>Ga0116183_1002683_pt1 | contig 18852 bp, 15 predicted proteins | sample AD_UKC078_MetaG_FD_89753 | JGI IMG/M metagenome (GOLD analysis project Ga0116183, IMG submission 89753) | Active sludge microbial communities of municipal wastewater-treating anaerobic digesters from USA - AD_UKC078_MetaG | ecosystem: Engineered > Bioreactor > Anaerobic > Digestate | place: USA... | reverse complement strand
CACGGTTTATGAATCGGTTGAAGGTAGTTTGAAACCTATCGGTACTTTGGAACAAGTGCTTGGATTGAATTCTAGTTCTGCTCCAGTAGAATATGCTGAAGTGAAAATCTACGGCAAGACTATTCCAGTAGGTATCGTACTGGCTTACTTGTATGGCTTCGAGAAACTCTTGACAATGCTCAAGGTAAAACCTCGTCGAGTCAATGCAGGACAACGTCTGAACTTGCAAGAACATGAATACGCAATTGTTTTCAGTGATGAAACATTGATCTTCTCTCGTGAAGATCGAATTGCTTCCATGATTCTGGCAGGTTTCCGTGAATACGAAAAATCTACCCGTAACTACAGTGTCTACACTTTCGATAAGAAAGGTGTGTACGTTAACGTTCTGGAAAACTTCAACATCTCTGCACGGTACATTCGTGAGATGGATTTGATTGACAAGATGTTTGTTGATCCTATCACTGAAGAACTTTTGGTGAAGATGAAAGAGCCTCTGACCTTCCGTGGTTTGCTGGTTCGTTCAGCTGAACTGTTGTTGAAAGATCAGCATCCTCATTCTCTTGATCACACCTACATGCGTGAAAAGGGATATGAACGTTTCTCGGGCGCTATCTACACTGAGATTGTGAATGCTTGTCGTGATCATAATTCACGCGTTGGCAAGGCTAACTTCCCAATCGAGTTGCATCCTTTCAATATTTGGAATCGCATCACCCGCGATCCGTCTATTGCACTGGTGAACGACATCAATCCGATTCAGAACATCAAAGAGCAAGAAGCCGTTACCTTTGGTGGTATCGGTGGACGTAACTCTCGTTCGATGACTCGTAATACACGGGAATTTCACCCTAGCGATATGGGTGTGATCTCTGAAGCTACTAAGGATAGTTCTGACGTGGGTATTAATACTTACACCAGCGCTAATCCAAACTTCGACTCTGTCCGTGGTACTACCAAACGGATTGACATGAAGAATCTGAAGATGTCTTCTCTGTTCTCTACTTCAGCTTTGCTGTCTGTAGGTTCAGATCGTGATGATTAATTGAACGATTACAAACTTAAAATACCAACTGAAGTCTAACTTTGGTAGAGTATTCCCGGATGGTAAGTGCTATGGTTACTATTCGGATTTCGTTCTTGGTCCGCCTAGTCAGCAATGATTAGGTGAATTCTCTTTAATTGCTGGGACACCCTAAAGCCTTATTACCACAACGCAGCTGGAAACGGCAAACGTGATGGTTCGAAAAAATAAGGATGAACAATGGGCGATCAGCAGCGAAGACGCTAAATACAATCGTGAGATTGGATATGCGTAACGTTCAACGACTATGGCCTTATCAGCCAGTACTCTGCAAGCGCAGAGGAAACAAGAGACTACCCTAGGAGGTAGAAGATATAGTCTAATCTGCAGGGAAACTTGCAGCAGCCATTGGCTGGGGTTGTTTAGCGAACAACTTTAATACAAATGCCTAAACGAGTAAATTTTGTCTCCATTCAGCAAAGTCACGGCGTAGCTTGTAATGGATACAGTGCTTCTTCTGTTCGTACCGGATATGAACAAGTACTCATTCACCGCGTGGGTGAAGGATACGGCAAAGTTGCTGACAAAGACGGCGAAGTAGTGTCTCGTGATGAACGAGGTATCCAAGTCGTTTATAAAGACGGTACAAAGGAAAACATTCCTACGGGTCGTCGTTTTGGTAAAGCAGCAGACCTCACTATTGCTCACGAACTCGTGTCTGACTTTAAAGCAGGCCAGAAGTTCAAACAAGGTGATGTACTGATGTACAACTCTGGTTTCTTCGAACGAGATCAACTCAATCCAAAGTCGGTTGTTTGGAAAGCAGGCGTGTTGGTGCGTGTAGCTCTTCTTGAGTCTCGTGAAACACACGAAGATGCTTCTTCTATTTCCAAGTCTCTTGCTGAAAAGTTAGTGACTAAAACAACAAAGGTGAAGAACATTGTTGTTGGCTTTGATCAGAAAGTTAGCAACCTGGTAAAAGTAGGCGATGTAGTTGAACATAGCACGATCCTTTGTGCTATTGAAGACTCGACAACTGCAGGTAGTCAGATGTTTGATACCGATTCTCTGAATACTTTGAGACTGTTGTCCAGCCAAACTCCTCAGGCGAAAGTCAAGGGAGTTATCGAGCGCATCGAGGTTTTCTACCACGGTGACAAAGAAGATATGCATCCGTCTCTCAAGACGATTGCAAATGCTTCGGACAAAGAACTTGCTGCGCGCAACCGCGCTCAGAACAAGCCAGCTTTTAATGGATCGGTTGATGAATCGTTCCGTGTTGAAGGTGATTCTTTGATGCTCGACACGTTGGCCATTCGTGTCTATATTACATCCGATGTCCCTGCGGGTATCGGCGATAAAGGCGTCCTTGCAAACCAAATGAAGTCCGTGATCTCAAACGTCATGGAACACGATGTGACTACCGAATCCGGTGATCCCGTTGATGTGATTTTTGGTGCGCAATCTATCTTCAACCGTATCGTCACAAGTCCGTTCATTATTGGTACAACAACCACATTGCTCGGAATTGTTGGCAAGAAAGCAGCTTCGATTTACAGGAACGAGAAACCATGACTACACCACAAGACGAAAAACTTGAACAGAACCTGCATACGCTTGCGAATGCAACAGAACTGGTTGCTCAAGTCGTGCTGCATTCTACTAGCGGTACGAACTACACCAACCTCAATGGTTCGCCCATGACGCTCGGTGCTGTGCGCGATATCGCCGCTCAGCGTTTCCAACAACACCTGCGTTTGACAAACCAGTAAATAGGAACATCTAAAAATGATCCATGCTAATGCTTACTCCGCAGCTACGCCTCTGGCTAAGATGGCTGCTGAAAAGGGTTTGACCATTTTGGCTATGAGTGGTACACCACTGGCTGAACTGGTGAAGACATCTACTCTGGTTGGGGAATCTCCATTCGTGGAGAACGCACCTAAGACCATCGATGTCAACAAGCAGTTGTCTGGTTACACGGATAACCTTGCACACAACGAGCGCTTTGACTACTTTGTCAAAGCAATCTCTGAAGCTGTCAATGGTCACTTTGCTTACGCTCGTAACACAGTGACTGCTACTATTGCTCGCGTTACGAACTCCGTGATTTCGGCAATGGAAGGGATTGAACCCAATCCTGTTTCTCTGTTCAGTATCACTATCCGTGGTATTCCTGAACCGATGGAGCAGGATTCTTTCCGTGACTCGCTCCAGGGCGATATCGTTGCCAAGGTTCTGGATCCACAGGTCTACTTCCGTTTTCCTTATATGGACACGGAAAAGCTGACGAAGCTGATCATGACTGGTTCGTCAGTCATGGATGAACGCATCAGTGCATGGCTAGCTAAACAAGACCAAGGTCTGCTCGCTAATGTCTGGGCTAAGTACTTTACCAACCCTGAAGACAGTCGCGATCAGCAAGCTCATCTGGAGCAAGCTAGTGAAGACGAAATGTTGGTGGTGAACTTGTTTACACGCAAGCTCAAGGTTGACATGCTCGAAGGTTCTGGCTTGAGTTTGGATCAGTGCAACACTGCTGTGCAGCAATACCTGGAAGCATCTGCAACGTCTCTGGCCAATTCCTACAAGGAATATGTCCAGTTGTCGCAAACAGACATGCTTGTCTATTCCCGTAGCACAGAAAAGCGCAGTGTTTGTGTGAACTCTGAAATCTACCGTAAGTGGATTGCAACTGGTGGCAAGAACGAAGTGCTCTTCGGCATGGTTGTGCGCGGTGGTCCTATGCTTTCTACGGTTGCAGAAATCGAAGAAAACAAGAGCGATTTGCTGCTTGCTTGGAATCAGTTTGTGAATCTGAGCAACACACGTTTCCGTAACGAATCGTTCATGCGCTTTACTGCGGCACTGCGCAACTCGTTCTTCTCGGATATGAAAAATCTGGATGAAACTGAAAAGTCTCATCTGGAGCAAAACAGCCACTTCATCGAGCGTATCTCTGCGCTCTTTGAAGAAGAACTCGATCGTGTATCACCAGCTGAACAAACAGACATCGCTCGCGTAGTGACGAAGTTGGTGTGCAAGTCTCGTTACTTCTACACCGACAGTTACAAGATCCTTTCTGAGATCGATGAGCACATGAAGTCTGATCGGACCATGTCCGTTGAAGAAGCTGCCGCAATGGCACATGTGGAAGTGGTCGCTGACTTCGTGGCTGCTCAATTGAAGCTGGCCTAAAATGCAAGCTAGCGACTTTGTGCGAGACCCTGAACGGGTTAAAGCACAGCGTGTGTTGCTACCAAACGGCTCAGTGGTTACTAAGCAGGGTTGTAAAATCTACTTCCCTGTTCGGTTCACTGAGCGGTTTTTGGCTAATGTTGGTGCTGAGATTCGTGTGGTTGGTTTGTATGCCATGGTTGTTGAAGACAAGTACTATAGCACTTGTAATGTAAACGCCATGATGCAGATCACTCCGAGTACTATCAACAAAGTCAAGTTTGGTAATGAGGACTTCTACGAATGCGTCTTTGATAAAGGCGCTGTTGTGATTCCTTCTATTGATCTGGTTAAACAAGACGTTCTTGTTTACCGAATCTACGATGAACTTTTCTCCAAGGGCAATGTACCTTGGTATGTTAGCTACGAAGACCTGGGTTACATCTTTGCTACAGCGAAGAAACACGCCAATGCAAACATTGGTCAAGACCCTATGGTTACGCAACTGCTTGTGTCTTTGATCTCTCGTGATCCAACTGATCGAAACAAGTACTATCGTGCTACGATTAAAAGTCGCACGGAACTTATCGATCGACCGCCAGCTTTCATTCCACTCAAAAGCGTTACCTACGCTGCAACAAATACGACTAACAAGATCGCTGGGAGTTACTTCTCTGTGGGTGTTAAGTCAGCGCTCGTCTCTCCTGCTGAACGTGTGGAGAAGATCGAGGAGATTCTGCGTCGGTGATTCTTATGGGCCATCAATAAAAGACTGGAAACATCGAAAATGCAAAACATCCGTTTTAGCTGTACCTCTCTCGTTGGTACTAATAAAAAGGGAATTCTCAAACCAGATGAAAATGGTTACTACAGTCAACCTATCGGTGGACTGAACGTTTTCAACTCTGCAGGTATGTACTACACCTACGAAGGGGCTAAACACCTCTTTGAAGACCAATCCAGTGCTTTTATGCGCCGGGTTAAACGTGGTGCTCTGCGTGGTGAAAATGGTCACCCCAGGAAGTTGTCTAACCAATCTCTGGAAGAGTACGCAAACCGTATTCTCACGATTGACGAAGCAAACATCTGCGTTCATTGGGCAGAGATCAGTTTGGACTTCGATAACTTCAAGGACGCTAACGGTAAGCCAATCATTGGTATTATCGGTAAGTTCATTCCAAGTGGTGAAAAGGGATATATCCTTGAAAAGGCTTTGGCTAATCCACTGGAGAACATTTGCTTTTCTATCCGATCTTTCACGGAGGATTACTACGTACGTGGTGTGATCCATCGTGACTTGCGTACTGTGGTGACATTTGACTTTGTCAATGAACCTGGTATTGGGATTGCTGAGAAGTACAAGTCTCCTACCTTGGAGTCTTTTGATGACTCGGTCTTCACTCGTTCACAACTCGAACGTGCTGTAGATCGTCAAGTGTTGCACCTCGGAACTGAAAGCGCTACGCTTACCAAAGATGAGTTGTTTAGCTCATTCAACTGGAAGCCAAGTATTCAGAACGACCAACACACTCCACTGCGTCGTAATCAGGCCGACAAGCCCGGTTATTTGAACTGGTAAGGGCATAGGAGCCTCTCCTAGGGGAAACCCTATGGAGAGGCCTTTATGCTGCTTTCAAATAAAAACCACCATAATTGCCAGGGCCTTTGGAGCCCTGGCAAAACGGTAGCAACCTTGAACACTTCCCAGTGCAAGTGCCTGTGTCCATACCTCTATGGACCAACCTTCAATCACTCTGAATTTGGGACGTATAACGCACCACAATATATACAAACTTTCTTCATTAGAAAAGTCTATTTAAAAAAGATTCAGACACTTATTATTAATTCGAGATACAGCAGCTATCTTCAACTACAAGCTAGTAAGAGCGAGCATACGAACAGTAGTTTTTAAATTTACTGTTTCAGGTACTCGTATGGAAACAAACAAACTCCAACTTTCTCAAAGATGACCACATTCAACTTTCAAGGCGTTGAGTATAACGAAGAACGCCTAGTAGCAGCAGGCGCTGAATGCCCGACTACTTTGATCGATATGGACTCTCTGATTGAATCAGAGGAAACAAAAACTTCCACTAAGGCCGATGGACCTGTCTTAGTCATCAAACAACCTGATGGCTTTCATGTGGTGCTTCGTGCAACTGCTCCATTCACAGAGAAAACGAAATGTCGTATTCTCTCTAAGTTCGCGCTCAAGAAAGCGCGTGCTGACAACATCTACGAAGATGCCGCCAGTCAAATGACGGAACGTCTGCGTCGTCCTTTTAACCGGAGGTAACGATAATGACGTAATGCAATAAAGCATCTAAGTAGATCTAAGCAAGTTTCCCTTCAACAAAACCTTTTCAACCACTCGAAAGAAATCATGAGCCTGAACGAACAAACCCAAGCAATCGCAACCGCCGCCAAGAGCGCTATCAAGATCGACCAAAAGACCGGCCTGCCCGAAGTGAACTCCGAGCTGTGGGCAAAGAGCTTCGAAGGCGCCGACGTGACCCGTGAGCAATACATTGCAGCAAAGCGTCACTTGGAAAACTTCGTCGCTGGTACTGTCTCCGGCGCTGGCGAAATTATGATCGATGCCTACAAGGGCAACAAGGACCTGGCCGAACTGAAGCTGACCATTCCTCTGGAAGGCAAGGACAAGCTGTCCATCGGTTCCGTACGTCGTCAAGAATTCCCCATTCCTGGCAAGCCCGACGAAGCTCCTGTGGTGCGTCATTGCGCCATGACCACCAAGATCGAAATCGAAGCCAGCAACAAGAACGCAGGTTCCCTTGGCGCCGTGTACAAGTCGCTGCGCGAAGCTGCTGACAAGGCACTGGCAAGCTAATCAAAAAGCTTTCCGATAGAAGTTAATATATCCCCTGGCTCACGCCGGGGGATTTATGCTGTGTACTTCTTTTTTTGTTTTCGATTTAGAGTAAATGCTTTGAGATCATTCTCAACTGGAACTCAATGCTGACCTTTTTCGATCTTAGGAGAAACCGTGACAACAATAAGCTACGATTCAGATTGCCTTGACGATCCTGAAACAATTCAGAATCTGAGAGGTAATAATGAACAATTCAATTCCAAGACATCTGTCGTCGAACAGTTGCAGCGCTTGCTATGTAGTTTAGGGTCCAGACTTAACTACAAGTTGATGTATGACGCAGAGCTACACAACCAAGTCAATAAACACAAATACGCGATCGTCAATCAAGACAAGCCAGTCATGGAAGTCTCGTTTTGTGCTCATGGTCCTTTGTCCAACATTTCATCTGCAGTAAAACAACCGCAGTCCATTAACCAATTCAATCAATTCCTTGACAAGTTAGGCGCACAGTTGCCAGCACCCATCAATGGCGTATTGACGGACATGCTGAGAATTATGACTGTGTGCAATGAGTCTACCTTCGCCATCGATTCTTTCCTCGATGAAACTGAGTCCATCTTAGTTTTGGAAGGTAACAAGCTTCGTCAACGTTTTGAATTTGTGATTCATCACGCTTAAAAAGAATTCGTCATAAAAGCTACTCCCTGGGGATTAACCCAAGGAGTAGCTCTTATGCTGTCTTTATGCCAAAGGCACGATTGGCAAACCTGCAACTGCAAGTCGTAGATCACCACCAGCGGTGCGACGGATAAACTCAATGAAGAGTGTACCAGAGCTGCCGATAGCTGTACTGACTGTCAGTTGTTGATTCCACGACGTGATCGGGAATTCATGGCGGTTAGCGCCCTTGAAGATCACAAAGTGAGTTGGATCTGGAGGAGCCACCTGACTGCGGCGATCCAGTAAAGGTTTCGTCGCTTTGTACACATCACGGATCCAGTCTTGGAAGTTAGCCCGGTTAGAATGTACTTGGATGTTCCACAGGTTGGAATTGATCATCTGAGTACGAGCGTGCAGGTTCAAACCGTAGAACGGATTCTGACCTGGATCAAACTGAACAGACCAGTGAGTGTTGTTAGCATCCACAGGTTCACGCAGATTAACAGCTAAAGTCTGAGTATGAATGTACGATTTGAACGCACCACTCACATCACGCAAATTAATGCGCACAGACAGGTTCTGTGTTTCATTGTAGAGTAGAGGACTGAACACGTCAGAGTTTTGGTTGTAGCTCACATCTGGAGTTACATCAAACATCGTGCTGCGCAGCAGATCCATCATGAACCACTTCATTGCGTAACCCGTTGCGCTATCCACGAAATATGGATAACCAAACAACTTCACAGTGTACGCACCGCTTTGTGCGTCAGCAATGAGGTCATACGGGGCTACAGCGTACTTTCCGTCCGCAGATACAGCGCCATAACAGATCTCATCTGTTTGGAGCTTGTAGCGCAGCGTAAGAGGAACACGCTGACCCGGCACAGTAGCAACGAAAGGTTCCAAACCAAGAAGACTAAACTTGGTGTTGTCAATTTCCATCTCAAGGGTATCGCCATTGCTGTAATGGATTACGCCACGAGCGTTCATGCCGATGAGAGGAACGTTCAGAGGATAGAGGATCACATTGGCGTCGTTCTGACTCAGGAAGTTAGTCTTCAGGCTAATGTGAGAAATGTACTTGGTAGGAGCACCTTGTCCACGGATGAACGAAGTGTTTTCCACCACCATCTGTTGTTTGCGAGTAACATGACCTTGTGCGTTATAAGCAACAACAGTCACGAGTTCGCCGTCGGTCAATTGTTCGTTGGTGTGCGAGACAACTGGAACCTTGATAGCTACGTTATCGTGATTGTCGATAGCTGCCAGCTCAAGCGGAATGTTGTTGGTCAGGAAGTTCCCATTACTGTCGTACAGGAAGCTCAGAACCTTACCAGTCGCTTGAGAAGCATCAGCACCACGGAAGATCTTCACGTAAGTGTTCATCGTCCCAGGAACAGTCCAACGTGCGTCGATAGCTAGCACATAAGGAACTACACTGGTATCGTGATAAACAATGAAGTTACCGAGACCATCGCCTCCTAGGTCAGTACCATCACCGATTTGATTGATAGGTGCAAGCACAGACAACAAAGTGAACGGATCTACAGAAGACACTTCATAGGTAACCCGAGCAGGAGTGTTGATTACCCAGTCACCTACCTTAGGTACGTATTTCCCCTGACCTGGTCCGCCAGTGAAAATTTCATTCAAATTCCAATAACACCAGCGGCCATTGGGATCGTACTGTGGTGCAAAACCATCAGAGCCTGTCACAGCAGGAAGAGTTGCCATTTATCTGTACCTCGATTATGGATTATTGATCATGCGAATGGAAGGAGACAGAGTCACCAAACCGTTTGTGTACTCCTGCACCACTTGATGCATGAATTGATATTCAAACTGCGGCAGATCTACCACATGGTTGAAACTGTGCGGATGAATCACCACGTAACGTGGGTCTTGCTTGTTCTCATCCTGAGTAGGATCAAAAGCGAGCAAGTATTCATAGCTTTTACAAATCTCAATGACTTCCTGACGTGTGAAACCGGTAGCCTTATGAGGAACTCGAAGACGACCCATTTTCAAATCAATAATCAGCTTGCAGCAAAAAGGACTGTAGAGCTGATAGCGATTAGTAATAGCACTAGGTGCAGGGCGTGGTGGCTGAGGAATCTTAAGCGTCAGGTAATCTGATACCGCTTTATCGATAGCTCGTGAGTTATTCCGAAGAACATAAGTATCGGTAGTGGTATTAGATTTGACTGGAACCAGCAAATCTTTAACCATATACGGTGAGCCGTTGAGTACATTGATAATGCTGACACCAGAGTGCAACTCAGAAAAGATAAGATCCTCACGAGTTTTCAAAGCACCGTCAACGACAATACGTAGAACCTTATCATCACGGATATCGAAACGGTTATTGTTAGACAACGTACCGTGTTCCACAAAACCCAAATCACCTTCAGGTTGCAGATCGCCGTTAGGGCGGCAGAAACCTACAAACCGTAGATGAACCTTTTGAGGTTCGCTCAAAGGAGTCTTCAGATAACGTTTACTGATGATGTAAACTTCTGGGAACTTAACGATGTAATCCAAACCACGAATCAAAGGACGATCGTTCAGGAACAGATCGATCTGACCCATGGGTATCTGCATGTTCCATTTCTTGATCTCGCCATTGCGAGACTGCATGTGTTGCAGTGTAAACTTCAGTTGCCCTTCCAGCATCTGTAGTTGCATGTCAATCGCAAGGAAACGAGCATCGCTACGAATCATCGGATAATGCGTAGGAGCTGGATCAATCCAAGTAAACACTTCATTAGCAACAGCGTACTTGGTAGAGTCACCCGTTACATCTTCAAAAGCATTATTAGGAACACCACCAAATGCTTGACACATGTAAACACGGTAAGTGTTCTTTTTCTTCATGGCAGCAACAGACGGACCGTATGTTTCATCCAAGATAGAACCGCCGATACCTGCAATGAGTTCTACATACTCAGCGTCGGTAGATTGGCAGTAGTATTTAGGACCAACATAATGATGGTGCCATCCAATCAGATGACCGTCAACATCGTACTCATATGCAGTACAACCATACATCAGTTTATAAGGTACATCAACAACCTTGCGATTGTTTTCATCCTGAGTGCGAGCTGGCGTATCAGCGATGTACTTAGCAATTGCGTTGTAACCGTAAGCTTGCTCAGCAACGGGGTTTGTCACCTCACTGCAAGGAGAACGCATGATCTTGGTGTATGCAGATTCCTCAAGCGTAGCAGCTTGCCAGTTATAAACAGTTGCATCAATGCCAACCATGGCACGAACAACGTCAGCGTCTTGCATTTTGTACAACTCATGAATACGGTTGTTTTCAAAGACCAAAGGTCGTTGATAGCCACTGTGTCGAATATAGAGCTTGACGTAGAAGTTATTAGGCTCGTAATACTCACGAGGCATCTTCATCAGCTCAAACGTATCGACAAAGCGCCGAATGTAAGTAGTTGGCAAAGAGTAATCTCGATGAGTGAGATTGCGCATACCTGCTGGTGTGTTCTTGTGGTAATAGATGCCGCGACGTGTATTGTTATCGATCTTGCGTTCGATAATCACGTCAATATCGTCTTGATAGTCGATCATTCCAGGATCAGTACCTGTATAATGCAGCAGCATTTTACGCAGACTATCCAACCGGCTTTCAAAAACAGGACAATCGCCAACGCGGAACTCAACAACCTTTTTGACACTGGCGTCATAAATGACTTCAACAGAGTCACCAATCTTGATCTCAGCGTCCACCCAGTCGTTGTGATGAACACCATTAACGATCAAGTGAGTATGGCCAGGGAGCTGGCGATAGATATCCCACTGATCTTTCATGTTCACTTTATCAGCATTGGTTTCAAGAATGTCACCCTTGACAAAGATTTCTTGACAAACGCTGTTAGAGCGCACAGAGTTAAAATACGCGTTAGTGTAAACGCGAATGTAGATTTGTTCATAATTGAGGTTCGCAGGAATCTTGGAATTGAGCTTTACAGCAATAACCAAGTTACGATCCTCTGTATAACGATAGAACGTGTCATGCAGCGGGTATTGGATACCTGTGGCTGTGTAGACATTAGCTATCATCTTTTGTTCGTTACAAGCCTGCTCAAAGCTTACCCATTGGTAAGTATGTGCAAACAAGTTGAACGCTAACGGATGAATACCGCCGATTTGGTAAACATGCCAGCGAGAGAACTGGTCTGGAAGGCCAAGCTGCTTCCACAGAACAAAGGAAGTTCGGATATCGCCATGTCGTTGAGTGAGTCGACGAGGCTCAACGATAAACTGACTGTCTTGGTTGGGCGCACACCAGACGTTACGCAATGCGTGGTCTTTGATGAAATCGTAGTCCATGTGTACTCTTTGCTAAAAGTTGAATTGGCTAAACGACAGCATAAAAGAAAGAGCAGTCCTAAAACATGCTCTTTCTTTATAGCGATCTTGGAGATTTACTTTTTGGTAGCGTCGTCGAGCAGAACGACAAGACCACGAACAAACTCAGATTCACCTTTGTTACCACGATAGCGTTCGCAAATACGAGCCAAAGGAGAGTTCTTAAAAGTACGAGCTGTGAAAGCTCCGTACACAATAACAGCAAATGTTGGAGGATGTTCCAAAGCTACAGCTGCTGTTTCTCGTGCGTTCGTTCCGTACCATGTCGTCGAAATAATGCTGATAAGAGTACCGGCATTCAAATCATCGAGACGAGTATCTTCACATATTTCCTTGATCGCTTTACAAAGGTCATGGATGTCTTTCATTTCTTCGACACGGTCGAGAACACGGAAAACATCTTCAGCAGATGCATAAACAGCACGGCTGACCAAAGAAGCGATTTGTTGTTTGTTAGATTCAGTGAAAACTTTCTCGTCAGTAAACAAACAATAGTAGTGGTAAGCTGCAAGGATTGCAACCAATTGCTGGTTCTTCCCATCAAGCACAAATGGACGTGCGAGATTCTCAGAAATCCAGCTGGCATAAATAGCCATGAGTTTGGTGGAAACGTACTTGAATGCAGCCACATTACCATTCATCCAATGTGCTGTCAGTGCTGTGCGAGCACGCATCAATTGAAATTCGGTCAGATTACGAATCTGCATGTGATCTTGTGCATGAGTAGTTCCGGAAAGGAAAGGACGAACATCCCCAATCACGTAAACTTCTTTCTCACGACTTTTGATGCCATTGAAACGAACCACCACGGGATGGGCGTAATACGGCACATGAAGCTCTTCTTGGGTACTGTTCGTAACCAAGCTAGGAACAACCCCGTCTACATTGGAAAATCCAACATCACTCTTTTTGTTCACTTCCTTGGTGAAGTCAGTAGTGATAATTGCCTGAGCTAAAGCATCGACAACGGGACGAATGACAAAACCCGAACCTGCGGTTGTGTCGTACGCACTAGCAAAAATGGTCATTTTGATTTCCTCTATTAGATAACCATGGGCATACATGACACAATAGCCCAAGCAAGACAAATAACAAATTATTCTATGACGTTGTAAAAAACATCCCGTACAACTTAACCTTTAAGGAGTATTACAGTCTACGGTAAAAAAATGAAATAGGTATGATCCGGGTAATCCTCGTAAGAACCTGTATCTACTCGACACATCATTTCGAAATGTTGCTTGTGCTGCCTCTGGTGAGAGCCAGGGATCAGTTTGTTTTTCCTATAGGAGAGTCCTAGATGTCGTACGATAAAATCGTCAACGCGGCACCGTTCTTTAATCCGTTGGGTACTCAGGATCTGAGTGGTCGCCCTCCGGTACGTGAACCGGTTGCTATTCCTACTCACTGCCCCAAAGTTTACACATTTGCCCAAAAGGGTCCAGTGGGTAAACCTACTCTTGCTGTCGGTGCTGGTCGCTCCGTACTGTTCGGCGAGAAGAGCTTTGATGTTCGTTCTCCTTACGCTACTCATGCTACGGTGTATGCTAACGCATTCAACCAAGAAGGCAATGCCTGCATGTATGAGCGTGTGGTGCCTGCCGATGCTGGTCCTGAAGCCAACCTGCTGCTGTCGCTTGACGTGCTGCCCACTACCGTGGACGACTACGAACGTAACAGCGACGGCTCGATCAAGTTGAACGGCACTGGCCAACCCATCGTTGTCGGTACTCCTATCCCTGGCTTCAAGGTCAAGTGGGTTGTGTCGTACATCAATACCGTTGTAGGTATGGATGACTTCGGTGCTGCTACTATCACCGCCGGTGACCAAGTGGACGGTGCTACTACGTCGCAACGCTACCCCGTCATGCAATTCAAGGCAGGTGTGGGAGCTGACTACAACAATTGCGGTATTCGTCTTTGGGCTCCTGCTTCGGCAAATGGTGTTCCTTTCGACAAGCGCATCATGTCGCGTGAAAAGGTCTATCCGATTCGCGCAGCCGTGATCCGTCGTGACACCAAGCTCAACACAAGCAAAGTGGTTTCGACCATCTTCGGTGAACAAAGCATCCTGACGACTCTGAAGCCCGATGTCCTCAATCCCCTGACCGATGGCCGTATGTCTGTCGATCAGATCTTTGTTGATGCATACCAAGAAATCACGGATACTCGCTACGTGCCTCAGTACGGCGATTTCTCTGAAATCAAGGTGTACCACAACAACCTGCAAACTCTGCTGACGATGTTCTATGCTGCTGAAAAGGCATACAACGACGCAGCTGCACCGTCTGCAAACATCAAGACCGATTTCCCAAGCGCTCCTGGCATTGTTGCTGGCGACGAATGGCTGTTCAACATCTTGTCGGGTGTTTCGAGCGAAGCCTATCCTTACCATACGTTCCAGCTCGTGACCGGTGGTGGCTCTGTTCGTCTGTCGGAAAACACCAACATCTATGCTAGCGGTTCTACCGATGGCACGATGACCGAAGCAAACTTCAACGCAATCGTGGCTTCTCGCGTTGCTGAATACCTGGATCCTAACTCCATGATTCACAACACGGCTCTGAACGTCGAATCGATTCTGTACGACTCCGGTTTTGACCTGGATACGAAGTACGCTCTGTGCGGTTTCATCTCGAACCGCAAGGACACCTTCGTGAATCTGTCGACCTACGAAGCTGGTGGCCAAACTCTGACCGCCTCTGAAGACAACTCGCTGGCTATTGCTCTGCGTACCCGTCTGCAGATGTATCCTGAATCCGATTACTTCGGCACTGCAGTGATGCGTGGTATGGTGATGGGTCGTTCGGCCCGTATCCGTTCGAGCCAATACACCAAGCGCGTGTCTCCTCTGTACGAAGTGGCTGTGAAGTCTGCTCGTTACATGGGCGCAAGCAATGGCCGCTGGAAGGCTGGCAAGGAATTCGATGGTGCTCCTGGCTCCATCTTGGATTACCTGTACGACGTGAGCGTTCCCTACACTCCAGTGTCGGTGCGTAACCGTGACTGGGATGCCGGTCTGAACTGGGTGCAGTCCTACGACATGAAGAGTAACTTCTTCCCTGCTCTGAAGACTGTGTACAACGACGACACATCGGTGCTCAACAGCTACTTCACTGCTTTGATCATCTGCGAAGTGAACAAGGTGTGCGAACGCGCATGGCGTTACTTCTCGGGTAACTCTAAGCTGACGAATGCTCAACTGGCTAACCGCATGGATGAATTCATCCGCAATGCGGTGTCTGGTCGTTTTGACGATCGCGTGATCATCGAACCCGAAACCTTCTACACAGCAGGTGACGAGCAACGCGGTTATAGCTGGTCTACTCGTGTGAAGGTGTACGCTAACAACATGCGCACTGTGATGACTTCGTTCGTCCAGGCTTATCGCATGAGCGATTACGCGCCCACGAACTGATCGACTCGCATCGAACCCGTAGGGGATTAAAGTCCCTTACGGGGTTTCAGAAAAAGATTCATTTCAAGAGGTATAAAACATGGCACGTCTGCAAGATACCCTGTTGGAAAACAAAGCGTTTTCTCGGGGCCGTACAGCATACATGGTTGACCCACGTAATGGTGGTCAACACGGTTATGCGCCTGATCTGCGTAGCTGGATCAGCAATGCTGCCTATGTGCAGCACCACACCTTCTGTATCCTGCTTGAAGCTCCTCGCTTCTTCCGGTTCATGAACGATCAAGATGTGTACACTGGCACGCTGCGCGCGATGCTGGAACTGCACTCGCGTTCGATCGAAGGTCTGAACTCCACCGTGACTGCTGAATTTGCTGGTACGCCTGTTGGCGGTGCTGGTGAAGAGCAAGAAGAACTGGTGGACATGAAACGTGCTCCGAGCAAGCCTGTGCACACTCTGCACGAAAAGGCTGGTCGTCCTTTCCAGAACTTCCTGGAATTCTGGATGACCTACGGCGGCATGGATCCTGCTTCCAAGGTAGCCAACGTTGGTACGCTGGCGGGTAACCGTCCTACCGACATGCTGCCTGATGAGTACACGGCTACTTGCCTGTACATCGAACCCGATCCTCTGCACCGCAAGGTGATGAAGTCATGGCTGTGCACGAACATGTTCCCACGCTCGACCGGTGACATCACTGGTCGTCGTGACCTGACTTCGGCAATGCCTTTGCTGGAACTGGGTGTAGAATTCACTGCACTGACCCAAGTGGGTCTGGGTGTTGACACGCTGGCTCAGAAGATCATGGACACGATCAACGTGACCAATGCGAATCCGAACCTGCGCGCTGCGTTCATCCAGGAAATCCACGCCGACGTGGCAAAGGTCAAGGGCTACCAAGCTCAAGTTACCGACTTTGGCCAAACGGCCGTTCAGCCTGCTTAATCAAGCAAGCAAAAGAGCATATTTCCCAAGGGTCAAAAGCCCTTGGGTTTTATGCCGTCTTTTATACAAACTAAGCCAATAATACGATTTAGACTTTGGTCTTCAATTCAACCGACTATGCTCAGAACAAGAAAGGCCTAGTAATGATTCTTTTCCAAGAAGATTGGAAGAAATATCCAACAGCAATTGCTGACTATAGCACCAGACAACGTACCTTCTTCGATATGTCTGTTATCCTTCGGGATATGGGCGTAAAGAACCATTTGTTTCCATTGGCATTGATTAACCCAGCTTTGCAAGGCGTAGACCCGTTTGACTACGCTAACTTGACAGTAGATCAGATGGGTATGATTGCTGTGGAGTGCAAACTCAATCCTTGGTATTACTTCCGTGAGATTGCCATGGTGCCAGGCGGCTCAGGCGAAGAAGCCGTTCACTTGATGGCTAATCGAGGTAATATTGCACTGTACTGGTGTTTCTTTAATCATATCACTACGTTTCTTATCCAGATTCGTCAAACTGGTAAATCTGTTTCTGTAGACGAACTAGCAGTTTATCTACTAGAGATTCGTTGCTTCAAAACTGACATCAATCTCTTGACCAAGGACGAAGGCCTTCGTGTTGCCAACATTAAACGTCTGAAAGAAATTGACGACGAGTTACCTGTCTACCTGAAACGTCGCGGTAAGAACGATGCAAATAACACTGAGTTGATTACAGTGAATGCATTGTCTAATCGGTTACTAACTCACTTACCGCAGGCTTCCCCAAAGTTGGCCAACAACGTGGGTCGGGGTTTTACTTCTCCGATTACGTTCGTTGATGAAGGTCCGTTCCAACCTAACATCCATATCGCTGTTCCTGCAGCTCTTGCTGCTGGTACTGCTGCTCGTGAACGTGCCGAACGTGCCGGTGACCCTTACGGTAACATTTTCACTACAACGGCTGGTAAGAAAGATGAAGTAGGTGGTGAATTTATTTACAACATCCTGACCAACGATTGCGCTGAATGGACTGAACGTTTACTTGACGCAAAGAATGCCAAAGACTTAGAAACCATGGTTCGTGGCTTGTCTATCAATAAGAAGTTCTACGTGAACATCACGATGAACCATAGACAACTTGGTAAGGACGATGAATGGCTTGCACGGGCTATTGAAAACACTGCAGGTATTACAGCAGAACAAGCTGATCGCGACTTCTTTAACCGCTGGACATCTGGTTCTCTGACATCTCCACTGTCTACTGCTGATCTGGAGCGTATTCGTTCTAGTGAGAAATCGATTGTTTACTTGGATATCTCCGAAATCAACAGTTACGCTACACGTTGGTATATCCCTCAAGAGCAGATCGAAGCCCGTATGGCTTCTGGTAAGTATCTGATCTGCATGGATCCTAGTGAAGCCATTGGTCAAGACGATATCTCCATGAATCTCATGGATGTGAAAACTGGTGAGACCATTGCCGCTGGTACTTTCAATGAGACCATGACGCTTCAAATCGCTCATTGGATCGCTGAACTCATGGTCAAGTGGCATAACACTATTGCGATGATTGAACGTCGCTCTAGTGGTGTAGCTATTATTGAGCACTTACTTTTGATCTTACCATCTCGCGGTATTGATCCCTTCAAACGTATCTTCAATCGTGTCGTTAACGATAGAGATGAAGAACCAGAACGTTTTCAAGAAGCACAAGTCCCACTGGGGCGTCGTTCTTCGGATATCTACGTTCGTTACAAGAAGCACTTTGGCTTTGCTACTTCCGGTAGCGGAACTACTGCACGTAGTAATTTGTACTCTGTTGTTTTGCAAAACGCTGCAAAACAAATTGGAGATAAGGTCTACCATAAACGAACGATTGACCAGATCACTAGCTTGATTATCAAAAATGGCCGAGTCGATCACCCTACAGGAGGTCATGACGACCATGTTATCGCTTGGTTGTTAGGTTTCTGGTTCCTCACCCAAGGTAAGAATCTTTCTTACTACGGGATTGAAACCAGTGATATTCTTGCTTTGGCTAAACCCCAGAAAGCATTCAATTATCATGAATCTTACCAAGAACGTGAACAACGTGAGTTGCGTGAACAGGTAAACGTGGTAATGGAGAAACTCAAGCAAGAGAACGATTCATTCTTAGTCAATAAATTGGAACAACAACTGCGGTTCCTGGACTCTAAAATCATCAAGACTGCGGAAGTAGCTTCTACAGTTGAAGAGCTGATTCAAAACACACGGGAAGAGAAACGAAAGACTCGCGCCCGTGCAGGTACTCAACAGTATCAATGGGGTAATCAAAACAACATCTTCAATCGCTTTAACAACTCTGCTTTGATAGCGCGACAAAATGTTGATCCCACAGTGCTTTCTATAAGAACACGTTAGCAGCATAAATGCCTATCCCTT
>Ga0116183_1002678_pt1 | contig 18877 bp, 17 predicted proteins | sample AD_UKC078_MetaG_FD_89753 | JGI IMG/M metagenome (GOLD analysis project Ga0116183, IMG submission 89753) | Active sludge microbial communities of municipal wastewater-treating anaerobic digesters from USA - AD_UKC078_MetaG | ecosystem: Engineered > Bioreactor > Anaerobic > Digestate | place: USA... | reverse complement strand
CGCCGACAGCGTCTGCTCGGTGGACGGGTAGGTGGAACTCTTGTTCAAACCGAGGGTGGCGCCGGGCGCCAGTCGGCCGCGGGGAGCCTCGCCGGGCGGCGGGTCGAGCGCCAGGTGCATCGAGCCCAGCAGACTGGTCTGCCCGACGGAGGCGACCGCGTTAGCCGGCACCACCACCCCGGGTTTGACCGAGATCTCGACATCGGCGTGCCAGTCCCGCACTCGCATGGTTCCCACGCTGCCCACGACGACGTCGTCGATCATCACCGGCGAATTTGATTCCAGGGTACTGACATTGGCGATCTCGACGTGGTACTTGGTCGCGTCCGCGCCGCGGCCGACCGCGCCGGGCAGCGCCAGCGAGTTGAGCCCGTCGAAGGCACAACCGCTGGCGCTCACAGCGATACACACCGCCGCGGCGGCGCGGACAGCGCGGCGGGTCATCACTGCGGCCCCCCCTGCTCAGCCTGAGGACCCGGCGGCGGGGCCGCCTGCTCAGCCTGAGGACCCGGCGGCGGGGCCGCCTGCTCAGCCTGAGGACCCGGCGGCGGGGCCGCCTGAGCGGGCATCAGCATCTCCTGCAGCGAGGACGGCGGCGCTCCGGCCTGACCAAGCGGAACCCCGGCCGGAACCGGCGCACCGGGAAACAGCGCCGGCTGCGGGTCGGCGGGCAGCCCGTCGGGGGCGTATGCGCCAGGGGTCTCGTTGGGCGGTCCACCCCAGCCCGGTGGCGGCGGCACGTCACCATTGAGGCCGGTGTAGGCCGAGTACCCCGGTGGCGGCTCCGGTGACATACCCGCACCACCGCCGCCCGGGGCGAGTTTGGGTTCGGAGTAGATCAGATTCCAGGGGCTCGGAGATTTGCCCAGATAGGCATTGAACGGGAAGGGCAGGTAGTTGAAGTTCAGCAGCCGCAGCGCCGGGCCGAGATACTGCGAACACAGCTTGCTGGTTTCCGAGGATGTGGCGTTCTCGATGGCACCGATCGCGGCGCAGACCACCTGCAGCGGGTTGGAGAAGTTGCCCAGCGCGAAACCGCCCAGTGCGCTCTGAATGTCGGGGTTGTAGATGTTGTATGCGTTGCCGATGGCGTTGGGAGCCACGTGCAGCAGATTCTTCAGCACCATCTGGTTGTCACTGAGGTTGCGCACCACATCGCCGAGACGGTCCACCTGTTCGGCGGTCTGCCTGCGGCTGCCGGCGACGAACCGCTTCACCTCGACCACCGCGCTGGACAGGTTGGTCAGCGCGGCGTCCAGATCCGACCGGCTGCCGTCGACCACACTGGACAGGCTGGCCAGCCGGTCCTGGAACTGGACGATCTGGGCGTTGCTGTCCCGCAGCACCGTCACGAAGGTCTGCAGGTTCTTGATGACCTCGACGATGTCGCCGCTGCCGTCGGCGAGGATCCGGCTCAGCCCGGCCAGTTGCCTGATCGTCTCGCGCAGTTTCATCCCGTTGCCGTCGAGTGCGTTGGCGGCGCTGTCGATGAACCGCCCCACCGACGATGTCGACACCTCACTGGTAGGTCCGAGGTCGGTGGCCAGCCGGTCGAGTTGGGTTTTGATCTCATCCCATTCCACCGGGATCGCGGTGCGGTCGGTGTCGATCACCGCGCCGTCCCGCATCCGCGGTGCGTCGGTACGACCGTCCACCCCGAACGGCGGGGTCAGTTGCACGTAGCGGGCGCCGACCAGATTCCCGGCGACGATCACCGCCTTCGCGTCGGCGGGGATGGGCACCTTGTGGTCGACGACGAGGGTCATCCTCGCCTTGGTGCCCTGCGGTTCGATGTCTTCGATGGTGCCGACCCTGACCCCGGCGACCCTCACCTGGTCACCGGGGTAGATCGCGGTGGCGGTGGTGAACAGCGCGGTGATCCGGGTGGGCTTGAGCACGGTGGTGCGCAGCACCGTGACCACACCGGCCACCAGCAGAACCGTCAGGACGGCGGCGAGCACAGCACTGGACCGTCGGCGCGTGCTCACGGTTGCCCCCAGCGCTCGTTGGGCTGCGGAACTCCGTTGTAGGGGAACGGGAATTCCGCGCGGGGGCCGGCGTTGTCCGGCGGCTGCCCGGCGTCGACTCCGCGGCGGAAGCCCAGCGCGTAGTCGAGGAACGGCTGCAGGGTCTGCGCCGGGAGCAGGTTGGCGACGAACGCGTTGTAGTAGAACCCGTTGTTGACCGCCTCGGCCTGGGTGAGTTGGAACTTCGCCAGCCCGGCCATCGCCTTGGTGATGTTGTCGCTGTTGCGCTGCAGCACCTCGGTCACCGAGTTGAGCTTCTCCAGGGCGGGGGCCAACTCCGCCTCGTTATCGGCCACCAGTCCGGTCAACTGCTGGGACAGCGCCGAGGTGTTGGCCAGCAGGTTGACGATGGCGTACCGGCGCGTTTCGAGCACTCCGAGGAGTTCGTTGGCATTGAGGATCAGGGTGTTCACCTGCTGGCTGCGCTCGCCCAGGATGGCGGTGACCTCCGAGGCGCTGGTGAGCAGACCGGAGAGCGCGTCGTTGCGTTCGTTGAGTGCCCGGGAGATTCGGCTCAGCCCGTCGAAGGTGGGCGCCAGTTGCGGCGCCACCCGGTCGACGGTGGCCGCGAGGGTGTCCAGTGACTGGTTCAGCGCGGCGGTGTCGGTGTCGCGGGTGTTGCCGGCGAATTCCCCGAGTGCGTCGGTCAGCGAGAACGGCGACCCGGTGCGCGTGACCGGGATGACGTCGGCGGACCGCAGCGTTCCGCTGCCGGCGGACTCGAGGGTCAGCACCCGCTGGCCCAGCAGGGTCCCGGTGCGGATATGCGCGGTGGTGTCCGACCCCAGCCGGACCCGGCCGTCGACCATGAAGGTCACCAGGGCCCGGCCGGCGTTCGGACCCTCGCCCAGGGAGACGTCGCTGACCGAACCGACCTTGACCCCGGAGACCTTCACGTCATTGCCGGGCACCAGACCGCCGGCCTCGGTGAACAGCGCCTGATGCCGGATTGCGGTGGCCAGGTTCAGCAAGTGCTGCGGTTGCAGACCGACAGTGATGATCAGCACGATGAGCACCACCCCGACGACGCCGGGTTGGATGAGGGACGATCCGCGGTATCTCTCCATTACGGCTCGGCGCACCTTCCGGTGTGCTGCATGATCCACGGGAAGTACGCGGTACGGCCCTGAAGGTCGGTGACCCGCAACGACATTCCGCACAGGTACTGGTTGATCCAACTGCCGTAGGACCCCAGCCGGACCAGCTTGCGGTAGTTCTTCGGCGCCTTCTGCAATGCGAGGTCGAGGGTTTCCTTGTCGTCGTCGAGGATCGGCGCCAGCCGGGCCAGTTCGTCGACGGTGCCGGCGAGTGCCGGGCGGGCCTCGGTCAGCAGGTCGGTCAGCGAGGCGCTGCCGGCTTCCAGCGCGGTGATGGCGTCGCCGATCGGGTCTCGGTCGGCGGCCAGTCCGGTGACCAGGTTTTCCAGCCGGTCCACCGCACCGGCGAACTTGTCGCCGTCCTGGGCGATGGTCGCCAGCACGGTGTTGAGATTGTCGATCAACTGCTGCACCGTCGCGCTGTTGTCGGCCAGCGAGTTGGAGAACGCCGAGGTCTTGGCGAACAGTGACTCGATGTTGCCGTCTTGGCCCTGCAGGATCTGGATCAGTGAAGCGGTGAGCGCATTGACCGCCTGCGGGTTGAGGCCCTGCACAACGGGTTTGAGTCCGCCCAGCAGCAGATCGATGTCGAGGGCCGGTACGGTGCGGTCGGCGGGGATGACCGACCCCGGCGGGGCGATCGCCGCCGATCCGGGACTGTCGAGCAGTTCGAGGTAGCGGTCACCGACCAGGTTGAGATACCGCACCGCGGCTTTGGTTCCCGAGGTGAGGACGATGTCGCGGTCGGCTCCGAAGCCGACCGTCACCGTGTTGTCGGGTTGCAGTTCGACGCTGTTGACGGTCCCCACCTTGACGCCGGCGACCTTGACGGCGTCACCGGATTTCAGGCTCGAGACGTCGTCGAACATCGCGGTGTACCGGTTGTCCGAGGCGGTCCGGAACTGCCCGAAGGTGGCGAACAGCGCGGCGGTGACGAGCAGCATCACCACCCCGAAGATTCCCACCTTCAGCGAGGTCCGGAACAGACTCGTCATCCGGGCTGGCCGATCTGTGCGCTGTTGCGGGGCGGCCCGGCCAGTGGGCCGAACAACGCCTGCTTGAGGGCATCCGAGTTCAGCAGGATGCCCTGGTTACCGTACTGCGCCTGGTTGGCGCCGATATCGGTCACGACGAACGGCGGCCGGACCTCGTAGCCGACGTTGGGCAGATCGGTGCACTGCGGGCCGCCCTTCGCCGCCACCTTGGGCAGGTTGTCGGGGTAGCGGTAACGCTCCCGGCCTAGGAAGAAGCCCTGCAGCAGAACGGCTCCCGGCACCGGCAGCCCCGGTCCGTTGGCCAACGGCAGCATCGCCCCCAGACCACAGGTCAGCGCGGCGTTGTACTGGTTCGTCAGATCCGTCGTCGGTGCCAGCAGGTGCACCACATCGGTCAGCGGCCCCCGGTTGGCCGACACCACCTCGGTGCCGATGTCGGCCAGTCCGATCGCGCTGACCAGCAGCGCGTCGAGGCTGTCCCGCTGGTCGACGAGGGTGTCACCGATCCGGGTGGTGTTGTCGACGATCGCGACCAGGTCCGGTCCGGCGTCGGCGAAGGCGTCGAAAACCATTGGCGCCAGCACCAGTTCGTCGTTGAGATTGGCCAGCGCCGGATTCAGCTTGGCCAGCGCGCCATCCAGATCGACCAGGGTCTGTCCGAACTTCTCACCACGGCCGTTGAGGGACTTCGCCAACGCACCGAGGGTCTGATTGAGCTTGGCCGGTTCCACCTTCGACAGCACCGACACCAACTGCTGGAACACCGTGTTGAGTTCGACGGTGACCTTGTCGCCGCCGCGGATCACGGTCTCCGCCCGGATGGGTTCGGCGGACGGGTCGGCCGGCGGGACCAGTTCGACGAACTTGGCGCCGAACACGGTCGACGAGGTGATCTCCGCGCCCACATTGGCCGGGATCGAGTCGATCGCGCCCGGGTCGATGGCCAGGCGCAGTGCCGCCCCGCCGTCGGGCAGAGCCTCGATGGAGTCGACCTGCCCGACCTGGGCGCCGTGGAGTTTCACCTTCGCGTCGGGGTACATCACCAGGCCGGCCCGGTCGGCCACCACCGTCACCGGCACGGATTTGGTGAAACTGCCCTGGAACAGACCGACCGCGACGACCACGACCATCAGCAGTGCCAGCACCGTCAGCACCCCGGCGAGCGCCCGGACGGATCCGCGCTCGGAGAGTCGTCTGGCCGCCATCGCAGTGTCCTAACCGGCCAGGTTGAAGTTGCCGTTGGAACCGTAGATCGCCAGCGACACCAGCAGGGTCACCGAGACCACGACGATCAGAGACGTCCGCACCGCGTTGCCGACCGCCACCCCGACACCGGACGGCCCGCCGCCGGCGAAATAGCCGAAGTAGGTGTGGATCAACAGGATTGTGATGGCCATCAGCACGGCCTGGAAGAACGACCACAGCAGGTCCACCGGGTTGAGGAAGGTGTCGAAATAGTGGTTGTACAGCCCGGCGGACTGGCCGAACAGCACCACGGTGACGAATTCGCTGGCCAGGAAAGACAGGATCACCGCGATCGAGTACAGCGGGGTGATCGCGATCATGCCGGCGGCCAGGCGGGTGGACACCAGGTATTCGATCGGCCGGATGCCCATGGTCTCCAGTGCGTCGACCTCCTCGTTGATCCGCATCGCCCCCAACTGCGCGGTCACCCCGGCGCCGAAGGTTGCGGCCAGACCGATGCCGGCCACCACCGGAGCGGAGATCCGGACGTTGATGAACGCCGCCAGGAAGCCGGTGAGCGCCTCGATACCGATGTTGCCCAGCGACGAATAGCCCTGCACGGCCAGCGTGCCGCCGGCGGCCAGGGTGAGGAACCCGACGATCGCCACGGTGCCGCCGATCATCGCGAGCGTGCCCGCGCCCATGCTGATCTCGGCGATCAGACGGATGATCTCCTTGCGGTAGCGCACCACCGCGTGCGGCACACCGGCGATGGCCCGGCCGTAGAACAGGGTGTGGTCGCCGATCCCGGTGAAGAACGTGGCGGGACGGCGGAACTCGCGAATCAACCTGGGGAAACGCATCCGCAGGACCGTCATCGCGCTCACGTCGTCACCCCGTCGTCAGCCGGATGCCGATGGCGGTGACGACAACGTTGACCACGAAGAGTGCCATGAAGGCGTAGACCACGGTCTCGTTGACGGCGTTGCCGACCGCCTTGGCGCCGCCCCCGCTGATCATCAGCCCGCGGTAGCAGGCGACCATGCCGGCGATCAGCCCGAACAGCGCGGCCTTGACGCACGAGATGATCACCTCGGGAATCCCGGTGAGCAGGGTTATGCCTGCGGCGAAGGCACCGGGGTTGACGTCCTGAACGAACACCGAGAAGACGTAGCCGCCGAGGATGCCGATCACCACGACCAGCGAGTTGAGCAGCAGGGCGATCAATCCGGAGGCCAACATCCGCGGTGTGACCAGGCGTTGCACCGGGTTGATGCCGAGCACCTCCATGGCGGCGATCTCCTCGCGGATGGTGCGCGATCCGAGGTCGGCGCACATCGCGGTCGCCCCGGCGCCGGCAACGATCAGCACCGTCACCAGCGGCCCGACCTGGGTCACCGCACCGAATGCCGCCCCCGCCCCGGACAGATCGGCCGCGCCGAGTTCGCGCAGCAGGATGTTGAGGGTGAAACTGACCAGCACCGTGAACGGAATCGCCACCAGCAAGGTGGGGGCCAGTGACACCCGGGCGACGAACCAGGACTGTTCGAGGAACTCACGCCATTGGAAGGGCCGCTGGAACACGTAGCGCACGGCGTCGAGGGACATCGCGAAGAGACCACCGATGGCCGCCATCGGGCCGGACACGCCCTTGCTCAGCGCGATGCCCGGCGACCAGCGATCCGCCGCTCGATTCGTCATCCGCTTGGCGCTCTCCCTCTCCGGCGCTGCTTCCCGACACCCCTGCTATCCCGGCGACACCGCTGCCGGGAAATCTATGCGATGAACAGTGGTCGGGGGACCACAATGAACGAGGCGGACAGGACTAAGGCGGAGCCCGGGCCGCCACCGTCACCGGCACCGAGGTCCGGGTCGACGGCGGTGCCCACATGTGACACCGACATGTGGCACCGACATGTGGCACCGACATGTGAGATGTGGCCGTCTCCGTTGCGGATGCGTGCGAAATGGGCCAAGGTTTACCCACGGTCGCTCGCCGGATCAGGTGATCGGCAGCGCCGGACAGCCCAGAGGAGGACGGACCCTGACTGACACCGGCGCGGCCGCGACAACACAGACCACCGGGCACGGCCGGGCCGTCGGAGCCGACGGCCGTCCCCCCGTCGTCGAGATCGACCACGTCACCAAGAGGTTCGAGGACTACATAGCGGTGGCCGACGCCGACTTCTCCATCGGCGCGGGCGAGTTCTTCTCAATGCTGGGCCCGTCCGGTTGCGGCAAGACCACCACGCTGCGGATGATCGCCGGGTTCGAGACCCCGACCGAGGGCGCCATCCGCCTCGAAGGCGTTGACGTCTCCCGGGTGCCTCCCAACAAGCGCAACGTGAACACCGTATTCCAGCACTATGCGCTCTTCCCGCACATGACGGTGTGGGACAACGTCGCCTACGGGCCTCGGTCCAGGAAGAAGGACAAGGCGACCGTCAAGAAGAGCGTCGATGAACTGCTCGAAGTGGTCCGGCTGACCGACTTCGCGCTGCGCAAGCCCAGCCAGCTTTCCGGCGGCCAGCAGCAACGCGTCGCGCTGGCCCGCGCCCTGGTCAACTACCCCAGCGCACTGCTCCTCGACGAACCGCTGGGAGCGCTGGACCTCAAGCTGCGCCACGTCATGCAGTTCGAACTCAAGCGGATCCAGCGCGAGGTGGGCATCACGTTCGTCTACGTCACCCACGACCAGGAAGAGGCGCTGACGATGAGTGACCGCATCGCGGTCATGAACGCCGGCAACGTCGAACAGATCGGCACCCCCACTGAGATCTACGACCGCCCGGCCTCGGTGTTCGTCGCCGGATTCATCGGGCAGGCCAACCTGTGGCACGGCCGGCAGACCGGGCGCAGCAACCGCGACTACGTCGAGGTCGACGTGCTGGGCTCCACCCTGCGGGCCCGGCCCGGCGACACCACCATCGAATCCGGCGGCAAGGCCACCCTGATGGTGCGCCCGGAACGGGTGCGGATCTCCGTCGACCCGCCCGCCGGGATGACGACGGGGGCGGTCGCCGCGATTCGGGCCACCGTCGCCGACCTGACGTTCCAGGGGCCGGTGCTCAGACTCTCGCTGACCGCGCCGGACGGTTCGCCGGTGCTGGCACATGTCGGCCCCGAACAGGACCTGCCGATGCTTCGGCCGGGCGACGAGGTGTACGCCGGCTGGTCACCGGACGCTTCCCTGGTGCTTCCAGACGCCGATATCCCGACCGCCGAGGATCTCGAAGAGATGCTCGACGACTCCTGAAGCGTCCCGGCCGCGCTTTTCCGACCGACTGCTATTTCCGACCGACTGCTAGTTCTGACCGACCGCACTGTCGAAAGGCTTCTCCCCCATGGCACAACAGATCGACCCGAACGTCCTGGCCCGGCTGAACTCCCGGCGCCGCTTCATCGGCGGCGGGGCCGCCGCCGCGGCGGCGCTGATCCTCGGACCGTCCTTCCTGGCAGCGTGCAGTTCCGGGGAGAAGTCCGGCTCCGGTCCCTCGGCCGCGCCGTCGGCGCCCGAGGACGACGGCAGCCCGGCGACCGGAAAGCTGCGGGTGTCGAACTGGCCGCTGTACATGGCGGACGGCTTCGTGGCCGCGTTCCAGACCGCCACCGGCCTCAGCGTCGACTACAAGGAGAACTTCAACGACAACGAGGAGTGGTTCGCCAAGAACAAGGAACCGCTCTCGCGCAAACAGGACATCGGCGCCGATCTGGTGGTGCCCACGCAGTTCCTGGCCGCCCGCCTCAACGCCCTCGGCTGGTTGAACCCGATCAGCGACAGCCGCTGGACGAACAAGAAGAACCTGCGCCCGGATCTGCTGAACAGCAAAGCCGACGAGGGACGCAAGGTCACCGCCCCCTACATGTCCGGAATGGTCGGTATCGCCTATAACCGGGCGGCGACCGGTCGCGACCTCACCAAGGTCGACGATATGTGGGATCCGCAGTTCAAGGGCAAGGTCAGCCTGCTGTCGGACACCCAGGACGGTCTGGGCATGTTCATGCTGGCGCAGGGCAACTCCCCGGAGGACCCCACCCTGGAGAACGTGCAGAAGGCGGTCGACGTCATCCGGGAGCAGAAGGACAGGGGCCAAATCCGCCGGTTCACCGGTAACGACTACGCCGACGACCTCGCCGCGGGCAATATCGTGGTCGCGCAGGCCTGGTCGGGGGACGTGGTGCAGTTGCAGAAGGACAACCCGGATCTGAAGTTCGTGGTTCCGGAGTCGGGAAGCACGCTGTTCCTGGACACCATGGTGATCCCGTACACCACTCAGAACCAGAAGGCCGCCGAGGAGTGGATCAACTACGTCTACGACCGGGCCAACTATGCCAAATTGGTCGCCTTCACCCGCTTCGTGCCGGTGCTCAGCGATATGGCCGACGAGCTGAACAAGATCGCACCGGACCTGGCCGGAAATCCGCTCATCAACCCCTCGCAGGCGACGCTCGACCAGCTCAAGTCCTGGCCACCGCTGACCGACCAGCAGACCCAGGAGTTCAACAAGGCCTACGCCGCGGTCACCGGCAGCTGATGATGGTCAACTTCTGATGGTCAACTTCTGATGGCGGGGGTAGCCAGCAGCAACCGCCAGCGCAGCAGGCTCGCGCCGTATCTGATGATCCTGCCCGCACTGGCCTACCTCGGCGTGTTCTACGTGGTGCCGATCTACTCGCTGTTCCGCACCTCGCTGTCGACGATGGGCGGCTCGGTCTATCTACCGACGCTGACCTTCGCCTGGGAGTTCGGCAACTACACCCGTGCGCTGAGCGAGTACCGCGACCAGATCATGCGGTCGTTCGGGTACGCGTTCTGCGCGACGGTGCTGTGCCTGCTGCTCGCCTTTCCGCTGGCCTACGTCATCGCGTTCAAGGCCGGCCGGTTCAAGAACCTGCTGCTCGGCCTGGTGATCCTGCCGTTCTTCGTCACGTTCCTGATCCGGACCATCGCCTGGAAGACCATCCTGGCCGACGAGGGCTGGGTGGTCAGCGCCTTGGGGTCGGTGGGCCTGCTGCCCAGCGAGGGACGGCTGCTGTCGACAAGTTGGGCGGTGATCGGCGGCCTGACCTACAACTGGATCATCTTCATGATCCTGCCGCTCTACGTCAGCCTGGAGAAGATCGACGCCCGCCTGCTAGAGGCCTCCCGCGACCTCTACGCCACCAACCGCCGGATGTTCGGCAAGGTGATCCTGCCGCTGGCGATGCCCGGCGTGCTGGCCGGCAGCCTGCTGGTCTTCATCCCGTCGGTGGGCGATTTCATCAACGCCGACTACCTGGGCAGTACCAAGACCACGATGATCGGCAACGTGATCCAGAAGCAGTTCCTGGTGGTCAAGGACTACCCGGTGGCCGCGGCCATGAGCTTCGTGCTGATGGCGCTGATCCTGGGCGGGGTGCTGCTCTACACCCGGGCGCTGGGCACCGAGGATCTGGTGTGAGGGGACCGGCATGACGACGTTCGTTCCGGATCTGAAGCCGGGGCGCAGCTTCCGCGGGACGTTCAAACTCGGGGACGCCACCCTTCGACTCGCCGCGGGGCTGACACTGCTGTTCCTGTTCGCCCCGATCCTGGTGATCATCGCCTTCTCGTTCAACAAGCCGGCCGGGAAGTTCAACTACACCTGGCAGGGCTTCACCTGGGAGAACTGGGCGAACCCCTTCAAGTACCCGGCGCTCACCGACGCCTTGAAGCTCAGCCTCAACGTGGCCGCCGTGTCGACCGCGATCGCGCTGGTGCTGGGCACCCTGGTCGCGGTGGCTCTGGTCCGCCAGCGCTTCCGGGGCCGCACCGCCGTCGACACCTTCATGGTGCTGCCGTTGACCTCCCCCGAGGTGGTGATGGGTGCCTCGCTGCTGACGCTGTTCCTGAGCATGGGCTGGGCCACCGGCTACGTCACCGTGGTGCTGGCCCATGTCGCATTCGAGATCAGCTTCATCGCGATGACCGTGCGGGCCCGCATCCGCGGCTTCGACTGGACCCTTGAGGACGCCGCTCTGGACCTCGGCGCAGGCCCGGTTCGGACGTTCTTCACCGTGACCCTGCCGCTGATCGTGCCCGGCATCGTGGCCGCAGCCATGCTGTCCTTCGCGCTCTCGCTGGACGACTTCATCATCACCTACTTCGTCAGCGGGTCGACGGTGACCTACCCGCTCTACGTCAACGCCGCGACCAAGGCCGCCGTGCCCCCGCAGATCAACGTGCTCGCCACCGCCATCCTGCTGATCAGCCTGATCCTGCTGGCCGCCGGAACCCTGTACCGGCGCAAGCGCCTCGACATCTCCTAGACCGCCCGTTGCGGGCCGTCCGTAAGCTCATCGTCGTGGAACTCAACGGAGCTAGTGCAATCGTCACCGGTGGGGCATCGGGTATCGGGGCCGCCACCGCGCGTCAGTTGGCCGACCTCGGCGCCCGCGTCGTCATCGCCGACATGCAGGCCGAACGCGGCCAAGAACTCGCCCACGAGATCGGCGGTGTGTTCGTCCCCGTCGACGTCACCAAGACCGAGCAGATCGAGGACGCCGTCAACACCGCGATGGACCTCGGTCCGCTTCGCGCGCTGGTGAATTCGGCCGGTGTCGGCTGGGCGCAGCGCACCATCGGAAAGGACGGGGAATTCGCCTCGGCGCACGACCTCGACGCCTACCGGAAGGTCATCGCGATCAACCTGGTCGGCACTTTCGACTGCATCCGACTGGCAGCCACTGCGATGAGCCGACTCGAGCCCACCGCCACCGGTGAGCGCGGAGCGATCGTGAACATGACCAGCGTGGCGGCATTCGACGGACAGATCGGCCAGGCGGCGTACTCGTCGTCCAAGGGCGGCGTCGTCGGACTGACCCTGCCAGTGGCCCGGGACCTCGCCGCCGTGGGGATCCGGGTCAACACCGTGGCGCCGGGCCTGATCGACACCCCCATCTACGGTGAGGGCGAACACGCCGAGGCCTTCAAAGCCAAACTCGGCCAGTCGGTCTTGTTCCCGCACCGCCTCGGCAAGCCGGAGGAACTGGCCTCGATGGTCATCGAACTGATCACCAACTCCTATATGAACGCCGAGGTGATTCGCGTCGACGGCGGTATCCGGATGCCACCGAAGTAGGCCTGGTCTCCGGCGCTGATGCCGGCTTCATCGTGTTCCGCCTTGAGGCTGGGTCGGGTCGATCAGACGCAGGGCGGCAACACGGCCCTGGCGGAGGAACTCGATGACCTCGTCCGCGGCGCCTCGGACCTGCTTCTGGTTACCTCGTTCGGGTCCGAGAAGAGCGGTCACCGCAGCGCCCAGGACACCGAGGGGGTCGTCGGCAGAGACCGGTACGGGGGCGGGTCCGATCAGTGACATCGCGATACCGGCGATGAGCCCGTGCAGTGCGAAAGTCTGGTCCGCGACGTCCCAGTCGGTCCGGGCCAACCCATTGCGGCGCCAGATCGGCAGGATCGCCTTGAGCACCGCACCCGGTCCCAGCGCATCGTGAAGGGCAACTGAGCGGGGATGACGGGTGAGGACGCCGAGTAGGTCTTCATCATGGCGCTGTAGCGCCGCGACGAGGGGTTTACTGGTGGCGATCTGGAGCATCAAGGGGCAGAACCGGGATGGGCGGGCGAGGTCCGGTTCCTCGGTGACCTTCTGGATCAGGTCGTCGATGAGGCCGAGGAATGCACGGCCGATGAGGCCGACGAGGAGATCTTCCTTCGTCGGCCAATACAGGTAGACGGTGCCCTTACCAACGTGGGCGCGTTGCGCGACGTCGGCGACGGTGAACCCCTTGGCGCCGCGACCGATGAGCAGATCGCCGGCTGCGTCCAGCAGTCTCGCGGCTTTCTCCGAATGCTGTTCGGGCAGCTCAACAGTGGACGCGCTCACTCCGTGACTATATCGGGCCCGTCGTCAGCTTTGGTTAAACTGACCAGATTGGTCGTTTGGTCATTTTCTGGGATATCATCGGAGCCAGATTCCCACTCCTCACGATCGGGTCGACATGAACAAGCAGTTGCAGACCGGGAACTCCTCCGACGCGGGATCCCTCGAGCACCTCACCAATCAGCCGGACCGCATCAAGGCGATGGAGAAGGCGATCTTCTCCGTGGCCGATCGCTTGAACCCGGTGGTCGACCTATGCAAGCCGTATGTCGACGGGTTGGACAACCTCCCGCGTGACGGGCGCTTCCTGCTGGTCGGCAATCACACGGCTTTCGGAATCGCTGAAATCGTCCTGATTCCCTACTTCGTCCACCGGGAGCTCGGGGTCCGCGTGCGCGGTCTCGCAGAGCGGTCTTTCGGCGATATGCGCGGCCTTTCCGCGGACGTGTTCGCGGCGGCCGGCGCCGTCGTCGGCAACCAAGAGAACGGCGCGCAGTTGATGCGACACGGTGAAACCATTTTGGTGTTTCCTGGGGGCGGCCGGGAGATGCCGAAGTTCAAAGGCGAGGACTACCAGCTCTTCTGGAAAGGCCGGAGCGGATTCGCCCGCCTTGCCATCGCCCACGACTACCCCATCGTGCCCGTAGGACTGGTCGGTGGTGATGACGTCTACCAGAGCCTTGTCGAACGCGACAGCGTGTGGGGGACATGGGTCGCCTGGTAGCGAAACACGTTCTCCGGCAACCGGAGGTCAACATCCCGCTGATTCGCGGTGTCGGACCAACTCTGATTCCGCGCCCACAACGGATGTATCTGCGCTTCGGCACCCCGATCGACACCGGTAAGCCCGCGCGCGTATCGGCGGTCGCCTGGGAAGCCACCGTGAAGCAACGGACCCAAGCAGCGCTCGAGGATGTTTTGGCCGACCTTCAGGAGCTCCGCGAGACAGACCCGTTCCGGAGACTCAACCCACGCGGGTGGCCCAGGGCTCTGCAGCCTTGAATGCTGCGGCGCGTGACGTCTCGCTAGAGTCCTGGAAATGTCGGTCGAAGCCATCCTGCTGACGATTCCGCCACTGGCGGTGTACCTCAGCGTTGCCGTCATCATCGGCATGGAGAGCCTGGGTATTCCACTGCCCGGGGAGATCGCGCTGGTCACTGCCGCCTTCCTGTCGACCAGGGAGGCCCTGGACATCAACCCGGTCGCGGTGGCCGTGGCCGGTATCACCGGCGCGATCATCGGGGACAGCATCGGCTACGCCCTCGGGCGCCGGTTCGGCATGACGCTGTTCGAGAAACTGGCCACACGTTTCCCCAAGCACTTCGGTGTCGGCCATGTGGCCCTGGCCAAGCAGTTGTTCACCCGGTGGGGCGTGTGGGCGGTGTTCTTCGGCCGATTCATCGCGCTGCTGCGGATTCTGGCCGGCCCATTGGCCGGGACGCTACGGATGCGCTACCGGTACTTCCTGGCCGGCAACGCCGCCGGTGCGGTGTGCTGGGCCGGCGGCACCACCGCGGTGGTGTACCTGCTCGGCATCGCTGCCGAGAAGTGGCTGGCGAGGTTCTCCTGGGTGGCACTGGTGGCGGCCGTCCTCATCGGCACCGGGATGACGTTGCTGCTCAAGAAACGCACCGCAGCCCTGATCGCGCAACTGGAGTCCGAACACGACTGGGAGACACTGCGCGGCGCGCACTGACTGGCACCGCGCGGCGCGCACTGACTGGCACCGCGCGGCGCGCACTGACTGTTCCGGCCCGGATTCAGTCGGACACCAGTTCCACTCCCACCGAACGCATCCCCTCCAACGCCGCCGTGGTCGTCTCCTCGGCCACCCCGGCAGTCAGGTCGACCAGAACCCGGGCCTCGAATCCTTCCCGTCGGGCGTCCTCAGCGGTCGCACGCACGCAGTAATCGGTGGCGATGCCGACGACATCCACCTGATCCACCCCGCGGTCACGCAACCAGTCAGCGAGTCCGACCCCGTGCGCGGTGCCCTCGAACCCGCTGTAGGCCGCTGCGTAGGCACCCTTGCGGAACACCTCCTCGACCTGTTCGGTATCGAGGTCCGGATGGAACTCCGCGCCCCTGCTGCCGGCAATGCAGTGCGGCGGCCAGGAGTTCAGGTAGTCCGGACGATCGGAGAAATGACCGCCCGGATCGACGTGGTAGTCCTTGGTGGCCACCACGTGGACGTACCCGTGATCGCCGGCGAGCAGGGCGTTGATCTTCGCCACCACGGCGGCACCGCCGGCGACCGCCAGCGAGCCACCCTCGCAAAAGTCGTTCTGCACGTCCACAATCACCAGAGCACGCATAGGTGATAACGGTATCTTTACCGCTCGTGACGTCGTTCGACTTCTTTGAGACCGCCGAACTCCCGGTTCCCGAGATCACCTGCGAACAGGCCCGGGCCATCGCCGCGCAGCACTTCGGCGTGCACGTCACAGCCGACGCACTCGGCAGCCAGCAGGACGCCAACTTCCTGCTGCGCGACGACGACGGGCACCCGGTCGGTGTGCTCAAGGTCGCCAACCCGGCGTTCAGCAGGACCGAACTGGAGGCCCAGGACGCGGCGGCAGCCTTCATCGCCGCCGGCGAGGGTCTGCGGACGGCCACCAACCTCGAGCCCGCCGGGGTCGAGCCCATCGCCGAAATCACCGGTGAGACAGGCGATTCCCATCGCCTGTTCGCCCGGATCCTGAAGTTCCTGCCGGGTGGAACGCTCAGCGGGGAGCAGTACCTGAGCCCGATCCACGTCGCCCGACTCGGCGAGATCGCCGGCCGCGCCTGCCGTGCCCTGACCGCTTTCGCGCATCCGGGGGTGGATCGGGTGCTGCAGTGGGATCTGCGCCACGCACTTCGCACCGTGGAGGTGCTGTCCTCGCACATGACTGACGTCACCCGCCGCGATGTGGTGGAGGCGGCGACCGCGGCGGCCTGGCAGGTGGTCTCCGACGTCGCCGCCGACCTGCCCGTCCAGGTGATCCACAGCGACATCACCGACGACAACGTGGTCTGTGCCGTCCCCGACGGCGATGCCGTCCCCGCTGCCGGCCTACCTGACGGCGTGATCGATTTCGGCGACCTGACCCGGTCCTGGACGGTGGCCGAACTGGCGATCACGGTGTCGGCGGTGCTGCGCCACGAGGGCGGCGAACCGGCCGCCGCCCTGCCGGCCATCGAGGCGTTCCACGCGGTGCGGCCACTGAGCCCGGCCGAGGTGGAGGCGCTCTGGCCGTTGGTGGTGCTGCGCGCCGCGGTGCTGGTCGTCAGCGGGGTGCATCAGAGCACCATCGACGCCGACAACGACTACGCCAGCGGGGCTTTAGAACTCGAGTGGCGGATCTTCGAGCGCGCCAACGCGATTCCACTCGACGTGATGACCGAACTGATCCGCCACACCCTGGGCGCGACCCACCCGGCCGGCCCGGTTGGCGCCGAGGTCCCGATGATCGACCTCGGCGCAGCCGAGGTGGCGCGCCTGGACCTGGCGCCGGAGTCCGACGCCGTCGACAGCGGCCGGTGGCTGGACCCGGCCTGCGCGGACCGGTTGGCGGGCGAGTTGATCGCCGCCGGGGCTCCCGCGGTGATCACCGGCTTCGGACAACCGCATCTGGACGGTTCGGCCGTACTGGCCGACCAGTCCCCCGCCACCATCGCCACCGGTGTGCGGCTGTGGCCGGGCGGGGCGCTGGAGGTCCGGGCACCGTGGGCCGGAGCGGTCCGGTGCGAATCCACCGGCAACGGCACCGTGCTGACGGTCACCGGTGCGGCGGGCGAGGTGGAGCTGCGCGGCGCGCTGAGCACTCCCATCGCCGATGGCGAGAATGTCACTGCCGGCGCGGCGCTGGGCACTCTGGAGGGTCCGGCGTGGCTGCAATGCCGACGACATCCGGACCCGGCCGCCGACACCCCGGCGTTCGTCCGCCCCGAGTACGCGGCGGGCTGGCTGAGCCGGGTCAGCGACCCCGCCGTGCTGCTGGGACTGGAGCATGTCACCACACCGGTCGAGGACAGCCTGGCACTACGGCAGCGGCGGGCCCGCACCTACGCCGCGGTCCAGGAGCACTACTACCGCCATCCGCCGCGCATCGAACGGGGCTGGCGGGAGCACCTGATCGCCAACGACGGCCGGACCTACCTCGACATGGTCAACAACGTCGCGATCCTGGGCCACGGACACCCGGAACTGGCCGACGCGGTGGCCCGCCAGTGGCGCCGGCTGAACACCAACTCCCGGTTCAACTACGGCGCGGTGGTGGAACTCTCCGAACGCCTCGCGGCCACCCTGCCCGAACCGCTGGACACCGTGTTTCTGGTGAACTCCGGATCCGAGGCCGATGATCTGGCACTGCGGCTGGCCATGGCAACCACCGGCCGGCACGACATCGTCGCGGTGGCCGAGGCCTACCACGGCTGGACCTACGCCACCGACGCAATCTCCACGTCGATCGCCGACAACCCCAATGCACTGTCCACCCGGCCGTCCTGGGTGCACACCGTGCCCTCCCCCAACGCCTACCGGGGGGAGCACCGGGGACCGGACGCGTCCCGTTACGCACCGGAAGCCGTCGAGATCATCAACAACCTTGCCGCCCAGGGCACACCGCCCGCCGCCTTCATCTGCGAGCCGTTCTACGGCAACGCGGGCGGGATGGCGCTACCGGACGGCTACCTGAAGGCGGTCTACGCCGCGGTCCGCGCCGCCGGGGGTCTGGCCATCGCCGACGAAGTCCAGGTCGGCTACGGCCGCACCGGCCGGTGGTTCTGGGCGTTCGAGCAGCAGGACGTGGTCCCCGACATCGTGTGCGTGGCCAAGGCGATGGGCAACGGCCAGCCGCTGGGCGCGGTGATCACCACCAAGGCCATCGCCGACGCCTACCGCACCCAGGGCTACTTCTTCTCCTCCGCCGGCGGGAGCCCGGTGTCTTGCGTGGTGGGCCTGACCGTCCTCGACGTTCTCGAAAGCGAGGGACTGCAGGAGAACGCGCTCACCGTCGGCGACCATCTCAAGGCCCGGATCAACGAACTCGCCACCCGCCACCCGATCATCGGCACCGTGCACGGCAGCGGGCTGTACATGGGGGTCGAACTGGTGCGTGACCGCGTCAGCCTGGAACCCGCCGTCGCCGAGACCGAGGCCATCTGCGAGCGGATGCGCGAACTCGGCGTGATCGTGCAACCGACCGGGGATCGGCAGAACGTCTTGAAGATGAAGCCGCCGATGTGCATCACCCGGGAGTCCGCCGATTTCTTCGTCGACATGCTCGACCGGGTCCTCTCAACCGGCTGGTAAAGCTCCGACCGCCCTTTGCTGAGTGCCCCCAGTCCGGTGTCGGCGCGGTAGATTGACCGGACACCGAACTTTTCGCGGAGGAGACATCGATGACCGCCCCATACGACCCCCAGGGGAATCCCAACAACCCGGGACAACCCAATCCCTACGGACAGCCCGGCTTCCCCCCACCGGGCGCGGGCTATCCCCCGCCCCCGCCGAGCCCGTACGGTGCACCCGGTCAGCCGGCCTGGGGTGCCCCGATGGGTGGGCAGCCTGGCGGCCTGTGGGTTCGCTGGGGCGCCCGCATCATCGACGGGATCCTGATCAGCATCGTCGCCTGGGTGCTCGCCGCGGTCTTCGGCGCCAGCAGCAACATCATGGTCACGGGGCTGTTCTCCGGCGTCTTGATGTTCGGCTACTTCGTCGCCATGGAGGT
>Ga0116183_1002675_pt1 | contig 18886 bp, 16 predicted proteins | sample AD_UKC078_MetaG_FD_89753 | JGI IMG/M metagenome (GOLD analysis project Ga0116183, IMG submission 89753) | Active sludge microbial communities of municipal wastewater-treating anaerobic digesters from USA - AD_UKC078_MetaG | ecosystem: Engineered > Bioreactor > Anaerobic > Digestate | place: USA... | reverse complement strand
TCTGAATTTTGTTGAACTCAAAGTTGTACAGACAGAACCTGGCTTCAGGGGAGATACTGCTACAGGAGCTTCCAAGCCTGCCACACTGGAAACCGGTACTGTTATTCAGGTGCCCCTCTTCGTAAATGTAGATGATGTACTTCAGATAGATACCAGAACAAGAAGTTATTTAAAAAGAGTCTAATTATGGAAGAAAAGTTTGCTTCTTTTGTAAAGGAGGCCCTGACTAATTTTATAGAAACTTCCAGCAAGAGTGATTTTTCTGAGGTTCTTATAGAAGGTCCGGAATTAAAAATTTTTATAAGAAAAAGTGATAATTATCAGTCTTTACCTGTTTTTAATCCTCCTGCTCTATCTACTCATGTCTATGAACCGGAAGAATCACAATTACAGATTGAAGAGATTAAGTCTAAGTGGGTTGGTATATTTCAACATAATAAGGAAAAGCTAAATGTAGGTGATAAAATTGAAACAGGCAAGTTACTTAGTAGTGTAAGGTGTATGAATCTGCTTTTTGAACTGAAGTCACCTGTAGATGGAGAAGTGTTAGATATAATGGTAAAAAATGAAGAAATAGTAGAGTATGGTAAGGTTCTGTTTAAAATAAGTAAAAAGCAGGAGGATTTTTTAGAAAATGTCCTTTGAGAAGGTACTTATTGCTAACAGGGGAGAGATAGCTATCAGAATAATAAGAGCCTGTAAGGAACTGGATCTCAAAACAGTGGCAGTTTATTCTGAGGCAGACAGAGATTCACTTCATGTGAAAATGGCAGAAGAAGCCTATTGTATAGGTCCTGCCTCTCCTACAGAGAGTTATCTGAATATAGTAAATATAATAAGTACTGCCATTATGTCTGGTGCTGATGCCATACATCCCGGTTATGGTTTTCTCGCAGAAAACCCCAGGTTTGCTGAAATATGTGAGCAGTACAGGCTTAAGTTCATAGGTCCCTCAGCTCATGTTATCCAGATCATGGGAGATAAGGCTAGAGCAAGAGAAACTCTTCTTAATATTGCTCCTATTGTTCCAGGCAGTAATATTTTAGAAAAACTTCCGGAGGCACGTAATATAGCTCATGACCTGGGATATCCTGTTATGGTAAAAGCTGCAGCAGGGGGAGGCGGAAAAGGTATGAGAATTATACAAAATCCACAGCAGTTGGAGAATTTATGGCCCATCGTCCAGGCTGAAGCTAAAGGTGCTTTTGGTGATTACAGACTTTATCTTGAAAAGTATCTTTCAAGCCCCAAGCATATAGAATTTCAGATACTTGGGGATAATTATGGAAATATTATACATCTTGGCGAAAGAGATTGTTCTGTTCAGAGGAGAAATCAAAAATTGATTGAGGAATCTCCTTCCTGTGTTCTTACTCATAAACTGAGAAAGGAAATTGGATCTATAGCAGTTAAATGTGCCAGAAAGGTAAATTATACTGGAGCAGGAACTATGGAATTTCTATTTGATCAAGAAAATAAAAAGTATTACTTTCTGGAAATGAATACGAGGGTTCAGGTAGAACATCCTGTAACAGAGATGATAACTGGTATAGATCTGGTTAAAGAGCAGATCAGAGTAGCAGGAGGAGAAAAATTAAAATATTCCCAGGAAGACGTCAATATAAGAGGACATAGTATAGAGTGCAGGATAAATGCTGAAGATCCTGACCGTTTTTTTTCCCCTTCTTCCGGAAGAATAGAGCGGTTTTCCCTGCCAGGAGGTCCCGGTATAAGAGTTGATACTTATCTTCAAGACGGTATATACGTTAATCCTTATTATGACTCTTTGCTGGCAAAACTTATTTCCTGGGGACAGGATCGTAACGAGGCAATAGAACGTATGTTGAGAGCACTGAAAGAATTTGAGATAATCGGAGTTAAAACAGTAATACCTTTTCATATTAAATCCCTGAAGCATCCATTTTTTATAGATGGAAAAATGGGAACAGATTTCATAGAACGAGCTTTTAGCGATTAGATATGTCCAGAAGATTACAAAGAGAAAGGGCATTACAAGTTTTATATGCAATTGAAACTGGCAAAAGTGATATTCACTCTACTGTAGAACTTTTTTACAGGTTGCTCAGAGGAGAATATGATGAGTATGATTTTAATGTAGAAGATGAAACGGTTTTTACTATTCAGCTGGTAGAAGGAATTATTGGCAAGTGGATTTATTTAAATGATATAATAACTAACTACTCTACCAACTGGTCAATTGAAAGAATTTCAATAATAGATCGTAACATACTTCGTATTGCTTTATATGAATTAGTATTTATTCACGATATACCTTATAGTGTTACTGCCAATGAAGCTGTTGAACTGGCAAAGAAATTTAGCAGTAAGAAATCTTCAAAGTTTATTAATGGTATTCTGGGACATATTATAAAAGATATTAGCGAAGGGAAAATAACGTAAACTGTGAAGTGTAAGAGAAAAAGTGTGTATCACTTTTCACTTTTCACTTTGCCTGCTTCGCAGGGACTTAGTTTCGCGTTTCACGATTCTAATGGCCAGAAGAAGACGCAGTGCTTTAAAAAAATTGAGAAAAATCTTTACTTTCCTGATGATAATTCTGGTTTTACCTTCTATAGCACTGGCTGGATTGACTTCAGGTGTAGTTGTTAAATACTCCAGAAGTTTACCCAATATTAATTCTCTTCTGGCATATAAACCTGTTGAAACTACCAGAATGTATTCCAGTGAAGGTGAGCTTATAGCAGAACTTTATGAAGAAAACAGAACGTGGATACCTTTATCTGTTATGCCAGAACATCTTATAAATGCAATACTGGCAATAGAGGATGATCAGTTCTATAAGCATTCCGGTGTGAGTTTTAAAGGACTTGGAAGAGCATTATTTACAAATCTTCAGGGCAAGGAAATCAGTCAGGGTGGAAGCACAATAACTATGCAGCTTGCAAGAAATCTCTTTTTATCTCCCGAACAGTCTTATAAACGTAAAGTAAAAGAAATGCTCCTTTCACTAAAAATAGAAAAGCAATTTACTAAAGATGAAATACTGGAACTTTATTTAAATCAAATCCCCTTTGGAAGTGGTGCTTTTGGTGTAGAAGCAGCATCACAGATTTATTTCGGCAAATCTGTTTCTAAGATCAACCTGAAAGAAGCTGCCCTTTTAGCAGGTCTTCCTCAGGCACCTTCTCTGTATTCTCCCTATGTAAATATGGAAGCTGCCAGAAATAGAAGAAATTTAGTCCTTCAAAGGATGAAAGACCTCGGTTTTATCACTGCTCTGGAATTAAAAGAATATATAACAGAACCTGTTAAGGTTATAGACTATAAACCTATAGGTTTTAAGGGATTCAAGTCTCCTTATTTCTCTACCTACTGTCTTCATGAATTAGTTGAAAAGTATGGTTCTGAAAAGATATACCGTGGAGGTCTTCGTGTTTACAGTACCCTTGACAGTAAACTTCAGGCTTACGGCGAAGACTGTGTAAAATGGGGTGTAGACCAGGGTATTTACGGATATGCTTACTGCGATCAGGGATCACTTGTATGTATAGAGAATAAGACTGGCTATATAAAAGCTATGGTAGGAGGGTGCGAATATAAACAGAAAGATCAGTTCAACAGGGCATGGCAGGCAAGAAGGCAACCTGGATCTTCTTTTAAGATTTTTGTCTATACTGCCGCTGTAGACCGCGGTTTTACACCTGATACAATATGTTATGATAATCCTGTAACCTATACAACGACATCAGGAGAAAGTTACAGCCCTATGAATTCTGATCATAAATTCTATGGTGCCATACCATTAAAAGATGCCATAAGATGGTCACGAAACGTTGTGGCTGTAAAGACCATGAATGAAATTGGTATTGATACTGTTATTCAATATGCCCATGCTATGGGAATAAAAGAGGATCTTCCACCGGTTTTATCACTTGCTCTGGGTTGTGCCACTATTACTCCTCTTGAGATGGCTTCAGCTGTCAGTGTAATACCTGATATGGGGATAAAATTCGAACCTACAACTATAAAAAAGATAATTGATGGAGATGGTAATATAGTGGAAGACAACACTAATCCTGGAGGTAAGGAAATTTTATCAGTAGACACAGCTTATACTATGGCTGACATGCTTAAGAGAGCAATAGAGTCAGGTACAGGAAGAAATGCCCGTATTGATCGTCCTGCTGCCGGAAAAACCGGAACAACAAGTGATTTTAAAGATGCCTGGTTTGTAGGATTTACTCCAAAATATACTACAAGTGTCTGGATAGGAAGAGATGATAATAAACCTATGAATCATGTCTATGGTGGTGATTATCCTGCTATGACATGGGCTAGATTTATGCTTTATGCTCATAAAGGTTTACCGGTGGAAAATTTTCACCTGCCAGAAGGTAATTTTATTCAGGTAAAAGTCTGTGCTATCTCAGGTCTTCTGGCAGATAAAAATTGTCCTTCTACAATTCATATGTTTGAGCCAGGGAGTGAACCTTTAACAACATGCAGTATGAATCATAGAAAGAATATATCAAATTACACTGAGACTACAACAAATAGCTCACCACAAACAAAGTCAGGTAATGATAGTGGAAAAATTGATGAACCTTTAATAGATGGGATTGTTATTCCACCTGATGAATGATTGGAGGAAAAAATGAATAAGATTTCTACACGTATAATTGTATCAGGACGAGTTCAGGGAGTAGGATTCAGATATTATGTTTATCGTGTTCTTCAGGAATATCCATGCACGGGTTATGTAAGAAATTTATGGAGCGGTGAAGTTGAGGTTTTACTGGAAGGAGATTCTCAGGTAATTGATGCTGTAATACCTGTAATCAGTCGTGGCCCCAGATCATCTCATATAACAGGTATTAATGTTGAACAGGGAGAATATACTGGCAAATATAGTGATTTTGATATAAGAATGTGAAAAGAAGTGAAGGATGAAGAATGAATATTAATGACTATACTTTTAAGGCTTTGTTTAAAAAGTGCAACAGTATAGATTAATGGATTAAATACCCAACTTTACCCATCACCATTAAAGAGGTTAACCTGTGATAGAATTTAAAGAATATTTATCTAAAAAGAAAGCATTAATAGAAGATTATATCAGAAAAATTTTATCTAATTATATTTCTCCTTCTGAAGTACTCCAAAAAGCTATAAAATATTCCTTTATCACAGGAGGGAAGAGATTTCGTCCTATTTTATGCCTGGCAACTGCTGAAGCAGTGGGAGGTAAAGAAAAAATTATTTTACCCTGTGCCTGTGCTATAGAATTTATTCATAATTACTCTCTTATACATGATGATCTGCCATGTATGGATAATGATGATTATCGCCGGGGTTATTTAACCTGTCATAGAAAATTCAATGAAGCTATTGCTCTTTTAACGGGTGATGGTTTATTAACACTTGCTTTTGAAATTCTTACTCATAGTGCCAGTTCTTCTCATATTAATACAATGACTTTATTACGTGTTATTGAAGAAATTGCATCAGCAGCAGGTATCAGGGGTATGGTTGGAGGTCAGGCACTTGATTTAAGTTCCCCACAGGAAACAGTAGAGGGAATAGAATATCTCCACAAAATGAAGACAGGATCTCTTATATGTGTATCTGTGAGAACAGGAGCACTGTTAAGCGAAGCGTCACAGGAAGAGGTAACAATGTTAACCTCCTACGCAGAGAAACTTGGCATTGCCTTTCAGATAATGGATGATGTTCTTGATAAAGAAGAAGATGAAAAGATAAATAGTTTTCTCCTTGTTTATACTCCTGAAGAAGCCAAAAAAAAAGTTTGTGAAATAACAGAACTGGCTGTAAAATATCTTGAACCTCTGGGGAAAAGAGCTGAACGTTTAAGACAGATAGCCTGGTATCTTTGTGAGAGGAGTTATTAATTAATGACAGATTTACTTTCCGGAATTAATAGTTCTCAGGATTTAAAATCTTTGACTACAGGAGAACTTATTCAGTTATCTGAAGAGATAAGAAAAAAAATTATTGAGGTTGTCTCTAAAACAGGAGGTCATCTGGGTTCTAATCTTGGAGTAGTAGAACTCACTGTAGCCCTTCACAGGATCTTTAATAGCCCTGAGGATAAAATAGTCTGGGATGTAGGTCATCAGTGCTATACTCATAAACTTTTAACAGGGAGAAAAAAATCTTTTCATACTCTGAGACAATCTGGAGGAATCTGCGGATTCCCCAGGAGAGAAGAGAGCTCCCATGACCATTTTAATACCGGCCATACCAGTACTTCCATATCTATGGCACTGGGACTTTCAAAGGCAGGTGAACTTCTTGGACAAAACAATCAATATATAGCAGTAATAGGTGATGGAGCTATGACCGGAGGAATGGCCTTTGAGGCTTTAAACCACGCAGGTCATATTGGGGCCAATATTATTATTGTTTTAAATGATAATACTATGTCCATTTCCCGAAATGTAGGTGCTCTTTCCCGTTATCTTAATAATTTACGTATGGCTCCTACGTATAAGAAATTTAGAAAAGATCTGGATTGTTTCATCGCCAATATACCTGCCATTGGTCCCACTATGCAGAAGCTGGAATTGAGTGTAAAACATCTTCTTGTACATGGAATGCTATTTGAAATGCTGGGCTTTACTTACCTTGGTCCTTTTGATGGACACAATATACCACTTTTACTTGAAACATTTGAGAAGGCTAAAAGTATGAAGGGCCCCAGATTTATCCATGTACTTACAACAAAAGGAAAAGGTTACAGTCCTGCAGAGAAAGATCCTACCTGCCTTCATGGTATAGCACCTTTTGATATAGAATCAGGTAAGCCACTTAAGAAAAAATCAAAAATTACATATTCTGAAGCTTTTGGTCGAAGTCTTGTTAAACTGGCAGAGGAAAATAATACCATAGTAGCAATAACTGCTGCTATGCCTGATGGCACCGGTCTTTCTGAATTTGCAAAACAATTTCCGGAAAGATTCTTTGATGTGGGAATAGCAGAACAGCATGCCGTATCCCTTGCGGCAGGTCTTGCTGCAAATGGGGCGAGACCTGTTGTTGCTATTTATTCTACATTTTTACAGCGTGCTTTTGATCAGATTATCCTGGATGTCTGTCTTTCCAATCTTCCTGTAACTTTCTGTCTTGATAGAGCCGGCCTTGTGGGTGATGATGGCCCAACTCATCATGGTGTTTTTGATATTTCTTATCTGCGTTTTATTCCTAATCTTTTATTTATGGCACCAAAAGACGAAGATGAATTACAGGATATGCTGTATACAGCAATAGAATATAATGGCCCCTGTGCTATACGTTATCCAAGATGTGAAGTTATGGGTGTTCCTGTTAAAAAACATCCCCGGAAAATTACACCGGGCAAGAGTGAAGTCCTTAAAGATGGAAATAGCCTTATTATTATAGGTGTGGGAAATATGTTAAAACCTGCGATGGATGCAGCAGTATTATTGGAAAAAGAAGGAATATCTACAAAAGTTATAAATTTGAGATTTATAAAGCCTCTGGATGAAGATTTAATAATAAATTCTGTGCTTGAGTGTAAAACAGTTATTACAGTTGAAGACAATGTACTGACCGGAGGAGTAGGAAGCTCTATTCTGGAATTACTTGAGAAGAAAGGGATAGATAATATTAAACTTGCCAGAATTGGTATTCCCGACCGATTTATAGAGTCTGGATGTACAGAAGTTCTTTATGAACGATGTGGACTTTATAGTAAGGGAATAGTTGAAAGAGCTAAAAAGTTACTAACCAGTGCCAGCATGTATAATCCTGGCAGGCTGGAAAAGGTCAGGAGATAAAAAAAATTGGTCATTCATCCTGTGTTTTCTCTTCTACTATTACTTTGTCTTTATTAGCAAGATATTTATTCCAGACTTCATCTAATTCACTGAAGGTCTTTCCATATATTTTCTTAAAAGAATTATCTATATCATCCTGAATCCATAATTTCTTAAATTTCTCAAGACCATAACGGTCTATTAAAAATTGAACAAAACATGCACTTTCGTTATATGAAACTTCCACAGGATATCTATAAAAGTCTCCTTTAAGCCTGGATAGAGGAATAAAGGATTCAGTTCTTTTTAATTCAAGAATTTTTCCCTGAAAATCCTTTTCAGGAAAGCACATAAATTCAGAGAGCCCCCAGCTCAAAAGGGGTTCTCTATTTCTGGTTTTTCCTATATAAAAAGAAAGAATCAGTGCCATTTGACGACCCGGGGGATCATGTTCCTCAGTTCCGTATAATGTATAAATCTGTTTAACCTGAGGCCTGGAAAAACCTGTTTTTTCTCCCATAATTTCCATACATTTTTCTACAGAAGGGAAAAGATAACATTGAATTTTATCCTTCAGACTAACACCTAAATAACTACTTATAGATGTATATTTTTTCTGGTATTCAAGAGAAATATTATCTATCTCTCTATCAACTATACCCCCTTCAGGATAATAAAAGATAAAATGAAGTGATTCCTTACGCTTCCACTGAACAAGGGTTTTTCTTGCCATAGCTTCCCGGACAGAGTTTTCTGTAGAGTTTAACTTTAAAGCTTTATCATATTCCTTGAGAGCAGATGTATAATCTCCAAGTTTTTCATATATTTCTCCAAGACAGATATGAGACCAGGCATTAATCCATGCTTTTTGTGATTCTACTTTGAGAGATTTCTGAAGCTCTTTAAGAGACTCATTATAATCTCCCAGTTCAAAAAGTATTCTTCCTACAGCAGAGTGGTATTCAGAGTTATCAGGATCCTCTAATACTGCCTTTCTAAACATATTAAGAGCCTCAGGATATTTATTAAAATTCCCTGAAAGCCAGAGATCATATCCTTTTTTAAGAAACTTCTCTCCATCGGACGAACATGCAGGAGAAATGACGATAAAAATAAAAAACAGTAAACTTATAAATATTAATCTCATATTTCATATTCAATCTCAATATTTCTGAACTATAAAATTATAACAGAAGAAAAATAAAGTTTCAAGAAATATTTTAAGCTATCAGCAATCAGCTGTCAGACTTCAGTTCTTATAATAATACTAAATATTTTATATCTATGTAGGATATAACAAATCTTTTAAGAATTAATAAATATAATAAGCTATTTAGATATTAAGTACCGCTCCAGGTAAAATAGTATCCAAAAAACCTTAAATATATACACCTGTCCATATGCGGGTTCTGGAGCAAAAGATATGCCGTCAAAAGAGAAAGTTATAACTTAAATAAATATTAGGAGACAATATTATGAAAAAAAGAAAATACCTTGTAATTATGATGTTTATGTTAATATTAGTATTTACATTAACTGATAGTGTTTTATCTAAATCTATAAAAATTATTTTACTTCATACAAATGATATGCATGGACATATATTTCCTTATGAAAATCCTGACATAGTTCCTTCTTCTGAAACCATTGGAGGTTTTCAGTATTTAGCTACCCTGATAAAAAATGAGAGAAAGGCAAATCCTGGTAAGGTAATATTATTTGATGGAGGAGATATAGCTCAGGGTTCTCTTTATTCCAATATATCCTATGGTATTCCTATGATAGAATTAATGAATCTACTTAAATATGATGGAGCAGTCATAGGAAATCATGAATTTGACTGGGGAGAAGAAAAACTCAGAAATATGATATCCAGTGCAAACTTCCCTTTCCTTTCTCCCAATATAATTAATAAAAAAAAGGGGGATTTTTTTGAAGGAGCAAGACCTTATATTATAAAAGATATAGAGGGGATCCGCATAGCTATTATAGGAGTTGCATGTACTGATACAAGTATAATTGCTGCCAAATCCGGTACAGGAAATTATTATTTTTATTCCGGTGAAGAAATCTTAAAAAAATATATTCCTCTCGTAAAATATATACACAGAGCAGACATAATAATAATTCTTTCCCATGAAGGCTATGAAAAAGATAAAGCTATGGCTTTACAGGTAGATGGAATAGATATTATCATAGGAGGTCATACCCATTTGCCTCTCTACAAACCGGAAATAGTAAAGGACACAATCATATTACAGGCCGGTAAATATATGGAATATCTTGGAAGACTGGAATTTGAATATGATATGGAAAGAAAAAAAATAACAGACTTTTACGGTAAACTCATAAAGATTGAAGACAACCTGATAGAACCTGACAAAGAAATAAATATTGTAATGGAGAATTATAGAAAGAAATATGAAACTCTTGCACTGCAAGAAATCGGTCGTGCCAGTACAGATCTGACTATTACAAAAAGTAGAGAATCAAATCTGGCAAATCTTATAGCAGATATTATAAGAGAGACCAGTAAAGCTGATGTAGGATTAATAAACAGTGGTGGTATAAGAGAAAATATACCGAAGGGATTAATTACCATGGAAAAAATCTATAGAATATTACCTTTTGATGATCTTATAGTCACTATGGACCTTACCGGTAGAGATTTAGAGAATATAATGTCCTGTAATTTCAGACAGAAACACGGTATCCTGCAGGTCTCAGGTTTAAAGTTAAAGTATAATCTTTCATCACCTGAAGCAGGACAACTCATCAGTATAATGGTAGGAAATAAGCCAGTTCAGCCGGATGCTATATATAAAGTAGCCACAATAGAATTCCTGGCTGATGGTGGAAATAACTACGAAGGATTTAAAAACAAAAAAAATCTTCATAAATTAGTGTCTCTTCGTGATACAGTCGTAGAATATTTTAAAAACCATAGCCCCCTTACAGGTAAAATCGAAGGAAGAATAGAAATAATAGATTAATCCAGTAAAGGTGAGTGATTCTATGAAAGAAGAGAGATTATGGCCTCTTTATAAAGAACTAATTGAAAAAAAAACTTTCCAGGAAAGGATAGATAAAGCATATAAAATACTGGAAAATTGTATCCTCTGCCCGAGAAATTGTAAAGTAAACAGGATGAAAGGTGAAAAAGGCTATTGCGGAGCAGATGAGAACATGATTGTTTCAAGCAGCGGCCCTCACTATGGAGAAGAAAGTCCTCTTGTAGGAAGAGGAGGTTCGGGAACTATCTTTCTGGCTCACTGTAATCTGAAATGCAATTTCTGTCAGAACTATGATATAAGCCATCACTCAAGAGGTATGAAAACAACTCCGGAAGAACTTGCTTTAATAATGATGGATCTTGAAAGGGAAGGATGTCATAATATTAATTTTGTCACTCCCACTCACTATCTTCCACAGATAATTAAAGGTATAAAAATAGGAGCAGAAAAAGGATTATCTATTCCAATAGTATGGAATTGCGGAGGTTATGAAAGGGCAGATATGTTAAAACTCCTCCATGGGATAGTAGATATATATATGCCGGACTTTAAATTCTGGGATGAAGAAATTGCTTTAAAACTTGTAAAAACAAAGGATTATAGAGATAGAACCATAGAAGCATTTAAAGAAATGCACCGTCAGGTAGGAGATTTAAAAATAGATAAAAATGGTCTTGCCCGAGGGGGTATGCTTATAAGACATCTGGTGTTACCTGATAATATGGCAGGAACCAGAGAAGTCATGAGATTTATAGCAAAAGAAATTTCCACCAGTAGCTATGTAAATATAATGGATCAGTATCGCCCCTGTTTTGAAGCCACAACAGTAAAAGGTATGGATAGACGTCCTACAGGAGAAGAATATAAAAGAGCTGTAAAAGAAGCACAGGAAGAAGGTATAAAGAGACTTGATAGAAGAGAAGACCGGACAGGGTGGATAAGAATACTATTTGAAAATTAAAATAAGCAGTTAGCAAAGTTAACCTGACTGCTGATAGCTGATAGCTTATAAAACCCTTGAAATTAGCATAAGTCTGGGAAAACCTCTTTCTGGTTCTTTATCTATATTAACCTTTAAAGAGAATACTTCTTCAATATTCTGTTCTGTTATAACTTCTTCGGGAGAACCTGTAGCATAGGTTCTACCTTTACTTAATAATAATATTCTATCACTGTATTGACCTGCAAGATTTAAATCATGTATTACCATAATTATGGTTACTTTCTCATGTCTGTTTAAAAGCCTGAGATGGTCCATTATATCTATCTGATAATTTATATCAAGACCTGATGTTGGTTCATCAAGCAATAAAACAGAAGGATTTTGAGCCAGTGCTTTTGCTATCATAACCCTCTGTCTTTCTCCACCTGAAAGATCTGTTATAGATCTTGTAGCTATATGGGTTGTGCTGGTTTTTTCCATGGCAGATCGAACAATATCATGGTCTTCTTTAGTTTCTATCTGAAAATTTCTAAGATAAGGAAATCTTCCCATTAAGACTATTTCATAGGCAGTATAAGGGAAATTTATAAAATTATCCTGAGAGACAAAAGCCCGCTTTCTTGCAAGTTCCAGGGGATTAAATTTCTGAAGATGATATCCCATAAATTTTATATTTCCCCTGGAAGGCTTCAGAAAACCGGCCATAAGACGAAGTAGTGTAGATTTTCCTGTGCCATTTGGTCCTATAATACTAAAAAACTCTCCTTTCAAAACACTGAGGTTAAGGTCCTTAAGAACAATATGTGAAGAATATTCAAAATTTAAATTTTCTATCTCAAATATCATATACTTCCTTAAAAAAAAGAAAACTTTCTTTTCCTGAGGAGATAACAGAAAAAAGGTGCTCCCAGAAGAGCCGTAATTATACCAACAGGTATCTCCATAGGAACTAATAAAGTTCTGGCAAGAGTGTCAGAAAAAACCAGAAGAATTGCACCGACAAGTCCAGAAAGTGGTAATACTACTCGATGATCGGAACCAAAGATCATTCTTACTATATGAGGTACAATCAGCCCCACAAATCCAATAATTCCACTTACAGAAACGGTTGCAGCAGTAATAAGAGAAGAAGCTATTATTAATATAAATTTTGTTCTTTCCACTTCAACACCAAGGTAATGAGAAGCCTCATCACCAAGGGTCATAACATTAAGAGCCCGGGAATTCATCCATAAAATTATAGAACCTGTTAAGAGATAAGGAAGAAGCAAAAATACATCTGTCCAATTTTTTTCAGCAAGACTTCCCATAATCCAGAATATTAACCTGTGAAGATCCTCCCGGGAAAGAAACATCACAAATGATACGAGAGCCCATAAAAAAGAACCCACTATAACACCTGAGAGTAAAAAAGTCTCTACAGGCACTTTTCCTCTTACAAGAGACAGGCGATAAACTATAAACACAGTAAAAAGTGCACCCATAAAGGCTGCTACGGGAGTTAGAGATATAACATGAAAGAGAAGATTTAACTTGAAGAGAAAAGAAAGACCTGCTCCCACAGCAGCACCGGCAGAAACTCCAACGATATAAGGATCTGCAAGGGGATTGCGTAAAAAAGCCTGAAAAGCAACACCTGCTATAGAAAGACCTGCCCCTACGAGTATAGCAAGAAATATCCGTGGAAGTCTTATACGAAAAACTATATCCCAATGACTCTGTGGAAATTGCCCTTCTTTTAAAGAACCGAAGCACATATCCACTATCTCAAAACAAGATATATTTACAGACCCTACGGAAATAGAAATTAAAATAATTATTATAAGAAGAAGAAGAAATAAAGGTGTATATAAAAACAAACTGTATTTCACAACTTAAAACTCCAGTCCGGGATAGAGCCAGTGTGCTATCTGCTTTATTCCAATAAGAACACGGGGAGTAGGGCGAACCATTATATCCGGATCTATCTCATAGACTCTGCCGGATTTTAAAGCTGTTATTTCCTGCCAGGCCGGTCTTTTATACACACGGGCTTTGGTTCCGGGGGTTGTAAGAATAATAACCTCCGGATCACGTTTCAGAACCCATTCACTGTTAATCTGAATATTATTGCTTTCTATGTCGTCTGCTATATTAACCCCTCCAGCAAGAGAGATAATATCATTTATAAAATTTTTTTTACCTACAGTCATAACAGGGTCAGGCCAAATCTCTACAAAAACTCTGATCTTTCTAGTGTTTGGTAAGATTATTTTTATTTCTTCTATCCGTTCTTTAATTGAATTCACAAGCTGATGGCTCACCTTAATTTCTCCTGTAGCTTTACCGAGTAATAATATGGAGTTACATATACCTTCCATATTACCTGCATCTAAAAACAGCACAGGTAATCCTAAAGAATCGAACTGATAAATTAAATTATCAAAAAGCCCTTTTTCAGTCACAATTAAATCGGGATGTAATTCAACAAGTTTTTCTATATTAAGATTAACATCTCCTATCTTCTGTTTCTTCAAAGCCTCCGGGGGGAAATCACACTGGCTGTTAACAGCTAACAGTTTTTCTGAAAGGCCCAGATAAAAAATCATTTCTGTACTGCTTGGACTCAGAGAAATTATTCTTTGAGGAAGGGATTTAAGAATAATTTTTCTCCCGTATGCATCAGTTAATTCCAGTGGGAAAGTATCTTTCGTTCGGATCACACCAAAAGATAAAGTAAAAAACAGTAAGAGATAATATAAAATAACTTTTTTCATACCGGTCATCTCCTGGTAATGGCTGACCTCTAACAGCTAATAATTTAAAAAACCCACCTTCTATGAGCCGGGTCAATTTACTCATTTCCCTTTTCTCCGAAGGTAATTGCGAGACTCTTTTATCAGTCAGGTTTCCTGACTCTCAGATCTTTGCTCTCCTGCGCCTTCCCTTCTAAAAGAAAGTGGCATAATGCAGGGTTACTCCCTGATGACAGTGGCGGGAACCGTATCAGCTTCTACTGAACTTCCCTCACTGATAAAAGCCTTTATAATTATTTTATCTAAAAAATATTATAACACAATATGCTTTATTTTACAAGAATATTCTACCTGTAAATTTTTCTGTGATGAATCTGAAAAATAGGATCGCGTAATTCGTATACATCTGTCCCTGTCCGGGCTCTGAAGCAAAAGATATGCCGTCAAAGAAGAAAATTATAACTTGAATAAATACAAAACTGTATATTCTGTAATAACAGATTTTATTGTAACAGGATCATAGATTTTGCGTAAGAGCCCGGACAGGGACAGACCTGTGAGATGGGCACTAACTTACCTGTTTCCGTACCAGGTTAATCTTCACAGAATTATTTACAGAAAGAGAATATTTACTCTTTTCCCATTTCATTTTCTTTAAGGCCATCAACATTACCTTTATTTATAAACTCTTCGAGTTTCTTACGGACCGAATCTTCAACCTTTTTCCCTATTCTCTCATTATGTTGAGGTAAACCATAAACTCTGTCACCGCTTAACATGCTTCTAATATCATCACGGGCGACCTGGGATACCTGATCAATATTATCTTCTCTCACCTGATTTATATTAAAGCCCGCCCCTTCTGCTGCTTTATTAATATTTGTAATGCCCACAAGCTTCACATGTTCCATCATCATCATTTCTATTTTTTTCTGCTCCTTCTGGGAGTCAGTTTCATCCGGGTCGTCTAACTTCTTTTCACTTTGTACTTCTTCATTACCTTTACTATTTTGTACCCGGTTATTCTTAGATTTTACACCCTTCGAATCTTCATCGGCATTGGGTTTATTAACCTTTTTATCATCAATTTCTTTACCTTCTTTAGATTTATCAGATTCTTTCGTTTTATCAGACTCGTAGAGTTTATTCTCTTTACCCTGTTCACCGACCGATTTATCCTCTCCACCCTCTTTAGTTTCCCTGGTCCCTTCAATACCGGCCTGTTTATTTAAAGTCTCTTTCAATGCGCTGACCTTTTCATCCATCTCATTGACTCTGGAAGGCATCTGTCCCTGCACGCCTTCTTTAAGAGCTGAAACCTTATTATCCAGAGTATTTATACCATCAGTTCCGCCTGTTTTCCCTCCATTTTTTATTCCATCTATATTCTTAGTTAAATCTCCACCTATTTGCTGAATATTATTCTGACCTCCCTGAAGTGGTTGTACCTGGGAAGGATTTACCGGCCTTCCCATAGCAGAAGCACCAGAAGATCCCTGATTAGTTTCAGCCTGTCCACCAGGTTTAAACATTTCCTCTATAGATTCCTTGGCTTCCTGAATCTTATTATCTATTTCATTATTCTGACCGGTGTCTTTTACTTTTTTATCTGTTCTGGCATCTAAAGATAATTCAGCCTTATCTTTTGTATTTATCCCGGGGGTATCTGTCTCAAGTTTTGCCCCCTCTTGTTTTTTATTTGTTTCTTTAGATTTATCCGATTGCTGTAATTTCTGCTTCTCCTGGACTTTCTTTTCCCTTTTCTCCCGGGTAATAGTATGGTCTATATTTACATTACTAATATTAGATGTATAGGACCTACGCTCAGACCACTCAGATTTCTGAATTTTCATGATTACTACCTCCTTTAATAAAAAATCAGATTACTTCTAAAAAAACAAATTAACCCTCTTCTAATATAATTATCACGAATATTTTTAAAAAGTAAAGAGACTGGAGAATTCTAACTTTTTTGGAGATATCCCTTTATTTTCTTCAGTTTTTCCTGCGAAATAAACTCTTTTTTTCTTAAAAAAGTATAAAAATCAATAATAGAAAGTTTAAATGCTTTTATTTCTTCCGGAGTAGAGGAAGGGAACAAAGAAGGATAAAATGCAGCTATAAAATAATATATATCTTCACCGCATATTTCATTAATAGATTTAATCTCTGTGTGAAGGCGGGTGTAATTCATCATAAAAATAACCACGCTGTTAACTTTAGAAGATATGGTTTCAGGTTTTAAGCCTTTATCTTTTAGAAAGCGATAAAAATGCTCAAATAATAACCAGGATTTTTTCCACTGACCCTTAAGGTCATTACGATCTTCTATAAAATTCAAATCTTTCTTTTTTAAATTCTGCAAGATTTCACCAATTTCAGCTGATAGCTTATAGTTAACTGTTGCACCCTTACTTATCATATTCCTGAAGCAGTGTAGGTACTATATCTTTAAGTTTTTTAAGTAAATCAGGATATAACATTTCATTTGAAAGTTTTTCAATATATTCTATGTCTTTAATTATAATTTCTCTATTTACAGGTTTTGCTTTAACAAGTAAAATCTTGGGGTTACTGGTTTTAATAAGTTCTTCTTCATCATCATAAAGACGTTCAGAGAGCTTCTCTCCCGGACGTAGCCCTGAAAAAACTACAGGTATATCTTTATCAGGTTCATAACCGGAAAGTTCTATAAGATTCTTCGCCAGAGTAAGTATATTAAGGGGTCTCCCCATATCCAGAAGAAAAATTTCTCCTCCCTTTCCCATAGAAGCAGACTGAAGTATTAATAAAACTGCTTCAGGGGCAGTCATAAAATAACGTGTCATATCCGGATGAGTTACAGTAACAGGTCCACCAAGCCTTATCTGGTGTTGAAAGGTTTGAACTACACTCCCCCTGCTACCAAGAACATTTCCAAAACGAACTATTATAAATTTAGTCTTAGAATCATTAGCATAGGCCCTTACAATAAGCTCTGCCACTTTTTTTGTACCACCCATAATACTGGTAGGAATTACTGCCTTATCAGTAGAGACCATTACAAAGCTTTTGACTTTATATTTACTGGCAGCGTCAATCAGATTTCTGGTGCCTAAAATATTATTTGATATAGCTTCATCCGGATTTGCCTCCATAAGAGGCACATGTTTATGAGCAGCAGCGTGAAAAACAACGGTAAATTTATATTTTTCAAAGATCCTGGAGATTTTACCTCTATTCTGAATATCTGCTATTATCTGAGTCATTTCTACTCCGGAAGATTTCCGATTTAATTCAAGCCAGGTTTCATGAATACTATTTTCTCCATGTCCAAGGAGAGCCAGAAACTCTGGCTTAAAATTCAATATCTGACGACAGAGTTCTCTTCCAATAGAACCTCCCGCACCTGTTACTAAAATTCTCTCACCTTTTATAAAATCTGCAATATCAGGATTATCAAATTTAACTGGTTCTCTTCCGAGTAAATCTTCAATTCTTACTTCCCTGCTCTGAGTTAAAGTCACCCTGCCATCAAGTATCTCAGAAACAGAAGGAATAATAGATATATGTACTCCAATCTGTTTACCTATAGCCAAGATTCTATTTATAAGCTGACCCGATATAAAAGGAAGAGCTATTATCACCTGTTTAACATTGTATTTAGAAACGAACTGGGGTATATCATCAATTACTCCCAGTACAGGAACTCCATGAATCTTTACATTTTTTTTCCTGTTATCTTCATCTACAAAACCAACAGGCCAGTACTGAATATCTTTCTGGCGCAAAAGTTCTCTCACATAAGCCTCCCCTTCATCACCGGTGCCCACTACTAAAATATTTCGTGACAAATTACTGCTTTTCTTTTGTCTCAAACTTACCCATTTAAGAAGCATTCTGATTCCTCCTACAAGACTGAGACAGAAAAGCCACGAAATTATTGTTATACTTCTTGGATAAAATTTACCACCACTTATAAAAACAGGGATAGAAAATATAATAAAACAGAGTGTAACTGCATTAAAAATTAACACTACCTCAGCTACACCTGCATAACGCCATACCTTTCCATAAAGACCAAAAATATAGAAAACAATAATACATGATAGAACAAGAAAAATAATTTTTATTAATTCAATGCCAGCCATCCATTTTAGCATAAGGAAAAAACCATTTTCTTCTTCAAAAAATCTGACAATAAAGGCCAGCAAAATACCTGAAGGTATAAGAATTAAATCAATTATGATGAGAAAAATCTTTTGTTGCCAGTTAAACATAATAGCTATCAGCTATCAGCTATTAGCTATCAGCTTTAGAATATGGTAAGTAAAAACGACTTAAGGGAGAATACTTATCCTCATTAAATTATACCTGACTGCTGACTGCTAACAGCTGATTGCTTTTAATTTCATCCCTCGCTTCATAAATACGATA
>Ga0116183_1002663_pt1 | contig 18948 bp, 18 predicted proteins | sample AD_UKC078_MetaG_FD_89753 | JGI IMG/M metagenome (GOLD analysis project Ga0116183, IMG submission 89753) | Active sludge microbial communities of municipal wastewater-treating anaerobic digesters from USA - AD_UKC078_MetaG | ecosystem: Engineered > Bioreactor > Anaerobic > Digestate | place: USA... | reverse complement strand
TTTAGTGACTTTCGTCGGTGTTGGTAAAGTGACCATTACGGCAACATCGGTCGCTTTGGATAGCCAAAAGGCAAGTGTGACCATTGATGTTGGGGCTCCTGATCCGACTAAAGTAGCGATTACTGGGGCAAATTCCTTTGCTAAGGTTGGTGAAACGATGGATTTGAAAGCGACGGTTTTACCAAGCAAAGCATCTCAGGAAGTAACTTGGTCCGTCAGCGATGAAGCTTTAGCGACGGTTTCAAAGACTGGCTTAGTAACTTTTTTAGGCATCGGTAAAGTAAGCATTACCGCAACTTCGGTCGCTTTGGCTAGCCAAAAAGCGACAGTATCCGTCAATATCATTGAACCGGATCCGGTGAGTATTACCGTCAGTGGAGCGGATGGAAAAACCGAACTGCAATTGGCCAAGACCTTACAAATGACTGCCGTCGTTAAGCCCGATTTAGCCGATCAAAGTGTCACTTGGTCAACTTCGGATATGTCGATTGCTTTCATTGATGAGACGGGATTGTTGACAGCTGTCAAAGTGGGAACCGTCGATGTGATTGCGACTTCACAGGCTTTAGGAAGCCTTAGTGGCACTATTACCATTAATGTTATTTTGCCACTCCCGGAAGAAATCAATGCTACAATTCCGGAAACGGTTTTACAAATTGAAGAAACGATGCAATTATCAGCGACGATTACTCCGGCTTTAGCCAATCAACAAGTCACTTACCAAACGAGCAATGAAGCAGTGGCAACGGTTTCCACAAGCGGTTTAGTGACTGGTGTTGCGGCCGGAACGGCGACTATCACCATTACCAGTCAAGAATTATCTTCGCTTGTGAAAACATTTGAAGTGAAAATCATCAATAAATTGCCGGCGCCAAGCTCTAGTGATGTTGTTGTTGATAGTGCTTTAAAAACGGTTGAGCGTTATTCCCAGGTTGTCTATGAAAATGTCGATTATATTGTCGGCATCAATGCTTTTGCGGATTTTGGGAAAATAGTTACCCAAGAAAAAATGGCTATTTTTGTACAAGCCGGAACCTATACGGAAGATTTAATGATTACAAGCAGTAAAGTGACCATTTTAGGACCGAATTCCGATAAGGATCCTAATAAGGATGCAAGAGTTGCCGCTGCGATAATTAGCGGAAAAATCACCATCGAGGCTTCACTGGAATACATCATGATTAACGGCTTTGATTTTACCGGTAACGGCGCTGTTTATGGCAATGGGCCGGCTAAAAATATTTCGTTTATTTACAATAAAGTCTATGATACGGCGGAAAACACTGTTGCTTGGTCAGGCTTGAGAAACTATAATTTAGTTGGTTTCTTCACCTTCTGGAAACAAGGAAAGGTAATGGAAGACTTTGTTATCACTAACAATGCCTTTTCCAATGTCCCGCAAATCAATATCATGATGGGTAATTTACTTAATTTAACGATTAAAGATAATACGTTTAAAGATTTTGCTCAAGACGCCATCCGTCTTGATGGGGGATATAATAGCGGATTACTGTTAGTTGACAATAATTTGTTTGCTAACACGACTTTAAGTGGCTACAACGGTTTATATTTACGATCCTTAGGAGCTGCCAGAAATAGTGCTAATCCGCAAGTCGTGAAAGTCACCAATAACCATTTTAAAAATATTGGTCAAGCGGGGACGGATTTCTCCGGCGCCCTTTCCACAAACTCCTACCAAGAATATGGTCTTAATATCACCATTTCTCATAATGTCTTTGAAACTTGTACTAATTATTTATGGGTGCGCAATAATGCAACTGCTGACAACCATGCCAATTATCCCTGGGTGGGGAAGGTTGAATACAATGCTTTCCTAGGTGAACCCTTAGTTTATTATCATCATAACCGCAATGCTACGGATACCGAAATTACCAATCCGGCCTTAATCGAGTTTGCTTATAATTTCTTCGGCGATGCCAGTGGTAAAGTGATTAGCCTTGATATGAATAAATTTTTGGCAGTTAAAAGTGTTACTAATAATTTCAATTCGCTTGAAGAATTGAATGCGGCTTCGTAGCGATTATTAAAGTTTTAACTTCTTTAATGGATGGTAGTTATTGTTGTTTTGGAAACTTTTGCTTCTTTATAGCTTTATAAAGTCGTCTAAAGATTTTGTGATAATTCAGTTTAAAAGGTTTTCGTTAAAAGCGGAAACCTTTTTTGCTGAAAAGTGATGATTTAAGCCTTCATCTTGATGAACTTCGTTTTTTCTTAACATATTAGGGGAAATTGTCATTTTTTAAGGTGGATTTTTAAAGAAAAAAAATAAATATCGTCTATAATAAGATATATGATGAAACTTGGAATAATAGGAGAAAACCATGAAAATTCGCATTGTTGTTGATAGTACTTTTCGTTTACCACCGGAATATGTGGCCAAACACCAATTGGAAGTTGTTCCGCTCAATGTCATTATTGATAATCAAACGCTGACGGATGAAGTCGATATTGATTTGGGTGGGGTTTTAAAAGCTGTTTACGATGGCCGGAAAGTCTCAACCAGCCAACCTTCCCCGGCCGCTTTTAAGCGTGCCTTTCACAAACTGGCGCAAGCCGGGGCGACAGATATTTTATGTGTAACGATTTCTTCCACCCTATCCGGGACTTTTAACGCAGCACAATTAGCGGCCCAAGAGATTACTAATGTCAATATTCATGTGTTTGATTCGCTTTCCACTTCGATTGGTGGCGAAATGCTTGTGAAAATATTGGTTGAACAAGTCGAGTTGGGAAAAACAATTCCCGAAGCCATTGAATATTGTTTACCGTTTCAGGCTAACTCCGTCATCTTGATGGCCATGGAGAATTTAGATTCCATTAAAAAGTCGGGTCGCTTATCAAGAATTAAAGCGACAATTGGTAATTTATTAAGAGTTAAACCCGTTATCGAGTATGTTCGGGGGAAAACCCATATCAATCATAAATTTCGAACCGAAAAAGCGATTGTCGCTTTTATCATTGAGAGAATCAAAGCGGATTTAAAGAAGGTTTCTAAGCGGTTTATCATTTCTATTTCCCATGCTCAGGCTTTGGAAAAAATACTAAGAATTAAGAAAACCATTGAAGAAGAAATCAAAGGGATTGATATTCATGTGGCTTTAGAAATCAGCCCGGTGGTTGCCATCAATTTAGGATATGGTGGGATTGGCATCGCTTGGTGCTACGATTAAATAATTGTTTTCTTTGACAAACTCCCCTAGTTGTTTTATAATAGAATTGCCTGGGGAGTTCGCCTTTTTATCTTAATGCGAACCGAACGAAATTATATTGGAAACTAAGGTTAATCGGGCGTGAAGGCTTATGTTCAATAGGAATCCCAAAGATTAACAAACAAGCGGTTTCCACCTTGGTGAAATGAAAGGTTTCACATCTATAATAACGGCTTCCTGGGCATAAATTAAGAAAGATCTTAAAGCGAAGCATTAATGATGCTGGTTTCGTTTTAAGATCTTTTTTTAGTACTAGGAATTTACGATAGTTTTTAGTATAATTAAAGATATCATGGGAGGCGTTCATGAAAAAACTTGGAAATTTACTTTTGTTTTTGCTAATTAGTGTTGTGCTTATTCATTTACCGGTGCAAGCAGCTCCTTTAGAGGCTTACTATATTGTCACCAATCCTGGGGAGAATATGAGTACGGAGATGAATATCAATTGGCATTCCGATGTTGAAGGAAGTTTTTTAGAATTAACCTATGGCACGGATGCGAACTTTTCCCAAGCCCAAAGGTTTATGGGTGAATGCCGGGCCTTTAGTTATGATGCTTCTTTTTCGGAAGGGGGAAAAAGCTTTACAACCACTGGTTTTTCGCAGCGGAATGTTTGTCAAGTCAGTTTAAGGAATTTAACACCCAATACGGAATATCGCTATCGGGTGGGAAAGACAAGTTTTTCCGATTCTTACAAGTTTAAAACAGCTTCCGGCTTAGCGCCATTTAGTTTTTTGTATTTGACGGATCCCCAATATTATAGCGATGCAACGGCGGCCATTTTTAATAATTTTATCACTCAAGCTTTAACCCTTGATCCTGATATTCGTTTCAGCTTGTTTTCCGGTGATGTCGTTGATCGGGGTGGGAAAATGGAACAATGGACGATGCTCTTTAAACAATCCAATTTGCGCAATATGCCGATTGCAACAACTCCGGGTAACCATGAGTACTATGATGCTTCCTCCTCACCGGCAACTTATACGAATGGTTTTTATAATGGTTTTTTTAATAACCCGAAAAATGGAGCTGAAGTTGTTAAAAACACTAATTATTTCTTTAGATACAATAATGTTCTCTTTATATCCATTGATAGTGAAGCCGCCGCTAAAAGCAGTACCGCCATGGAAAAACAAAAAACTTGGTTTTCCGAGGTCATCGAAGCCAACCATGCTCAGTACATCATTGTCTTTATGCACCGCAGTTTTTATGGCAGTGTTTATGGTAGTTACTCACCGGTATTAAGAGCTAATTGGCAGGGTTTATTTGATAAGTATGGCGTCGATGTCGTCTTAACTGGTCATGGCCATGTTTACTGTCGGACGGCCCCCATTTATCAAGGTGTGAAGTCCACCGATCCCCATCAAGGCACAGTTTATATTATTGGTGGTGCCGCCGGTTCGAAGTTAACTTACAGTTTGGTTCCTAACCCCTTGTTTGAAGCCGGTTTTGATAAAGAAAGCTCGGTGACTATTTTTAAGGTTGATAGTACCGGTTTGCATATTAAAACGATTAATGCTGATAATCTTATCAAAGACCAAGTCACAATTCCGGCCAAACGGAGTGCAACCGTGACCACAAACCTTGATAAACAGGCTTATTTACAAACGATTACTTTAAAACTCGATGCCAGTGATAACACTAAGGCGACTTTTAATTGGGGCACAAAAGGCTATGGTCATGTCAACAGTGTCAAACTGATGGATGCGAAGAATCAAGTCATTGGTTATGATTATCTTAATACGAATTATTTAACCAGCCTTCCGCTTAGTAATTTGCTGCCTAATTCGTTATATGAATATACTTTAACTGTAGCCTTTAAAGATGGCACCGTCCTAACAAAACCACTGTCTTTATCAACGAAATTACCCTATGGTAAAATCAGTAATTTTGATATTGACGATGAGGATTTGGAAAGAACGACTTTAAATTGGACGGCTAAACTGGAAAACGATCAGATTGAAAAATATGAAATTTGGCTTAACGGTTCACTATTACAAACGCTTGATAAAGATGCTACTTCCGGATTATTAACCGGTATCAATAAATATCATGTTAATGAAATTAGCTTTAAAGCGATTGATATCTTTGGGGATGTTGTTTTTACGGAAGTTTTAACCTATGGTGAAGAAGCCGAAGCTGTTAGTTTACTTTATGCTTATGATGAACTGAGGATGAAGCCTAATGAAAGCCAGATTCCTGAATTAACAGTGTTGCCGCTGCAGGTCTTAGATCTTCGATTTCATTCCAGTAATGATGCCGTTGCGACTGTCGATTCCTTTGGTCAAGTAAGGGCGATTGGTGTCGGTGAAGCCATCATTACCGCTTCTGTTTATGGAAGAAGTGATGTTTGGGCTTCCTTTACCGTTAAAGTTGAGGAGGAAATAATTGAACCTGATCCGGACCCTAATACTGACCCTGACCCGGATCCTAATACTGACCCGGACCCAGATCCTAATACTGACCCGGACCCGGATCCTGATACTAACCCTGAACCGGAGCCGGAAACAAGCGAACCCGAAGTAGCCAAAAAAGGTTGTTTTAATAGTTTGAATAAAATCTTTATTTCTTTAGCTGTGGTGGCTTTCATTATTATCCGTCGTAAAGAGCAGTAATATGGAAGAGCGTTTACTAGAACGCGAACAGCGTCAGACCTTCATTAATCGCTATCCGCGAGCTTTTACGCTTGTGATTGTGAAAACGAATCTGCCCGGACCCGATAAATTACTTTTTGTTAGTTTCTTGTTAAATCATTTATTTAGTGAAGAAATAAAAAAACATTTTTTTGTTTTTGAACATTTAAAGTTTGCGGGTGTGGATGGTGCTTGGCAATTACTGGCTTTAAAAAAACCTGCAAAAGCTGTCAAATGGCAAATGGTTAAACTGGAAAATGCCCACCCCTTAGGAAAGTTTATTGACATTGATGTTTATGATTCCAAGCGGCGCCTTCTTTCACGACGGGATTTGGGGATTCCTGAACGTTTATGTTGGCTCTGCTCACAATCGGCCATTTTTTGTACTCGCAACCGGACGCATGAAACTTCGTCTTTACTGACCTTTTTGTTTTCTTCCGTCCAGGGATATTTAGCGGACCACATCCGCTTATTAGTTGAACAAGCAGGAATGGATGAACTAAATATTCCCGATAAATTCGGCTTAGTTACTCCTTTTGATAATGGCTCCCATCCTGACATGAACTATGAATTAATGAAAACTTCTTTGCTTGCGATTATTCCTTTGTTACTGGATATTTTTAAACTTGGTTATTTGGAAAGCAATGAAGAATTAGCGATTAATGAAGCGATTCGGCTTGGCCAAGAAGCGGAACAAACGATGTTGGACCTTACCAAGGGCATTAATACTTATAAGGGTTTAATTTATGCTCTTGGGATGGTTTTACTGGCTTTAGGAAGAATGCTACGCTTAGGTTTAAATAATTTGTTTTTAGAAATTGGGCGGATGGGAAGGATTGTTGAAAAGAAACAGCAAGAAACCGGACTTCCCAACACCTTTGGCAGTCGTGTCTATCAAAACAGTCATATTAAAGGCATTAGAGGAGAAGTATCCCGAGGTTTACCAAGCGTTTTAGCGGTGTTTGACCAATTCAATGATTTTTCTAATTCCACCTTAAGAAAGATTTTAATCAAGTTAATTGTACTTTGTGAGGATACGGTCCTTTTGAAACGAGCCGGTAATTTAAAGCGTTACCAGGCGATTAAGGAGCACTTTGCCAACTTAGACTTGGAACATTTTGATGCGAAGCAATTAACTGAGAAATGCCTTAAAGAACATTTAAGTTTTGGTGGGGCCGCCGATTTATTGGTAATAGCGATTTTCTTAAAACGCTTTTCCCAAACCTTCCATCTTTCCTTAACGAATTTAGATCTTAAATAAAAAAAGTCAAACCTCAGTTTGGCTTTTTTAGCGTTGAAATTGTTTTTGGCCGGTGATAAATAAATCACCACCGTGACTGTCATAAGTAACAATGGCGGGAAAATCTTCCACTTCCAGTTGGTAAATTCCTTCCGGTCCGAGTTCAGGATAAGCAATAAGGGTGGCCTTTTTAATTGTTTTACTAAGGAGAGCCCCGGTTCCGCCAATTGCGGATAAATAGACCGCTTTGTTTTTTAATAGCTCTTGTTTAAACATTTCGCTGCGGTCTCCCTTGCCAATCATGACTTTGATGCCCTGTTCCATTAATAGGGGCGCATAAGGGTCCATGCGGTAACTAGAGGTTGGCCCGGCTGAGCCAAGAGCTTGGTGGGGTTTTGGTGGTGTCGGCCCAACATAATAAATAATGGCGTTATGAGGATTGAAGGGAAGAGCTTCCCCTTTTTTTATATGATTGACTAAACGGCTATGAGCGGCATCACGAGCGGTAAAAATGGTCCCGGTAAAGAGAACTTCATCGCCGATGTGTAAACTTTCAATATCAGAATTGCTTAAAGGAGTTGTTAATTTTATCATTTATTTCACCTAAATTACTCGTGATTGATGGCGAGCGGCATGGCATTGCAGGTTGATGGCGACCGGTAAACTGGCAATATGGGTGGGATAATAGTTGATTTTAACGGCTAAAGCGGTGATGCGCCCGCCTAAACCCATGGGACCAATCCCTAAATTGTTGATTTCTTGTAATAATTCCTGTTCCAAAGCCCGCATAGTTGGATCGCTTGTTTCATCGTTTAAGTCGCGCATTAAGGCTTCCTTGGCCATTAAGGCGGCTTTTTCAAGATTGCCACCAATGCCTAACCCGACAATAATTGGTGGACAGGGTTTCCCTCCCGCTTCTTTAATGGTTTGCAAGACTAATTTTTTGATGCCTTCCTTGCCGTCGGCCGGAATGAGCATCTTAACTAAACTGACATTTTCGGCGCCGCCGCCTTTAGGGGCCGCTGTAATTTTAATATTCTCGCCGGGAACAATTTTTGTATGAATAATGGCGGGAGTGTTGTCTTGCGTATTAAGCCGCAGTAAGGGATGGTCAACAACCGATTTTCGAAAATAGCCTTTCTGATAAGCTAAACGAACACCTTCATTAATGGCTTGGTCTAAATCGCCCTCCCAAACAACTTGGGAACCGATTTCTAAAAAGATTACCACCATCCCGGTGTCTTGGCACATCGGCACCAGTTCATCTTTCGCAATTTCATCGTTCTTCACAATTTGTTCAATAATGGATTTACCGAGTTTGCTTTCTTCTTGGGTGATGGCTTGTTTTAATCTTGAAAAAACATCTTCCCCCAAATGGGTGTTCGCTTCCAGTAATAATTCCATCACCGTTTTCGTTATTTCACTTAATAGGATTTTGCGCATTTTGCCACCTCATCACAAATTTTGCTTGGCTTCATTATACACTAAAGAGGAGAAAATTTCAAAAAAAATCGTTTGTCTTCGCTTTTTACAAAAGCCAAGTATTTATCAGTTTGGACTGTGAAAAGCGATTACGGGTGCATATGACAAGGATTTGAGCGGTTTTAATAAAAAATATTGAAGAAAATGCCCATTTAGGCTATAATAACAAAAAGAGGTGAACTCAATGATTAAAGAGGCGATTGGGATATTAGATATGGGGATGGAAAGCTTTCCCTTACTATTTCCTTTAAGTAAAACATTCAAATATGAACGCTTTGTTTATGCTAACGATTTATTAAATCAACCCTATGAAGGTTTAGAACCGGAGGCCATTGTTGGTTTTGTGAAAGAAAATGTGGAACGCTTGCAAAAACAGAATCTCAAATTATTAATTGTCGGTAGTGATGTTATTTGGGAATACGCACAAGATTTTTTGAAGACGCTCTCGATTCCTGTTTTTAATATCGTCGATACTCTTATCGAATACATCAATAATCATTATGAACAAAAAAACATGGTTTTGCTGGCGAAAAACTCGATTTTGGAAGCTAATCTCTACCAGAAGAATTTCAAATATAATCATTTATATAGTTTGCCAAGCGATGAATTGGAAGCCATTGTTCTTAATAAGATGACCAAAACAACGCAAAGTTTTTATGTTGCGAAAACTAGCCTCCTTCCCGCCCTTAAAAAAGAAGTCGATATTATTATTACCAGTACCCCCTTGTTGAGGCTTGTGAAAACGGAAATTGACGAATATTTGCGGGGAGCGGAAATAACGGATGTTCTTGCCATTTGGGAAGACAAAATCAAAAGCAGTGGCCTTGTTCTCTATGAAAAAGGTCGGGGACGGATTGAAGTGCTGGGGAATGTTCCGAAAAAACAATGGATTCAACAGACTGTTGGTGAGCCTTTTAAATACAAATACCTAGAAACGAAAGCCAATCAATCAAATTAACTTATTACATTCATTAAAAGGACGATATTTATGCAAGCAGTTGCCAATAAACAAAAATTAATCTTAGAAAGCCCCAATCTATATCGAAGTATTTTAATATTATCGCTTCCCATCTTTTTAAGCAATTTTATGAAAGCTTTTAATGATTTCATTGATATGTATTTTGTCAGCAATTTTGTACAGGAAAATGTCAGTGAAGCGATTGCGGCGATTTCGGTAACTGGGCCGGTTTTCAGCATCTCGCAAGCTTTAGCCGGGGGGATGATGATTGCGGGGGCCGCGATGATGTCCCAGTTTTTGGGGGCTAAACAAAGAGAGCGTGCCAATAAAGTGGCCGGCTCGCTCTTACGCCTTTGTCTTTTGGCGGGCCTTTTGGTAAATATTCTTTTATATCTTTTAGCGCCAATGATTATGCGCTGGATGGGAGCTAGTGGCATTCAACACCAATTGATGGTCACCTATGTTCGGGTCCGTTCGTTTGAAATGATTCCTTTATTTGCTTTCTTTGCTTTTCAAGCCAGCCGGCAAGCCAGCGGTGATACTGTCAGCCCCTTTGTGCTTAATTTGATTATGATTTTTGTGAACATCTTAACGACTTGGATTTTTATTTATTTATTTAAGATGGGAGTTTTTGGGGCGGCTTTGGGGACCTTTATTGCCAATGCCATCCTCATGCCGATTTTTCTTTATATAATGTTTCATGGGAAAGGTGAAAGTATCACCATTAGTAGAGCGGATATGAGCAATGATCCGGTGGAGATAAAAAAGATTTTTCAATTGGCTTGGCCGGTTTCCATCAGTCAAGCTTTGACCTCCTTAGGGTTTTTATTAGTCAATGCTTTTATATTATCCTACGGTTCCGATACCGTTAATGCTTTTTCCGTGGGAAACCGGATTAATTCATTAATTCTTATGCCGTCTATGGGCATTGGCGGGATTACGGCGACTTTTGTCGGTCAAAACATCGGTGCAAATAATGAAAAACGCGCCCGTGCCTCCGTTAAAGCGGCGCTTATTTGTGCGACTTTTATTAGTATCCTCGGGGGGATGGCACTGTTGCCGTTCCGAAAACCTTTAGGCGCAATCTTCTTAAGACGACTTCCGGAAGCCTTAGATTTAAGTGTTGAGTACATGTTTTTCTTGATGACGAACCTTGCCATTATGGGGATTTTCCAAGTTTTTATGGGCTCTTATCAAGGCAGTGGTGAAACCAAGTTCAGTTTAATCGTTTCGATGTTGCGTTTATGGGCATTTCGGATTCCGCTTATTCTCTACTTTAAAAATGTCTTATTATTGCCATCATCCAGTTTGTGGTATGCGATGGTCATCAGTAATTTTGCTGCTTTATATGTGGGGGTTATTCTTTATTCCAAGTGTAGGTTTGAACCTAAGGTCCGTTTGCAAACGGCGGTGGTCTAGTGAAAAGGCATGAGCAAATAAACCACCCCTTTGTCGGGGTGATTGCGAAAGAAAGCTATCCCCATCAAGAGGTATTTAAGCCTTATCCGCTTGTGAAAAGTGTGGTGGTGGCCTTGTTTCCTTATTCCAACCAAAATAAATTAGCTCCTAAAGGAACATATCTTCCTGCCAAAATGTTTTACGGAAGGGATTATCACTTGGTTGTTAAAGATAAATTGCAAGAATTTGTGGTGAAGTGGGAACTTCCTGATGCCGTCATTGGTGTGGACACCAGCCCCCTCGATGAAAGATTATGTGCTTATTTGGCGGGCTTAGGGACTTTTGGCGATCATAATTTGCTGATTAATCCCACTCTCGGCACTTTTTTTGCCATTGGGACGATTATGACCAGTGCGGTTTTTCATGAATATCAACAACCAATAGCGGAATTATGTACCCATTGCGGGGCCTGCTTAAAGGCTTGTCCGACACAGGCACTTACAGGCGGTTTTCACAAAGAACGCTGTTTATCGAATTTATCGCAAAAGGCTAGTAGTGATTTCTCTCTTTATGATTTAATGCATCATACTTGCTATGGTTGTGATCTTTGCCAAGACGCCTGCTTTTATAACTCCCATCCCGATTATTCCTTGCCGGAATTAGCTTGGGACGGTTTATCAGTGCTGACTTGGGAGGGTTTTTTACAACTTGATGCTAAGCAATACTTTGATTATTATCGCGATAAGAGTTGGAGCTGGATTGCTTATGAACGGATGTTACGTAATCTCATGGTATTAAGACATCACGATCAAGCACTTAGTGAGCAAGAAGTAATCCAATTAGCCACCAAAACCACTAAACCATGGTTTTTAAAGCATTTACAATATTTACGAGGTCAACATGGGAAATCTTAATATCGTTTTGTTTGAACCGGAAATTCCCCAAAATACGGGTAATATCATGCGGACCTGTATTGCTAGCAATACGGTTTTACATTTAATTGAACCTCTCGGCTTTAAACTTAGTGATCGGGCCATTAAAAGGTCCGGGGTCAACTATATTTCTGAAGTAAAGTATTTTGTTTATAAAAATTTGGATGATTTTTTTGAAAAAAATACCGGTCGCTATTTATATTTGACTCGTTATGCCCAACAGAACTTTTTTGACTGTCATCTTACGGATACTAAGGAAAACTATTATTTTTTTATTGGTAAGGAATCAACCGGATTACCTTATCCCTTTTTAAAAGCGCATTTGGATGATTGTTATCGTCTCCCGATGGCGCCTGTTGTGCGAACTCTCAATGTTAGCAATGTGGCAGCCATTGTTATCTATGAAGCTCTCCGCCAACAAGGCTTTCCTGAATTATCTTTTTTTGAACCGGAAACAATGAAAGGGAAGGGCTTTTTATTAAAATAGAATCTAAGGGCTAGATTCTATTTTTGTAAATATTGATTGATGATGGTTTTTAATTGTGCGAGGTCAATAAACCGTGATTGTCGCTTGATTTCCTTTCCATCTTGAAATAAGATGATGGTGGGAACGGAAAAAACCAGCCATTGACCACGAACGAAGGGAAGAAGTTCTAAATCAATTTTCCCAAATGGGATTTGGGGATAGTGTTGTTGTAATAAGGCCAGTTTGGGTTCAATGCTTTTACAAACCCCACAATTGGCAGTGGAAAAAAAGCCGATGGCCAAGGGCGAATTAATTAAGGATGTGAATTGCTCATTGCTTAAGATGTTCATACTGATACCTCAAACTTATTATACGGGATTTTAGAAAAAAAGGTGGGGGTTTTGATAATTCTTGCTTGTCTTAAAGGAATCTAGTATAATAAAAACAGGAGAAAAATTATGAATGTGGTTTGGGCTTTAGTCATCGGCCTTTTAGGGCTGGTGTCGGTAATAATTTCATGTTATCGCTTGGATAAATATACGCCGAAAGATAAATATTTTGGGCGGGGCAATTTATGGGAAAGGGCTAGGCCCTTGTTTGCCTTTACTAAAAAAACTAAGCGACGTGATTTTATGACGGTTTCGGTGGTCTTACAAATCATCGCTTATGTGATGATATTCATTTCTTTGGCTGTTTTCCTTGTTTACTTAATTACTCGTCTTCCCGGTTGGGCTTTTTGGAGTAAAGTTCTTTCGTTTGTTAACATGGGCTTTGCCGTTTTAGAAAACATCTTTGAGATCGTTGTCTTAGAAATCTTGGAGATTCGGGGCGAGCATCTTGATTAGTTTGCTTTAACAATCAATGAGAATGCCCCTAAAGGAGTTTATATGAAACAATATTTAGATTTTTTGCAACATATTTTAGACCATGGTTCATCAAAAGATGATCGTACCAACACGGGAACGATTTCCACTTTTGGCTATCAAATGCGCTTTGATTTGGCGGATGGGTTTCCGCTTCTAACCACCAAAAGAGTTCATTTAAAGTCGATTATTTATGAATTGTTATGGTTTATTAAAGGTGATACCAATATCAAGTACTTAGTTGACCATGATGTCCGCATTTGGAATGAATGGCCTTTTCAGAAATATCAGCTTTCTAAAGAATATCAACAAGAAAGCATGGAAGAATTTGTTGATAAGATTAAACAAGATTCCGCCTTTGCGGCTAAATGGGGAGAGCTCGGGCCTGTTTATGGGCATCAGTGGCGCCATTTTACAAGCCAAACTCGGGAAGTTGACCAATTAGCGACCGTTATCAATGAGATTAAAACAAACCCCAATTCACGAAGACTAATTGTTAACAGTTGGCAAGCGGCTGATTTAGGGGAAATGGCTTTACCACCCTGCCATTTGTTGTTTCAGTTCTATGTTAATAAGCAGCAATTGTCCTGTCAGCTTTATCAACGCAGTGCCGATGCCTTTTTAGGGGTGCCGTTTAATATTGCTTCCTACTCCTTATTAACAATGATGGTAGCGAAGGTTTGTGGTTTGGAAGTAGGAAGCTTTGTTCATACCATTGGTGATGCGCATATTTATGCCAATCATCTTGAACAAGTCGCTTTACAGTTAAGGCGTGAACCTAAAGCTCTGCCTAAAATGATGATTAAACGCGATGTTCGGTCAATTGATGATTTTGTGTTTGAAGATTTTGAATTGCTTGATTATCATCCGCATCCGACCATCAAAGGAAAGGTGGCTGTATGATTTCAATTATTGTGGCCATTAGTCAAAATGGCGTCATCGGTAAAGGCAAAGAATTGCCTTGGAATTATCCGGAAGATTTACGCTATTTCAAACAAGTAACCTCCTATCATACCGTAGTCATGGGACGGACCACCTTTGAGGGCATTGTTTCCCGTTTACATCAACCATTACCCAATCGCCATAATGTCGTAGTAAGCAAGAATCCCAATTGGCATTATCCCAATGTTACCGTCGTCCACGATTATCAAAAGTTTTTAAAAACGCCCCACCCCGATGAAGTTTTTATCATTGGTGGACGGAATATTTATCAAGAAGCCCTTCCTTTTGCTAAGCGGCTTTACATTACCCATATCCACCGTCATTATGAAGGAGATATCTATTTTCCCGAGGTTGATTTTTCGCAATTTCGCTTGATTAAAGAAACATTTTGTGATGAAATCTCTTTTTGTGTTTATGAAAGGATTGACAGTAATTAATATGATTATCTTGATTATTTCATTAATGGCGATTCTGGCTTCTTCTTTATATATGTACTTTACTCAATACTTAACAACGGGGATCATCTGGTGGAGTTTTCCCGTTTTGTTTCTTGTTTTTTGGCTTCTCTCCTTTCTTTTGTTCTATGGTATATTAGCAATCATGACCTTGTTTATGAATCCCAAAAAAGTAGTTGTTCATCCCTATAAGTTCTATAGTCTAATGATTGCGTGGACGACCCGCTTTTTAGCAACTTTCTATCGTTTGGATATTGTTTTTGAAAATGACCACCTTCTTCCTCACAACAGTAAGTTTTTTCTCATTTCCAATCATCAATCGAATTTAGATCCGATTGCCTTATTGGCAGTTATGAAAAAACATACGGTTACTTTTATTATGAAAGATAGTTTATTAAATTTGCCGGTGATTGGGCCGTGGTTACGCACTTCGGGCTATCTGCCCTTGGATCGCAAAAATGACCGGAAAGCCTTAGAAGTGGTGGCCCTTGCCATTAAACGGATTAAGGATGGTAAAGCTTTGGGAGTTTACCCGGAAGGAACAAGAAGTCGAGGACCCAAGATGAATGAATTCCATCATGGCATTTTCCGCGTTCCCCAAAAAGCGGAAGCACCGATTGTGGTCGTGGCTATTGATAATCTTTATCGTGTCAAAAAACGGTTTTTATGGACGCGGACAAAAGTTTTAATTCGCATTTGTGAAGTTATTCCTTATGAAGATATCAAGAATAAAACAACGGCCGACATTAGTTTGCGAGCGCAAACCAGCATTCAAAAGGCTTTGGATGAAGCACGGGCGAAATATTCGTGGTTAAACTAAAAACATCAACCATGTAATCGGGTTGATGTTTTTATTTGGCTACTTGATTGAAAGCAAGGAGTTTAATTTGCTCTTTACTTACTTCCATATAGCTTAAGGAAGCATTATATAGTAATGTTCCAAAGTCAAAAGCAGGGATGATTGTAGAAACCAAAGCTTTAATAAAATGGGAATGCGTTGTTATCAAGATTCGATCGTTTTGGTGTTTGGCAAAGATGTCCCCAATCGTCTTTAATGCGCGGGCTTGTAAGGCGGCTTTTTTCTCCATCCCGGGGATTTGCTCTTGCATAATGCTAGGAAAAGTGTGCTCGGTGATGCTTGTTCCTTCCAGAATGCCGAAATTGCGCTCCTGTAATCCTGGGTGGATGGTGGGGCTTGCTAGACCTAAATAAGAAGCGATTATCGTTCCGGTTTCGTGGGCAACGCTTAGGGGACTGGTGTAGATGCCGTCCCAATGGGGGTCATGGTTTTTTAAATAAACCGCAACTTGCATCGCTTCAAGCCGTCCCTGCTCATTAAGTTTGTTATCGGTTAAGCCTTGAATTTTACCTTCTTGGTTCCATGCGGTTTGACCGTGGCGAATTAAACAAATAATCATTATCTTTCCTCTTTTAGATATTATAGCAAAAAACTTCCTTTTAGTCATGGCTTATCTAAATAATTTGGCTTTATTTTAGGAATTATGGTATAATATTATCTACCAAAAGGGGTGTTACGATTGCGTGCGGTTGATTTAATTATTAAAAAGAAACAAGGACTGGCTTTGAGTTGTGAAGAAATCCATTTTTTAATTCAGGGTTATTTATCCGGGGCAATTCCTGATTACCAAATGTCGAGTTTATTGATGGCCATTTGCTTTCAAGGCTTGAATGAAACTGAACAATTAGCCTTGACTTTGGAAATGCTTAAGAGTGGTGAAGAAGTTGATTTATCATCAATCAAAGGTATTTGTGTGGATAAACATTCGACTGGGGGTGTTGGTGATAAAACGACGCTGATTGTGGCGCCCATTGTTGCCAGTTGCGGCTTGAAGATGGCGAAAATGAGCGGTCGGGGGCTAGGGCACACTGGGGGAACGATTGACAAATTAGAGGCCATTCCCGGCTTTAAGGTGGATGTATCACCGGAAAACTTTTTAAAACAAGTTTCGGAAATTGGTTTAGCGGTGGTTGGCCAAACTGCTAACATTGCGCCGGCGGATAAAAAACTCTATGCTCTCCGTGATGTGACGGGGACGATTGAAGCTGTCGGCTTAATTGCCAGCAGTGTGATGTCGAAAAAACTGGCTAGTGGCGCTTCCCATATTTTGTTGGATGTGAAAGTCGGCAACGGAGCATTTATGAAAACTGTGGAGGAAGCGCGTACTTTAGCGCAAGCGATGGTTAAGATTGGTAATCGTGCTCATCGGCACACCGTCGCTCTTTTAACCAATATGGATCAACCGCTCGGTTTTGCGGTCGGTAATGCTTTGGAAGTCATTGAAGCCATGGAAACATTAAGGGGCCGAGGACCGCAGGATTTAACCAAACTCTGTTATGAACTGGCCGCGGAACTCCTTTTAATGACGAATATGGTGGTAACGAAAGAAGAAGGCTTGAAACAAGTTGAGCACGCCATTACTTCCCAAGCCGCCTTGGATTCTTTCCGTCAAATGATTAAGTATCAACAAGGAGATACCAAAGTACTTGAAGATTATTCTTTGTTGGCCAAGAGTAAGTATATTTTTGAAGTCAAAGCGCGCAAGGATGGTTATATTTCCCAAGTCAAAGCTTTGGCCATTGGGCAAGCGGCGATGCTCTTAGGAGCGGGACGAGCCAAGAAAGATGATGTTATTGCCATGGGCGTCGGTGTTAAAGCCTTTGGTAAAGTTGGTGATTATGTTCACCAAGGTGATGTTCTGGCGACCATTCACGCTAATGAGGAAAAGATTGATGAAGTTTTCACAATGGTTTTGGAAGCCTTTGTGATTTCGCCTCATCAAGTGCTAGCAAAATCGATTATATTGGAGATTGTCTCTTAGAAAGGAAGGTGAAATTATGGCTTTAATATGGGAACAAATTTTGCGAGTCATTGCGGCGGCTTTAGTGGGGGCTGGCATTGGCTACGAACGGGAAGTTAAAAATAAACCGGCCGGCTTTTTTACCTTTACTTTAGTTAGTGTCGGTAGTTGCCTCATTGCCATTTTACAACAAAATGTGGCTTTAGAAACGATAGCGCAAGTAACAGCTAATCCCGCTTTAGTGGGGGTTATTTCGGTTGATAAAGGCCGCATTATTGCTCAAGTTGTTAGCGGCATTGGTTTTTTAGGGGCTGGAACGATTATTCATAATCGGGCCAGTGTCAAAGGGATTACAACGGCCGCTATGTTATGGTTGGTTTCGGGTATTGGCTTATTAATCGGCACCGGCGGCTTGTTTAACTATGTGATTTCCGGTGTAACCGTAATGATTATTTTACCCTTAACTTTCTTTTCACGTCGCTTAAGTGAAAGACTAACACAAACGCGGAAAGTCCAAAGAATTCGGATTGTGTTTGATGAGAATGTGGAAAAACAGTTGTTTGACAATCTGGCTTCCCAAGGCGTGATTGTCCGCAAAACCTTTTTGGTTAATAAAATGTTTGTGAACAATCGTCATTTAAAAGAATCCATCGTTTATTTCAGTTTACCGCGCACCCGCAATTTTAGTGAAGTGATGACGCAAATTGCCATGCTTGAAGAGGTTGTGGAAATCGAGGAAGCTTAAAAATATCTTCTGTAATTCTTAAGAAAACCGATTATTATGGCTCATCGGTTTTTCTTTTGCATGAATTTTTCTTGCAAAAGGCTCTGAATTATTGTATAATAGCATAGCATGCCACTGTGTTGAAACAGGTAGACAAACTTGACTCAAAATCAAGCGCCTTCGCGGGCGTGCTGGTTCGAATCCGGCCAGTGGCACCAGAGTAGCATCGTAGGTTTGATAAACAGTCAAACCTTTTTCTTTTGGAATGAAAAAACATGTTACAAAGGCAAAAAAGTGATCCATGTTAAAGATATACTAAAGATAAGCAAAAAAGACAGAGTTAATTTCATCAATTAACAGTCATATGCTTATCCTTTTTGTATAATAATTATTTTTTGAGGTGGTTTAACGGTGTTTATAGTAAACTGAAATTGACCAGATTTTAAAGAAAACAGCGATTTGAAATTGACCACCCTTGGTTAAACAACGCTCACAATCTATTCAATTATAAGGTAAAAGACCAATCAATAAGCTATATCAATCAATCTTTAAATTCTCCCGGTTCACTCTTAAAATGAACTGGGAGTTTATTTTTTGAACTTGATTTATTGATGGTTGCTCACATGCGATTGCCACCGTTCGGGTATAAAATTCAAGTTAAATCTATATATTATACCCTAAAGTGTAGATTCTAATTAGAAATGCGACAAATAGAAGGAAGAAAAAAGTATAATTAAGCAGTCAAAAAATTAATAAATTGAGGGCAAAGTTTTGCCATTAATTCTAAAGGTGTCAGATAACCTAAT
>Ga0116183_1002657_pt1 | contig 18975 bp, 12 predicted proteins | sample AD_UKC078_MetaG_FD_89753 | JGI IMG/M metagenome (GOLD analysis project Ga0116183, IMG submission 89753) | Active sludge microbial communities of municipal wastewater-treating anaerobic digesters from USA - AD_UKC078_MetaG | ecosystem: Engineered > Bioreactor > Anaerobic > Digestate | place: USA... | reverse complement strand
GATCGATCCCTTGCATCGCCATGCGCCATTTCGTATCGGCCATCATGGAAAGGATCTGCCTTTCCACCAGGGTTTCCGGCGCGGGAAAGGGATTCTTCTCCAACAGCCGGTCCATCATGGCAATCCTCATATCTCCATCGGCCTTCTCCGTTTTCTGGGCCTCTATCTTAACCCGCAGATCCGCCTTCAATTCTTCAAGACTGTTGAATTCCTCGAAATTCTTGACAAATTCCTCGTTAATCTCGGGAAGCCTCTTCTCTTTGATGTTCTTGAGCTGCACCGAGAATACGACCTCCTTGCCCGCCACCGCCTGGTGGTGGTAACCATCGGGAAATGTTATGGTGAATTCCTTGCGTTCCCCCTTCTTCATCCCCACCAGCTCATCCTCGAAACCGGGGATGAAGCTCTGCGAACCGATCTCCAGGAGATAATCGTCGGCTTTCATTTCCTTCAGAGGCTGGCCGTCCAGGACGCCCTGAAAATCGATGACGACGTACCGGCCCTTTGCGACCTCCGACTCCTCGTCGGTTTCCTCCATCGTGCTGTACATCTCCTGCAATTCGGCTAGTTTGGCGGCGATATCGTCTTCGGTCATCTCCACCTCTTCCCGGTCGATTTCCAGGCCGAGGTAACCTTCCGGATCGAAGTCCGGTTCGACCTCCACCGTAGCGCTGAAGGAAAAGGATTCTCCCGCGGTGATACCCTGCTGATCGACCTCGGGCCTAGCAATGACCTCGATGTCGTGTTCTTTCAATGCATCCCAGAAATAGCGATTGAAAATATCGGTTATCGTTTCTTCCTCTGCGTATTCCTTATAATATCTCTCCAGGATGGACCGGGGTATCTTCCCCGGTCGGAACCCCTTAACCTTGGCGGTTTTGGCGATTATCCGATAGGCATTGTCCAGGGATTTCCTGGTCTCCTCCCAGGGGATTTCAAAGTTCAGCTTCTTCTTTACCGGACTAATTTCCTCGATCGTTACCAGTTGGTTTCCTTCGCTCACCGTTCTTCTCTTCTCCTTCACCTCGTGATGTTGGTCCTGGCAGGGTCAATTGGTGCGAGAGAGGGGACTTGAACCCCTAACCGCTTACGCGGGCTGGATCCTAAGTCCAGTGCGTCTGCCAATTCCGCCACTCTCGCTGATTGACCCAGAACTATATATGCATTGACGAAAAGATTGTCAACAATATCCAAAAAGAAGCGAGGCTTTAACCCAAACCCTTGCCTTTTGCAAGCTTTTTCAGGGGACAGCTTCCTTCACATTATCCGACGCCTTTTCCAGGAGGGGAATGGTCAGCTCGTATATCCCCGACTGCAGGACAGCTTTGATGGGAAAATCCGCCTTCTCATAGACCCGCAGCATCGCCTTGTTGCCCGCCAGCACATCGGCGGTGAAGATCTCGATGCCCTCCTCCCGGGCGTTTTTCGCCAGCAGGGAAAAGAGAAATGAGGCAATTCCCCTGCCCTGAAAGGTTTCATCGACGATGAAGGCCGTATCGGCCCAGGGGCGCTCCGGGGCGCGGACATAGCGGGCTTCGGCGATGATCCGCTCCCGTCCCGAATCCTCGATGACACCCACAATGGACATAATACGTCGGTAATCGACGTTGACATACTCCTGCATCTTTTTGTGGGGCATCGCCTTGATGGGGCTGAAATAGCGATAATAGACCGCCTGATCGGAAAACCGGTAAAAGAGGCGTCGCATCTCGTCTTCGTCGGACGGCTTGATCGCCCGGAAACGGACCGATAATCCGTCCTTGAAGGTGTGGGCGCCGCTTACCTTTTCCGGATACAGATGGCCGGATTCGGCGAAATATATCTGGTCGGCATAGATCATCTTGGCCTGTTTCGCCTGTTGGAAAAGCTCCGCCCGGTCGTCGGGATGGGCGATATCGATCAGGGCCAAGGCCCGCTCCCGGAGGGTTCTTCCCATCAGGTAGGCCACTCCGTATTCCGTAACGACGATGTCGAGAGATTCGCGGTTGGAAAACTGGTAGGGCATCGCGGCCACGGAAACGACGATGTTGGCTTCGCCCTGGCGATTGCGGCTCGGCAGGGCAAAGACCGTTCTTCCCTTGGCGGACATGGCGGCCCCCATGAAAAGCTCCTGGACCGCGCCGGGGCCGGAGGTGACGTTTCCCTTGCCCATGTGGAGAGCCACATTGCCGGTCAGGTCCACCTTGCGGGCAGGCAGGATCGCCATCACCCGGTCATTGCGTCCAATGACCTTGGGATTCAGGACCACATCAATGGGCTGAAATTCCACCAGGGGATTCCGGTCCAGCCAGGTCAGAAGCTCCTCCGTACCCAGGATATAGGAGGCGACTGATTTCCCCCGAAAGACGACCTTGCGCCGATTGGACACGGCGCCGCTTTTCACCAGCTCCATCAGGGCGTCGGTAAAGAATGGGGAATGGATGCCCAGATTCCTCTTGCCTTTCAACTGGCTGCCCAAGGCCTCGTAGAGCGGGCCGATGGCGAAGGAAATGCAGCTCCCGTCTTCGATAATGGTGGCCACATGCCCGGCGATTTTCAGATAGACCTCGTCCAGGGGCCACCGGGGGACATAGAAGAACCGTTCCGTACCTTCGATGAGGGCGTCGAACTCATCGATGTGGACCAGGGTGTCGCCGAGGGTGCGGGGGGCCCGGGGATTGATTTCACCGACGACTATCGCGGCGCTCTCCATGGCCTGGCGCTCCACGGACATGCCGAGCCCCAGGCTGCAGTAGCCCGTTTCATCGGGCGGTGTGATCTGGATGAAGGCGATATCGATATGGATGGCCCCGGTGCGGAAAAGCCAGGGGATCCGGGAAAAACGGCTGGGGATGAGATCCACTCTTCCCTCCTGAATCGCCTCTCCCGCCACCCAGCCGGAAAAGAATGTCTTCAGACGGTACTTACTGGAAAATCTCTCATCGATGGCCACGGCGTCGCCCAGGCTGACCAACTGGATCACCTCCAGGTCCTGAAGATTAGGCTGGATCGAAGCCATGAGATGCTTGACTAAAGTCCGCGGCTCAGCCATGCCGGTGCCCAGGAATATGGACATCCCCGGTTCGATCTTCTCCAGAATGCTTTCAGCGGTGACCACCCGGCGCATCCAGTCCGGATCACTCTTTTTTGACTGCCTGAAGTTCTTGAAGATCATCCCATCCATCTCCATCATCAGCATATCAAACACCCACGACGGTATCCCGTCACATAGGGGGATGAAAGCGAAGCTTGATGTTTATAACATGCAGACTCATCCCCACCTTGATCCTCCCTTGAAGGGGAGGGTGAGTTGCGACTTCTCACGAAGCAGTCATGCCTTCCAAGTAACTTCAGCGCTGCCCCTTGGCAAGTTACTTTCCCATCCAGGCCAGGACACTGCGGGCTGGGACACTTCCGAGTAACTTCACTCAAGTTACTAAAGATAAGGCGCCCCAGGGGGTGTGGGTCGCTATTCACTATGGCGCAACGAGAAGGGGAAATCGAATCCCAGGCCGAGCCGTACGAAGTTTGAAATGGACGCGTAGTCGCTGAGCATGCAGTCCCTCTTTTCCGCGGCGAGTTTCTTGAATTCGCCGGCGCCCGCATCGAGATACCGACTCATCGATGGCTCAATGGCTGCCTCTCCGGTCAGGGGCTCGTCCATAAAGCAGATCAGGCTGAACGGCGCCCCAGCTTCACTATCCCAGACCCCTGCCGCCAGACCGGGTGCCTTCTGTTTCATCAAAATCCGGGCGGCGGAAATGATTGACCGCCCCCGGACGCCCAGGATGAAATCCTCCGCCTCCATCTCCAGCCAAAGCAAATAATTATCTTCCGTTTCCTGGGCGCCCCAGATAAAGCATCTTCCCAAGGGATAGATATTACGGAGCCTTTCAACAAGATCCCGTTCCTCCACTAGCGTCGATACCCTTTCAATCCCGTGACCTTTTTGCCCCTCATCGCTGTAGCCGGTCTTGATAGTCTCCACATCGGAAGAAAAGATGAACACATTTTCCATGCCCTGCCTCAAGCGCCGTTCGATTTATTATAACTATTTGTATTTAGAAGCTATATTTAACACCGTGGGGGAAGTATAGGATAATAAAGTTTTTTCTTCAATGACTTTATCGATTCATACCGATTTTTCCTTGACATATAATGTCATACGGTTTAAAAAAGCGCATCCTTAAATTAAAAAACGGAAATGCACTGTTGGATGGCGCGGTTCTCAGGCGTTGTCGGTTTGCCGTCATTTGGAGCAGTGCCGGAGATGCAAATTGTTATATCCACACTTCATAATTTGCATGTACTCAAATTTTCATTGGTTTTCAGGATGACCATTCGTCGGAGTCAGGCCAACACAACACAGAAAGGGGGGATAGAGCTTCCGGTTTCGGACGTTTTTTAAGCTTGCCTAATTAGGACGGGGTCTTAGGTCGACACACAAAGTGGATCGATGCCTTGCTCGATCAAATTCTTAATTACTATTTATTATGGAGGGATTTTAAATATGCCGCAAGAAAAGATAGCGAACAAAGAAAAGATTTGGATGCCAACCCCAATGCAGCAGAAGCTCAGGGACAAGACAATCACGGCGAAACAGTGGGCCGATATGGTAAAGCCGGGCGAGTGGATCAACCGCGGCGGACCCGGCTCTGATACGTTCGTGACCATGGAGGCTTTAGCGGCCCGCCTCGGCGATGGCCCCGGCGATCTGAACAACATCGAGATCTGGAACCAGGCGATCATGTGCGGCAACGGCTTCTGCGCCGCCGCTGACATGGAAGCCAAATACCATGTCGTCCATGAAGCCTTCCTGCTTCCCCCCCTGCGCGGCCTCGTCGGCAAGGGGTACAAGGGGCTCGACTGGAAGCACTGGGGCTGGTCACTGGGCATGGACGCCGAATACGCACGCTTCTACCGGAAGGAAAGGGAGAAGCGCGCCATGGACTGGGGCGTCCAGGCTTGCGCCGTGCCCCAGGGTTCGTATGTGAACGGCAGTTACGGCGTCAACAACTTCATGATTGTCGCCAAGTCCTGCAGGAAGTTCGTTTGCGAGATCCGTTCCGACTACGCCTGGTGCGAAGGCGGCCGGGGCATGCTTCTGCCCATGGATGAAGTGGATTACTTCGTCGAGGTGGACGTGGACGATCCGAAATACCAGTGGCCCTTCATCGCGGAAAAGAACATCCAGCCCAAGGATGTCGAGAAGGCCATCGCGGCAAACTGCGTCTCCATCATGCGCGACGGCGACTGCATCCAGGTCGGCATCGGCGCCCTCCCCACCGCGGTCGTCATCGGCATGCGGGATCACCATTTGAAGCACTTAGGCGTCCACAGCGAGATGATCGGCGAGTACGCCTTCACCCTCCTCGAAGCTGGCGCCGTGGACAACTCCCGGAAGAATATTGACGCGGGTCGCAGCGGCTGGGCCTACATCATGCCCGTCGATACCCCCCGCTACTACGAGTATCTGCATCGCAATCCGCAGTTCGCCGGATATGACATCGGCTACACGAACAACATCGCGTCGCTCGCCCAGATCGACAACATGGTGACCATCAACAACTTCGCCCAGATGGACTTGAGAGGGGTGAATGCGGCGGGCAACGTCGGCGGCCGTCCCATCTCCTCCACGGGCGGTCAGTTACAGTTCACCCTCGGCGCCATGATGGCCAAGGGCGGCCGGGCCATCCTCGCGGCAACGTCCCGGGATGGCAAGGGCCGCTCCCGCTTCCTGGCCGCGCTGGATCCCGGCAGCGCCGTCACCGTCCCCGACCAGCTCGTCACCTGGATCTGCACGGAATACGGCATCGTCAACATCATGGGCTGCACCGACGCCGAAAAGGCAAAGAAGATCATCTCTGTTGCCCACCCGGACGACCGTGCGGAACTGGAGAAGGCGGCGGTGGAAAAACTCGGCATCAAGCTGAACCACTGGATGTTCACCAACGCCCCGGATCGTCGCTTCCCGACGCTCGAGATTCTCAAGGATCACAAATACGGGTACATGGATCTCGAGTTCAGACCGAAAGCCATATCCAAAGTTACCGATTGATCCGAGATATAGAAACCCTTTGACAAAAAAGGCAAGGTGTCGCCACCTTGCCTTTTTTCTTTGTACCCGCCATGACCCTTCAACCTCCAAATAACCGAACCGCGGCGGAGGATTATCATGACCCATAAATTGTGCTTTCGGTTCAATAACGTATTGTATTCATGAGATTATTATTTAAAAAAATCCGCGAGCCCTACGGCTGCATTGGGTTCCGTTTTCGCTCAATGATTTCCATGCCTTAGATGCTATCTGAATAAGATAATTTTTTTTGCTCCCCTCGCGGCGGCGAAAATTTTCTCACCGCGGCACAAAACCGATCTGTTTTTGTGGCTAAACCAGGCGGTTTCATTTGCCCTCGCCTCCCCCTTGATTCCCCTTGACAGAAGAAAACAACTGATTAATATTAGTTCATCTCATTCAGGAGGTTTCTATGGCAACGACCTACACCAAGGGAAGGCTTTACAAACTCAAAATCGCCGCCCTGAATTTGGACCCCGGTCAGGCCCGGAAGTTCATGGATCCCATCGCCCTCAATGAACTGTCGGCTTCCATCAGAAAACACGGGGTCCTGTCGCCCATCCAGTTCCGCCAGCACGAGGATGGCTCCCTATTCATCGTCGCCGGCCACCGCCGGGTCCGGGCGGCGGGCATGGCGGGCCTCACGGAGATCGCCGGCACCTTCACCGCCGGGGATACCCGCCTCCAGGGCTTCGTGGAAAACCTCCAGCGAGAAAGTCTGCTCCCCATCGATGAGGCCGAGGAGATGGCCGCCCTCATGAGCGAATATTCCCTGAATCAGACGCAGTTGGCCGAAGCCCTGGGGAAAGGCCAGCCCGCCGTCTCGGAAACCCTGAGCCTCAACGGTCTCCCCGAGGACATTCGCGGCACCTGCCGGACCAACCCCAATATCCCCAAAAGCTTCCTTTTGAAAGTGGCGAAGCTGAAAAATGAAGAAGGCATGCGTCGGAAGGTCCAATCCTTCTTGAACAAAAATGCCCAAAGCGGACCGGCGGCGCTGAAAAAGCGGCGCACCCCCCAGCGGTCGTTGATCGAACGCACCGACATGCTGACCGGCGAATTCATGAGCCTACCCTGGCGGGACTGGTCCGAGAATGACCGGACCGATCTGGTCAATGCCCTGCTGGGCATTCGTGACCGGGCCAATGAATTGCTGGCCGACATGGGCTGGACGCCGGAAGGGGAAGAATCCGAAGCGGAGCCATCCCCCCTTTTACGTCTCTCCTGAACCGGCTACACCGCCCGCTCCCGAACGCCGCACGGAAACGGATCATGATCAGGGAAGGCCCGGTGCGTTGTTGTGCGGGAGGACCTAAAAAGAGGATTATTTCTTTCCCCATTCTTTCCGGGAGTTTATAAAAGCAAAGAGACAGGGGCTTGCTCTCGCTAAGCTAAGCCCCTGTTTTATCATTGGTGCCTGGGGCGGGAATCGAACCCGCACAGCCTCAAGGACCGAGGGATTTTAAGTCCCTTGCGTCTACCAGTTCCGCCACCCAGGCAATGTGTTACGACCTTGTTATCCCTTAGGTTATGCAGCTTCTATCCATTTATCGGAAGGGGCTTTGGGAGCCTCGTTTCCCGCCGGTTTTGCCCCTATCCATCCGGGCCCATTATGGAGGTCACTCTAATGTTTTTTTCCGTCTTTGGCAAGCTCTTTGTTTCCCGTGGTGGTCCTCACTTCCTCCCTGGAAGAGCGGGATCTCTTGAACGGTTACGATCTCGGCGCCAACAGTTACGTCCGTAAGCCCGTGGACCTCCATCAGTTTAGCGAGGCGGTGCGGCAGTTGGGTCTCTACCGGCTCCTTTAAAACTAACCGCCCCCCCGGAAGCGGGAGTGATGAAAATTCCGGATATAAACCCTGAAAGATATACTCCATTCTCCTTGACATTTCTGGCTCAGGGCCCTAAATTGCACCAAGTCCGAAACAGTATTCGGCCACGGCCTCGGACCCGCCGGCGGACGCCGGGACGAAAATATTTGAAGGAGCACCACTATGCCCATCTATGAATTCAAGTGTAAGAAATGTGGAGAGGAGTTCGAGCAGATACTCTTCGCTTCCGACCGGGAGGATGCGGTTGCCTGTCCGTCCTGCAAATCCAAACAGACCCGGAAGCTGATGTCCGCCTTTGCCGGCGGCAAGTCCGGGTGCGGTTCCTGCTCCGCCACTTCCTGCACTTCCTGCGCCCCCTCCTGAGGCCACTGAGCTGCCATGACGGTCCGTCATGGCGTTTTTTTCGTTGCGAAATCCGGGCGAATCCATTATAAGGGGCCGGCTTTCCATAAAGAATCCTGAAAGGAGTAGGGCAGTATGAATATTCTCATTTTTGGACCCAACGGCAGCGGCAAAGGCACCCAGGGGGCGATTGTCCAGAAGAAATTCGGCGTACCCCATATCGAGACTGGCGTCATCTTCAGAGACAACATCAAAAAAGGCACGGAACTCGGTAAAAAAGCGAAGGATTATATCGACCGCGGCGAGCTCGTTCCCGATGAGATCACCGTCCCCATGATCCTCAATCGCCTGAAAGAGGCGGATTGCGCCCAGGGATGGCTCCTCGACGGCTTCCCCCGCAATCTCGTCCAGGCGGAGGCCCTCTGGAACGCCCTGGTCAAGGAAAACATGAAGCTCGATTACGTAATCGAGATCCTCCTGGACCGCCAGACCTCCAAAAACCGCATCATGGGCCGGCGGCTCTGCGCTACCGACAACAATCACCCGAACAACATCTTCATCGACGCCATCAAACCGGCGGAGAAAGACGGCAAGCCGGTCTGCCGGGTCTGCGGCTGCGAGACCCTCACCGCCCGGGCCGACGACCAGGACGAGGGCGCCATCGACAAGCGGCACAACATCTACTACGACACCAAAACCGGAACCCTGGCCGGCGTCAACTACTTCAAGGAACGGGTCAAGGTAATCGAGGTGAGCGGTGTTTCCGGGGTAAAGGAAGTCTCCGAAGACCTGCTGAAGAAGCTGGGATAATCGCCGGGGTCGGAGACCGCCGGATGGAACCGTTTTATCCGGCGGGGCGAACCGACCTAATCATGCCGGTTCCGTGTGTGAATCGAGACTGGAAGGATGAAAGCGGCCGGCAGTGGGAAAAGTGCACGGAGAAAGACAAGCCACGGCCGGGATAGAGTTGTCCATGCCGATCGCCACCCGGAGCGAAAACCTGCCGGTCCGACAGACCGTTGCTGATTCGTTTCCCATTGCGAGCCCTCCTTCCGGATCGGGGAGGGCTCTTTTTTTACCAGAAACTGCCAAGATGGCAACAATGAACCATATCCGCAATTTCAGCATCATCGCCCATATCGATCACGGGAAATCGACCCTGGCCGACCGTTTGATCCAACACACCGGCGTCTGCGACGCCCGGAACTTTCAGGATCAGATCCTGGACAATATGGACATCGAACGGGAGCGGGGGATCACCATCAAGAGCCAGGCGGTCGCCTTGCCCTACCGGGCCCGGGACGGCCGGGAATACACCCTGAATCTAATCGACACCCCCGGTCATGTGGATTTCAGTTACGAGGTCTCCCGTTCCCTGGCCTCCTGCGAAGGGGTCCTCCTCCTCATCGACGCCGCCCAGGGGGTCCAGGCCCAGACCCTGGCCAATCTCTATCTGGCCATGGAACACAACCTGGAGGTCATCCCGGTGATCAACAAGATCGACCTCTTGGCCGCGGATGTGGAGCGAGTCCGGGAGCAGATCGACGGCGAACTCGGTCTTGACGCCGACACCGCCCTCCTCTGCTCCGCCAAGGCCGGCACCGGCATCGAAGAGATCCTCGAAGCGATCGTCGGGCGGATCCCGCCGCCCCAAGGCGACCCCGCCGCGCCGCTCACGGCGCTCATCTTCGATGCCCAATACGACCCCTTCCGGGGCACTCTCATCCACTGCCGGGTCTTCGACGGCATGATCCGCAGCGGCGACATGATCCGCTTTCTCTCCACGGGGGCCGTCTACAAGGTGGAGGAGGTGGGTCATTTCCTGCTGGCGCGGCGGAAGCGGGAACTTCTCGCCGCCGGGGAGGTGGGCTACATCATTGCCGGGATCAAGACCATCGCCGACGTCCATACCGGCGATACGGTGACGCTGGCCGACCGTCCCTGTGCCGGGCCGCTGCCGGGTTTCAAGGAGGTCAAACCGGTGGTTTTCGCCTCCATCTATCCCATCGCTTCGGACGACTACGAGGATCTTGCCGTCTCCCTGGAGAAATACAAACTCAACGACGCCTCCTTCATCTACGAAAAGGATGCCTCCGTCGCCCTGGGGCAGGGATTCCGGTGCGGGTTTCTGGGGCTCCTCCATCTGGACATTGTCCAGGAGCGCCTGGAGCGGGAATTCGACCAGTCTATCATCCTTTCCGTCCCCAGCGTCCGCTACCGATTCACCCTTAAGGACGGCGCCGTTCTCGAGGTGGACAATCCCGCCCATTATCCCGCCCAAATGTCCATCGCCAAGGGCGAGGAACCCTTCATCCAGGCGTCCATGATGCTTCCGGAACGCTACCTGGGCGCCGTGATGAAACTCTGCCAGGAGAAGCGGGGAGTCAATTCCACCCTCCACTATCCGGGGCCGGGGCGGGTGGAGCTGATCTACGAGATGCCCCTCTCCGAAGTGATCTACGACTTTTACGACCGCTTCAAAACCGTGACCCAGGGTTACGGCTCCTTCGATTATGAGGTCATCGACTACCGTGAAAGCAACCTGGTCCTGCTCGACATCCTCGTCAACGGCGAGAAGGTGGATGCCCTCTCCCAGATCGTCCATCGGGACCGGGCCCGGTCCTGGGGACTCCAGGCCTGTGAGCGCCTGGAGGAGGAGATCCCCCGCCAGATGTTTAAGATCGCCATCCAGGCCGCCATCGGCGGCGAGATCATCGCCCGGACCACTATCTCCCCCTTCCGGAAAGACGTGACGGCTAAGTGCTACGGCGGCGACATCACCCGGAAGCGGAAGCTTTTGGAAAAGCAGCGGCGGGGGAAGAAACGGATGAAGATGATCGGCAACGTCAGCATCCCCCAGAGCGCCTTCCTGGCCGTCCTGAAATCCGACACGGATTAGGGGTTTGCACCGTCCCAACGCCGAAAGCAGGAATGCTTTTTAGTCTTGGGTTTCCTGGCGCGGAAATCATCTCTCCCGGCCCCTTCCGGGGTGTCGGAGAACCCGCCTGACTGAAACAGGCGCAAGGGAGGATGAAAACATCCGGCGGCTTGCGGACTTTTTCACATAAACCGATGGAAGGCGTCAAGAAAGGTGAATATGCCCGCCGGCCTCTATATCCACGTCCCCTTCTGCAAGTCCAAATGCCCCTATTGCCATTTCTATTCCACTACCGAGACGGGGTGCGCGGCGCGGTTCATCGACGCCCTGGACCGGGAGATGCGGGGATACCGCCACCGATTCGCCGCCTTCGACACGATCTATATCGGCGGGGGCACCCCTTCCCTGCTGACAATCGCCGACCTCGACCGCATCCTGGCCGCCGTGCACCGTCATTTCACCATCGCCGGGGACGCGGAAACTACCGTGGAGGTCAATCCCGCGGATGCCAACGGAGCGTGGTTTTCCGACCTGCACGGCCTGGGGGTCAACCGGATCCATCTGGGCGGCCAGTCCTTTTCCGCGCCGGCGCTGCAATTCCTGGGGCGGCGGCACACCCCCCAGGATATTTATGAGGCCGCGACGCTGATCAGGGGGGCAGGATTCGACAATTTCGGCATCGATCTGATCTGGGGCCTCCCGGGACAAAACCTCGCCGACTGGCGCCGTGATCTAACCGCCGCCCTGTACCTGGAACCGGCGCACCTCTCCGTTTATCAACTGTCCGCCGAACCCGGAACCCCCCTCCGGCGGCGTCTCCGGTGCGGTGAATTCTCCCTTCCCGGCGAGGAGCCGTCCCTGGAATTCTTCCTGGCCACGGACGATCTCCTCGGCCGAGCCAGCTTCCTCCACTACGAGGTATCGAACTACGCTCGCCGGCCGGAATTCTCCTCCCGCCACAACGGTAAATACTGGCGCCATGTACCCTACCTGGGCCTGGGACCGTCCGCCCATTCCTTCCAGGATGGCCGGCGCTGGTGGAACCACCGGAATCTCAACGAATATCTCGCGTCCCTGGCGGATGGCCGGCTTCCCGTGGCGGGATCGGAAACACTGGGACCAAACGAGCTGCGCCTTGAAACTCTGTTTCTGGGCCTTCGGACGGCGGACGGCATCGACCTGAGTTCATTTCGCCGCCGCTTCGGCGAGGAGCTCCGGGAAACCCGCAAAGAGATCCTGGCCGCGCTGATTTCCGAGGCCTTGCTCATAATCGCGGAGGACTGTTTGAAGCCCACCGCCCGGGGCATGGCCACGGCCGACCGCCTGTCGATCCAACTCTGACCGATCGTTCTGCAAAGGACGTTCACCGGCAGCCAGAGCTATTCAGACTGATGAGGGTGGAAGGAGAGAGCGACAATTGCCGGGTGGGTTTCGCACCCACTGAAAAACAGCGCCTTTGCACGGCGCACCATTATAAATTTTGGTTGCACCGGCGCGTCTGCTGCGATATGGTTGGTTAGGAGACGTCTTCATGCCCCCGTTTTTCAAATCTATTCGATTTCAGTTGCTCCTGCTCGTGGTCATTTCGATTCTGCCGGCCCTGGCCATCATCGTCTTCACCGGCATCGACCGCCGCGCCGAAAACATCGCGGAGGTCCGGCGGAATCTCGATAACGCCATCTACGGCCTCGCCCAGGATCATGAAGACAATATTGCCAGCACCCGTCAGTTTCTCATCACCCTCGCCATGCTTCCCCAGGTCCAGAACCGGCGGGAGGAGGCTTGCAATCGTCTCTTCAAATCCCTTCTCAAGGAAAACCCCTCCTACGCCAACATCTTCGCCGCCGATGCCCGCGGCAAGGTCTTTGCCGGCGCCCATCCCTTCAAGCCCTTTCTCATCGACGACCGGACATTCTTCCAGGATGTGTTGCGCACTGGCGAATTCGCCGTCGGCCAGTTCCGGCAGGGGATCAGATCGAGTCGTCAGGTCCTGCCCTGCGCCTACCCGATTCGCGATGCCCGGGATAAAATCACCGGCGTGGTCGTGGTCGGGATCGATCTTTCCCGGTATGGAGAAATGCTGAACATGGACATAATGCCGGCCGGCGCGGTGCTGTCCCTGACCGACCACCGGGGGACCCGGCTTTACCGCAAGCCCGATCTTCAGGCTTACGCCGGCACGCCGGATCTCCCGGAATTGGCGGCGGCGATGTCCCAGGGGCCTCACCAGGGCGTCTTTACCGGCCGCGGAGGGGACGGCGTCCGGCGAATTTATGCCTATCAACGGTTCCATCTCCGGCCGGAAGAACCGGACTATCTCTATATGCGCATGGGGGTCCCTGAACCCTATGTCCTGAACAAGGCCAACCGGAATTTGCTGCTCAATATCCCCCTGTTCGGGTTCGCCTTTCTGGCGGCCCTGCTATCCGCCTGGTTCATCGGCCAGACAATCATCGCCCAACGCCTGGAGCGACTGGCGGCGACGGCGGAAAGGCTGGGCGGCGGCGATCTCACCGTCCGGACGGGGCTTTTCTACCATGAGGATGAGCTGGGCCGTCTGGCCCGGTCGTTCGATCATATGGCGGCTGATCTGGAAGCGGGGGAAGCCGAACAGTGTCGGATCGCGGAAATCCTGAGGCAAAGCGAGGAGCGCTACCGTACAATTCTGGATGAAATAGAAGACGGCTATCATGAGGTGGATCTTCAGGGCAACTTTACCTTCGCGAACGCCTCCTTCTTCCGGATGTACGGATACGAAGTGAACGAGTTGATCGGCAGAAATTTCCGGGAGCTTGCGGCAAGTAAGGAGCAAGCGGACCGGGTCTATGAACTTTACAATCAGATGTTCAGGACCGGCGTCCCCATCAAACGGGCGGAATGGGGAATATTGACCAAAGAAGGGGCCTTGCGGACCCTGGAGTTCTTTGCTACCTTGATGTGGGACAATGCCGGACACCGGATCGGTTTCCGGGGCATCGTCCGGGACGTGACGGATCGCCGTCTGGCGGAGGAACAATACCGCACCATCGCCAACAGTTCCCAAACCGGCTTCTACATCATCCAGGGGGGGCGGATGTGCTTCGCGAACCCCCATATTCCCCGGTACTCGGGCTATACGGATGACGAACTCATCGGAACGAAGATACTGAGCTTCGTCCATCCCGAAGACCGGGAACAGGTAAAAACCTATGCCCGCGAGATGCTGGCGGGGCAGCGGACGCTGCCCTACGAATATCGCATTATCGCCAAATCGGGGGAGGTCAAGTGGCTCCTGGAAACGGTCACCTCCATCACCTATCAGGGCCAACAGGCGGTTTTAGGCAATACCATGGAGATCACCGACAGAAAGGAAGCGGAGGAGGAGCTGAACCGGACCCTCGCCCGGCTCCACCGGGCCACCTCCTCCATTATCGAGGTAATCGTCATGGCCGTCGAATCCCGCGACCCTTATACGGCCGGCCATCAGAAACGGGTTTCCGCGCTGGCCGGAGCAATTGCCCGGGAGATGGGATATCCCCCGGAGGACTGCGAGGCCATCCGCATGGCCGGGTCTATCCATGACCTGGGAAAGATTTCCATCCCGGCGGAGATCCTCAGCATGCCGCGGCGGCTGATGGACCTGGAGTACAGATTGATAAAAACCCATGCCGAGAAGGGGTATCAAATCCTGAAAGACATCGATTTTGGCTGGCCGATTGCGGAAATTGTCCATCAGCACCATGAACGGCTGGACGGATCGGGCTATCCCCGGAGATTGAGGGGTGAAGAGATATTGATGGAAGCCCGGATCATGGCCGTAGCGGATACCGTCGAGGCCATGGGCACCCATCGGCCCTACCGTCCCTCGCTGGGAATCGCAGCGGCGTTGGCAACCATTGAGGCAGGGCGGGGAACCCTGTATGACCGCCAGGTGGTGGACGTATGCCTGCGCCTCTTCCGGGAGAAGAATTACTCCCTTTTAGATGAGGGGAACACCCTTTCTTGATGATCCGGGATGAAGTCACCATTCGCGGCGGCGCATCGTCCCTCGCCACGGCAACGCAGGCATCTGCACAGTGAATTACCACGCATTCGCTTGCTTTGCCTCGGGAGCTATTTACAACGAGTGGAGAAGTCAGCAACCATCAAGAATTTAGTATTAAAAAACATCCGCGCGATCTCCCCCTAACCATTTTTCATCGTTCGTGGGTGTTGGATAAATATGACAATTCATTAATTCGATCAACGAGGTGATCTGAATATGTCAAAGACATTATCTTGGGAAGATTTCCGGCCGGGGGACCGAATCGAGTCTCCCGGAATTACCGTTACGGAAGGCGCCATCATCGATTTTGCCCAGCGTTTCGATTCCCAGCCGTTTCATATGGATCTGGAGGCCGCAAAGGAATCCCTTTACGGCGGCATCATCGCCAGCGGCATCCATACCGTGGCGCTGACATGGCGCCTGCTCCTAATGACCGGCGTCCTGACCGCCAATTTGGGCTCGCCGGGTTTCGACGAGCTGCGGTGGCTGCGTCCCGTCCGTCCCGGCGACACCCTTCGGGTCGTTGCCGAAGTTATCGATGTGCACCCCTCCACCCATCGTCCTGATCGTGGCACGGTGCGTCTCCGCTTGACCACCATGAATCAGCATGGTGAAGCAGTGCAGACCGTGCTGTGTAATCAATTGATCGCCAGACGCCGGGAATAGCTAAATACCGCCGGTATGGCCTTGTTTCAAAGGCTTCACACGCCGCTTGGACCTTCTCTATATCCTCGACGTTTCTCGTTGACAGCGGGAGGAAAACCCATATATATATGATCGCGACATTCCCGGCGACCCCGGTTAGCCGTTAGAGCGACGGGAACATCCAATCGTTTTCAAATGCCAAAGGAGGAATGAAAATGCTCGCCCATAGACATGTATCAATATCAATGCTTACGGTTTTCGCCCTCATAGCTTTTTTAATCGCCGGTTGCGCCGGCATGGACAAAGCCACCACGGGAGCGGCGGCGGGTGCCGGTGTCGGCGCCATAGCCGGACAGATCATCGGCCACAATACCGCCGGCACCCTGATCGGAGCCGGTGTCGGGGCGGGTTTGGGTTACATCATCGGCAACGAAATGGACAAAAGCGAAACCTCCAAGCGCCAGAACGTAACGGCGGACGAGACGAAGCCGCTGGCCGACACCACCTGGCAGATCGTCAAGGTCACCCCGAAGCCCAAGCAGAAGGACCCTTACACTTCCCGGATATCGCATTTTCAACCAAACGGCACGGTCATCTCCACGCTCATGAAACCCGACGGCAAGGTGGAAACCACCAGGGAACGTTACCGTATCGTGGGCACTACCCTGATCATCAATCATGACAACTATGTGGTGAACGCCCGCTTCCAGATCAATGGGAACCAGATGATCCTGGATACGGGAGAATACAGTATGGTCCTGCAACGTCTCGATTCTTAGGCGGCGCCGCATATTATGCATCGCGCAAGGCAAATACCCACGCGCGCCCATAAATTTTTTTTTGTTTCAAACCACGGATGAGTCAGGCAATGGTGAAAAGCCCCCGTATGATGGCTATGGCCTGGCCTGTCCTCTCGATATTGATCTGCCTTGTCGTCGCGGCTACATTCCTTGCCCCGTCCCTTTATGCCCAAGGGGCTTACTTCAGCCCCACGGAAAAGAACGATCCTTACTTCTTTCCCCTTACCAGCGGCGGCAATGACTACCCCGGCCAGTGGCACCTCTGGAATCAGGCCCCCCTAGGTGATGTCAATAAGGGACAAAGCGCCGGTCTGGAAAAGGCCTGGAACCTGGAGGGGAAGAATGTTTCCGGCTATACGGGGCGGGGCGTCGTCATCGGCATCGTCGATGACGGTGTGGAGGGGACCCACGAGGACCTAAAGGATAATTATCGCCCCTATTTGAGCAAGATCTTCAGCCAGGACGACTCCCTCGCCGCCCAGGCCCAGGGTCCGGTCCAGAACAGCGACAATCACGGCACCGCCGTGGCCGGTGTCGCCGCCGCGAGGGGAGGAAACGGTATCGGCGGGGTGGGGGCCGCCCCCAATGCGGGCATCGCCGGGCTCCGCGTCCGTCTGGGGGAAAGTTTACCCGACGATCCGGCCGGCACTGTTCAGGACTCCTACGACGCATATCTATGGAAGTCCGGTCTCAACAACGCCACCCTGGCCATTGAGGCCGCCCCGGAGATCCACATCAAAAACCACAGCTACGGCCCCGAAGAACCTTTCGAGATCGGCGAGGGGAGTGACCGGATCAAGGATATCCTCAAGGCGACTTCGGAAAATACCGTCGTTCATGTTTTTTCCGCCGGGAATGCCCGGAACCGGGATAAAGATACAAAAAAAATCAGTTGCGAGGACGCCAACAAGGATTTCACCATCACCTCTCCCTACGTCATGGCCGTCGCCGCGCTGGGGAGCGACGGGACCTATGCCTATTACAGCAGCTACGGGGCCAATGTTTTTGTCACCGCCTCGTCGAGCTCCTATGCCAACTATCTCAGCATCACGACGACGGACCGGACGGGCGCGGATCACGGCTACAACCGATACGATGCCGTGCAGAATCCCGACGGCGACAAGAGGGATACCTATCGCTATTATAGCTATACAAGCACCTTCGGCGGCACTTCCTCGTCCGCACCCCTCGTCTCGGGGATCATGGCCCTGGGCAAGGAGGCGAATCCCCTGATGACGATCCGCATGGCCAAGCATTCCCTTTCCCTCCCCACGGTAACGGACAAGGTAGATGCCGACAATACCGAATGGGTACTGAACAACCAATCTAAAGGGGGCGATGGTGTCCAGAGGAACTTTAACCCCAACTACGGTTTCGGCCTCATCCAGGCCGATAAGTTCGTCAACAAGATTGCCGAGGTGGCCTATATCACCAAGGAACAAATCATGGACATCAACGCTACGAAGGTGAATCAGGCCATCCCTGACAACGATCCCGCCGGCCGTTCTGTGACCTTCACCATCAATCCCGCCCTGCCCATCGAAAGCATCGAGGTGGGACTGCAGTTTTCCCATAAGCGTCGCGGGGATCTCCGGGCCTATCTGATCTCTCCCGACGGGACGGAAAACCGTCTTTTCAACGACACGAGCGTTACCATCACCGAGGAATTACACCGGGACGATGCGGCGGTGACGGATTTCGACTGGACCTTCCTGACCAACGCCTTCTGGGGGGAAAAGAAAAACGGGACCTGGACCCTGAAGATGGTGGATGTGGCGGCGGAGAACACGGGCACCTGGCTCCAGTACGGTCTCCGTTTTCATCTGGGGAAGATGGAGGTGCAGACAAATAAAACGGTCGATTTCGGCGCCAGCAATATCGAGGCGGAATCTCTGACCATGACCCAATACGACAACGCCGCCTACAAGATCAACAACGGCTATACCTTCACCGTCCGCGACGGCCTCACCCTCAAGAAGGGCGCCCTCGAGCTAAACGGCACCTTCGATCTCCAAGGGGCCTACGATTCCGTCCTCGACGGGAAACTGACCGGTACGGCTACCGGCATCTTTTACAAATCGGGGGTGGGAACGCTGACCATTAACGGCGATGCATCCGGTTTTTCCGGCACCATGGACATCGGCGCCGGTCGGGTAAAGGTAGGCACCGGCGGCGTCCTCGGGGGAAACGTCGAGATCCGCAGCGGCGGCACGCTCAGCGGCACGGGCAAGGTGAGTACTGTCTTTGTCAATAAGGGCATGGTGGAACCTGGCAATTCCATCGGCACCCTGACGGTTACCGGGAACTATACCCAAAATGCCACCGGCGGGCTCACCATCGAAGTAGCTTCGATGGTGAGCCCGCCGGTGGCATTTTGGGTATAGTTCCCGGTAACCGTC
>Ga0116183_1002656_pt1 | contig 18981 bp, 12 predicted proteins | sample AD_UKC078_MetaG_FD_89753 | JGI IMG/M metagenome (GOLD analysis project Ga0116183, IMG submission 89753) | Active sludge microbial communities of municipal wastewater-treating anaerobic digesters from USA - AD_UKC078_MetaG | ecosystem: Engineered > Bioreactor > Anaerobic > Digestate | place: USA... | reverse complement strand
CCATAACGGCAAATAACCTGAAAGGGATGTTTGTTGTATGTGAAGGTGTTTATGGTAAGGCCAACGGCGATATCACCTTTTACAATTCCGAATCGGGACAGACAACGAAAAGTCTGTATTACGCGGTGAACGAAGTGGAACTGGGTGATGTTGTACAGTCATTTGAAATAGTTGATACACTTGGATTTATAGTAGTAAATAATTCCCAGAAAGTGACAGTGGTAAATATGAAGGACTTTAAAGTGGTTAAAACCATTGACGGGTTTTCATATCCACGCAGCGTTGTTCGTGCAGATGATAATTCTGTTTATGTGTCCAACGGAAATGGTTTTTCAAATAACTATGTATATAAGATCAACTTATCAACACTTGAAAAATCCGATTCACTTCAGGTAAGTACAGGGCCTGAAAAACTGCTAAGCGTTAATTCAAAGGTATATGCAGCAATTGCAGGAGGATTTAATAACGATGGTAATACTGTGATTGAAATTGATCCATTATCATTTTCTGTGGTCAATACGTTTACTGTATTCTCTCTACCTGTGGATATTGCAGCTGATAAAAACAATGATATATGGGTATACTGTAAAGGAATTCCGGATTACTCAAATTATCCTGATATAACATATTCAGATGCAGGAATAAACAAGATCAATACATCGGCAAAAATCGTAGAGAACTCATTCCCGATCACCAATATGAGCTCTACAGGGATAAACAATATTACGGTAAGCAAAGATGGCAGCCAGGTTTATTATCTCAATGACGCACTGTATTCAATGCCGGTTTCGGCTACATCGTTACCAACTTCAAAAGTGGTTGATCAGTATTTTTACGGTCTGGATGTGGATCCTCAGACAGGCAATATTGTCTGCCTGGATGCAGTTGATTCCAGGGCAGTTGTCTATTCTTCGACCGGTTCAAAACAAACTGAATTTGAAACTGCAAAGTTTCCTAATTCAGTTGTCTTCAGCTATTAAGCGCTAATGTCAAGTCAGTAAAGGAGTTAACAGTGATTTGTTGCCTGTATTGTTGCTAAATCCACGGATCGCTAATAGTATGTGTGTCATGTAATTAGGCAGAAAACAGATCCGCATTCTTCAGGAATTTTCACAATCTCTGATTGTGATTAAATTTAGTTGCTTTGATGCAGGATTTTATGAACAATTTATTATATTGTTTGTCTGATTTCAGACAGAAATAATATTGTTCTATGAAAACAGTTTGCGGTAAAACTTTTATCATTTTTTTACTCCTTATCTTTTCTGCGGATGCTGTAAATGCACAGAAATTGACTGAAGCAGAGAGGTTATATTATTTCATGGGGACAAAAGACCGTATTAACGGGGCTACTTCAGCGAGACATATCGATGAGGTGAATTACACCGATATCTATGACAGGAGTTTGCTTATGCATGCTTCTGTAAGAGGTCTGAACCGGATATCGAAGATACTTCTAAGGAAGGGAGCTGATCCTGATCTTCAGGCTATTGACGGGGTTACTGCACCCATGTATGCTGTTTATAATGGACATACAAGGATATTTAAAATGCTTATGGTAAGAGGCTTCAACCTCGATATTCAGTCAATTGACGGTTTTACGGTTTTGATGATTGCATCGCAGAAAGGGCGCAGTGACATGGTTCAGATGCTGCTGGATAAGGGAGCAAATCCGAATCTCCGGACTTATGACGGGTATTCTTCATTGATGCTTGCAGCTGAAAATGGTTTTACGAAAGTCATTAAGATGTTACTTGATAAAGGGGCAAGTGTCAATCTGCAGGATGTAAACAGCGGGACTACAGCCCTTATGCAGGCTTCCGTATATGGTTTTTATGATGTGATAAACCTTCTGCTCAACAGCGGAGCTGATCCCAACCTCCAGAATAATGAAGGAACAACTGCACTTATGATGGCTTCATTGTATGGCAATTTTGATGTAGTGAAGCTGCTGATTGACCGTGGTGCAGATTTGAATAAAGTTTCAAATGATGGTACAAGTGCTCTTTTCCTTTCTGCCATGAACGGACACACTGATATTGTAAAGCTTCTGATAGCAAAAGGAGCAGAACCAAGTTCTGAGGAATCTGACGCTGCAAATGCTCTTACAATAACTGCTGAAGACAGGCTTGCTGAGGCAATCCGAATGAGACTATACAGGGGATTGAATGATGAATTGCCAAATTCTGAAAATGTTACTGCCACATTGACCCTGGGCAGTGACGGAAGACTTGAAGCAATAAGGTTATCGGAGGATAAGAAAACAAACCCTGCCATGCTTGCCGGTTCGGAAAAAACAACTGCCTTCATACGTGCATCCCAAAGTGGTCATATAGCAATAGTTAAGCTTGCCTTAAGAAAAAACACACCTTTTGATTCAAGGCAGAAAGAAAGGTTTACCGATCTGATGGTGGCTTCCCTGAACGGTCATGCAGAGATTGTAAAACTGCTTGCCGATAACGGGGCTGAACTTAATCTGAAAAGCAACGATGGTTCTAGTGCTCTTATATTTGCATCGCAGAATGGCAATGCAGAAGTTGTGAAAGTCTTGCTTGAGAAAGGTGCCGATCCCGGTCTGAAAGATAATAAGGATAAAACTGCTCTTGACTATGCCGGAAATCCTGATGTCAGGAGCCTATTTTTAAGATAGCGGAAGATATGATTTCGAATCTGCAAATTGGCAGATGAAACTTACAGCAAGGGCTTGAGATGCCTCTTGCTATTTTGCTGATATTTCTTTCTTCTGATTTATGACAATTGTACTGCCGTTAGCCTTTCAGGAGCTGTAAATATGAGCAGCACAGGGCTAATGGCTTTTCAGAATTGCCGAACATGGAATCAATTGAATATTGGTAATCTAATTACTATTTTTACGATCAGTTTTTCACTAATAAAATATATCTGCTATGATAGTGACTTGTGTCTATGTACATGTGAAACCTGAAGCTGTTGAAGACTTTATTAAAGCTTCGCTGTCGAATCATCTTGAATCGGTTAAGGAGCCTGGCAATCTGAGATTTGACATTATAAGGCAGGCAGATGATCCCTGCCGCTTTATGTTTTATGAGGCTTATGAATCTGAAGAAGCAGCTGCAGCTCATAAAAATACTCCCCATTATCTTAAATGGAGAGATACCGTAAAAGGTATGATGGCTGAGCCAAGGCTCGGAGTGAAACATATTATTCTTCAACCTGATAATCCAAAAAAATGGTAAGATCTTTTAATTTCTCCAGATTGCCGCTTATTTATTTCGGCGCAGGTAAAATTGGACTGCTCCCCGGATTTGTAAAAAAATACGGGGATTCAGTACTGATTGTTTCCGGGAAGAGTTCCTTTCTTAAATCAGAAAAGGCGGAAAGATTGTTTGATGAACTGAAAAAATCCGGTATCAGCTTTCAGATCACAACTGTTGAAGGCGAGCCTTCTCCGGATATTGTTGACAGTGTGGTAAGGAGATATAGCACCGAAAGAATAGACGCTGTTATAAGCATAGGAGGGGGGAGTGCGATAGATGCCGGAAAAGCAGTTTCAGCTATGATCTACAAGAAAGAATCTGTTCAGGACTATCTGGAAGGAGTGGGCAGCAAGGATCATCCCGGATCGAAGCTGCCTTTCATTGTAATCCCGACAACCTCCGGGACCGGCAGTGAAGCTACAAAAAATGCTGTGATCTCAAAAGTTGGCCCTGATGGCTTTAAGAAATCACTGCGGCACGATAACCTTGTTCCGGATATTGCCATTGTTGATCCGGAGATGACCCTCACCTGTCCTTCTGATGTTACAGCAGCAAGCGGTATGGATTGCTTCACACAGCTTACTGAAGCCTTTCTTTCAGATAAGTCATGTGAGTACACTGATGCCTTTGCTTTAGAAGGTCTTAAGGCAATTGGGAATTCTCTTTTGAAAGCTGTTCACGATGGCCGGGATATAGCAGCCAGGAGCGGAATGTCCTTTGCTGCACTTACTTCTGGCATCTGCCTGGCAAATGCAGGACTTGGAGCAGTTCATGGCTTTGCATCCTCAATAGGCGGATTGTATAATATCCCGCATGGGGTGGTTTGCGGCACTCTGATGTCAGCAACCAACAGGATAACGGTACAGCGATTGCGGACTTCAGGAGAAAGCGATATTGCGCTTGGGAAATATGCTCAGCTGGGAAGGATTTTCCTGGTCAAAGAAAATAAAGATGACAACTATTTTATTGACGGTTTCCTTGATTTTCTTGATCAGCTTACAGATGAATTTGCCTTTCCGGGATTAAGGAAGGCAGGGGTACCGGAAGAAGATCTTCCAAGGATTGCCCGGCTGACGGAAAACAAGAACAATCCGGTAAAACTTTCACCTGACGATCTTCTCGAAATCCTGAAAATCAGATATGTCTGAAAAGGTAATGCACTGCAGGGTTAAGATTTTATGAAGAAATGAATGATTTCTTTCAGGCAGTAAAGCGAAAACAATGAAGCGGACAAAGCAAAACCTTTGAAATAGTCTGAATCAGAAAATTTTTAATTTTACAGAAGAACGCAGGATAAGCGGAAAATAATGTTTATTTATATATTACCGGTCATGATCACCTGATTGGTAAGGAAATCATGTTTTAAAATGATTTTTATTAATACTAATACTTTAAAATACTTAAGATAATGGCTAGGGAAATCACTATTAAAGAATTGGACACCACCAGGTTTATTGAGGAGAAAACCAGAATGATAAAAGACACTGTGGGTAGCGGCATTGCTATTAACGCACTTTCGGGTGGAGTGGATTCTTCAGTAGTGACAATGTTGGGACATAGAGCTTTAGGAGATAAACTCCGGTCGGTTTTTATTCAGAATGGACTGATGAGAGAGGGGGAAGCTGAAAAGATAGCAGGGTTTTTCAAGGAGCTCGGAATTAATATTGAGATCATTGATGCGCAGAACGAATTCCTTTCCGCTCTTAAGGGAATAAAAGATCCTGAGATGAAACGTGAAGCTATAACCCAGACTTTTTATAAGAAGGTATTCGGGAAATTGGTAAAGGAAAGTAATGCAAGGTTTCTGCTCCAGGGAACGATACTTACTGATGTTGATGAAACTGTTGCCGGAATAAAACGGCAGCATAACGTATTTGCACAACTTGGCATTGATCCCCAGGAGGCATTTGGTTATCAGATTATTGAGCCACTTATCGAGCTTCGGAAAGAAGGTGTTAGAATGACAGGGAAGGCACTCGGATTACCTGAAGAACTTTTTAACCGTATTCCTTTTCCCGGACCGGGTCTTGCTGCCAGGATCATTGGAGAAGTAACTACCGAAAGACTTGAAACAGTTAGAAAAGCAACATCAGTAGTTGATAGATTACTGAAGGGACAGGACGCTTTCCAATTTTTGGCAATACTTCATGAAGACAGGGTAACAGGCATGAGAGATGGGAAACGGGATTTCGGACAACAGATCGAAATCCGCTGCTGGGACAGCCTCGATGCCCGCACTGCCACCCCGACAAGGCTTCCTTTCATACTGCTTGAAAAGCTTGCAGCGGAAATCATAAAAGAGGTGCCTGGGATAGTAAGCGTGACCTATAATATTGCTTCCAAACCCCCATCAACGATTGAGGCGGTGTGAGAGGTGATGAGCAATTAACTATTAGCAATATGATGTACGCAGTGAAAGCATTTCGTACGGAATGATGATAACTGTTCTGTGATGGATTGGATAAAGGATCTGCTTTTCACCAACTCGGCTGCACATACGATATTAATTTATTGTATTGTGATTTCGTTGGGTGTCATGCTTGGTAAAGTAAGGATCTGCGGTGTGTCTCTGGGGATTGCTTTTGTGCTCTTTGCAGGGATAGCCTTCGGCCATTTCGGATTTTCTGCCGATACTCATGTTGTTGATTTCATCAGAGAATTCGGACTGATACTCTTTGTGTTCTCAATTGGCCTGCAGGTGGGACCGGGATTTTTCTCCTCCTTTAAAAAAGGGGGACTCATCCTTAACCTGCTTGCTCTTTCAATTGTATTACTCGGTGCATCAGTTACTTTGATACTTCATTTTATTTCCGGAACTTCACTTCCTATGCTTACCGGTATCATGTCGGGAGCCGTGACAAATACCCCGGGACTTGGAGCAGCTCAGCAGGCCCTGACTCAAATCTCAGTTAACGGCGGGATACCCGAGATCAGTCTCGGGTATGCAGTTGCTTATCCTTTTGGGGTACTGGGGGTAATAATCACTATGCTTTTTATACGGACAATCTTTAGAATAAATGTCGGAAATGAATTATCAATGTATAATGAATACCAGCATCCGGAAGATCGCATCCCGGAGAAGGTCAGTATTCTGGTTACCAATAAGCTGTTGTCCGGACGAACAATCAGGGACATTACTTCTTCCATAGAATATAGTTTTGTGATATCCAGGGTTTTTCATAATGGAGAGCTTTTGGCTGCGGGCCCTGATGTAATTATCAATGAAGGTGACATAATTCTGATTGTTGCCCAGAAGAAGGTTCTCCCTGCAATAGTTTCAAAGATAGGGGTGATAAGTAAGATGGATCTGGAAACAGTGTCAGGTAAGCTGACATCCCGGAGGGTATTTGTCAGCAACCGGAATATCTTTGGGAAAAAGCTGGGATCACTGAAATTAAGGAACAGATACAATATAAACATTACAAGTATTAATCGTTCAGGGATTGAGTTTGTTGCTTCATCTGAGATCAGACTGCAGATGGGAGATAAGCTTACAATTGTCGGTGATGAGGAATCACTCGACAAAGTAACGGAAGAGCTTGGCGATTCAATAAAAAAGCTCGATGAACCCAATATAATTCCGATATTTATCGGCATTCTTGCAGGTGTACTGCTTGGCAGTATACCTTTTCAAATACCGGGAATAATCCATCCTGTAAAACTCGGCCTGGCTGGCGGACCGCTTATAGTGGCAATCCTTCTCAGCAAATACGGATATAAATTCCAGCTTGTATCATACACAACTCCAAGTGCCAACCTGATGTTGCGCGAGATAGGCATTGTGTTGTTCCTCGCCAGTGTCGGTATAACAGCAGGAGCAAAATTTGTTCCGGCTATTCTGTCAGGTGACGGATTTGTATGGATGGCATACGGAGCAATAATAACTCTTATCCCCCTATTTATAGTAAGTTTTATTGCGAGGGTCATCCTTAAGCGTAATTATTTGGAATTATGTGGATTGCTTGCCGGCAGCATGACTAACCCTCCCGCACTTGCCTTTGCAAACAGCATTGCTGCTACCGAAGCCCCGGCAGTGGCCTATGCAACAGTTTATCCTCTTGTTTTGTTCCTCAGGATCTTCGTTGCCCAATTACTGATATTATTATTTGCCTGAGTACGGGCACGGTTCTTTTAGTGCCGGCAGCCGGACTGAGGATCCGTTTTTGAGATACCGGGCTAATTTTAGCCCTCTGTTATTATCAGAACCTGAAGGTATAGGTATATTTTGCAAGGATTGTCCTGCCGGATGACAATGGCAGATTTGGCGTTTCCCTTGTCAGTCTGGTGTTAAGGCCTTCGTCATAAACCAGGTAAAAGTCATTGCCTTCACGTGGATTGAACCTGAAACGGATATTTGCCAGTGCTTTATTTACAGCAGTATTGTATTGAATATAAGCAGATAAGGAAGTATTTGTCGTAACTGTCATTGTTCCCCTTAAGCCTACTATATGATTGGTGAATTTTATTGTTCTTGCCGGGAAGTTGATATAATCAAGGTAATATGTAAGTCCGGCATTCAGGCTGGCTCCGATGTTTAGTGCAGGATAAAATGAAAATGAAAAATTTCTGCCGTCATAGTATTGTCCGGCTGATATCATGAAATATGAATGAAATGCATGGCTGGACGAGGTCCCGAAAAGAGCGCTCATATTTGCGAATTTGTATCTTCCGGAAGGTATATAGGCCTGCCCTGTAGCTATATGAAGATTATTGGTAATATCATCCTGTGTCAGGTATATAGCAGCTGATCCGTAGTAACCTTTTTTTGCTTCGAAATACCAGGAGAGACTTCCTTTAAGCGTTTCTTGATCCATTGTAACTGTGTTCCATATATTGGCCACCGTAAGGTAAACTTTATGGTAGAGGATAGGTTTCTTCTCCTCCGGAAACCATCCATATTGTACTAGCCCTCTTACACCATGGTAATTTTCAAGCTCTTCAAATCCCATCCCCGGATTAAAATGTTTCCCCGACCAGGTGTAAACAAAATCATAACCGAAGCCTTTCTGGTTCCTGTGTTCCCAGTTCAGCAACAGTCTCGAAGGAGCCATATCAATAAATTTGTTTTCTGCATCATTTTCGAATGTCTGGGCCCATTTAACTGTAAGGTAGTCGTCTCCGATCACCCTGAATTGGCCATCAAGTCCATAAGCCATATTATATGTGCCATCCATGCCAATTCTGCTTGTAAGCATCGCTCCTGCATAGGAATTTTGATTAATTACAGTTCTTTTTGTTCTAAGCACACCGAAGTTTTCCCCCGGATTTCCATCAATTGCTGCAGTCTGCATATCGAGGATCCCAATGTCCCATTTGTTGATCCTGCCAGTCATTCTCATGCCTCCGTAAATCCTGACAGGTAAATCGTTATATAAACCAATCCTTCTGCTGTAAAAGAGATTGTTGTCGCCGAGGAATGAAAAGCTGAAAATGTCGGATTTCTCCTGGAAGAAACTCCTCTTCTCTGGGAAGTAGAGGGAATACTTGCTCAGGTTTATCTTCTGATCATCAGCTTCCGCCTGTGCAAAATCGGTATTGATAGTTATGTCTGCTGTCAGATTATTTGTGATACTGTACTTTATGTCAACCCCTGCATCATATTTGGGTGTTAATTTCATTTCATAATCTGTTTCCGTTTCGTTTAATTCATTTGCATGACCTATTCCTGCAGTTGCATAGGGAGTTATATAAACCGGCTTTTTAGGATTCAGCTCACTGAATTCTATTGAAGCTGTCAGGGATGGTTTCCAGTATGCAGAATTCACAATTGGTTCAATAGGGGGGAAAGTATATATTTCTGAACTGCCTGAACAAAACTGAAAGATAGTTATACCCATGATTGTTTTGCCCTTAATATTCTGGAACCTCAGGCTTGAAAACGGTATCCTGAATTCTGCAGACCACTCTTTATCGCCTATTTTCGTTTTTACATCCCAGAAAGTATTCCAGCTAAAATTAATATCCGCATTGGAGTAGGCAAGGTCATTCATTATTGTAGCATCAGATCTCAATCCGTTTGGATTTGTTGCGAAGGCAACAGCGTTCTGTTTATCGTTGAATGTATCAATAATGATACCCAGCCAGTCACTGGAAGGGTCTGCAGAATCCCTCTTTTTACCTACAGCTCTTATCAGATCATGGCTTTTATATCTCAGGATCCCTGACACATAGAAATATTCGTCATCATAGGCCATCTTGATTGTTGCCTTCTCAGTCTGTTTGTTTCCGTAAACAGGTGAGTACATTGTCATTTCAAGAGATGGCACTTCATTCCATATCTTCTCATCAGGAATTCCATCAAAGGTAATGGGCTCTGTCAGTCTGCTCACAGGAATAGGTTCCTGAGCTTTTAATCCAGACGATTGAATCAGTATTAGTCCCGTTACTAAAAACTTTAACATCTTTGGGGAATGACTTCTTAATTCAAAGATATATTTTACTTTTATGAAAATATCCTTTATTTCTTTTCTTTTTTCTGGGTTTTGAATCTTTCCGTTATAAGTTCAGGCCATTTCAGATCGAGATCTTCAAGCGTTTTTAAAACAACTTCTGCTACAGCATGGAGTTTCTGCCAGTTTTTATCCGCGGGGATTATATGCCACGGGATCTCATTGCAATTATTTATAATCTTTTCGTAGACTGAAAGATATTCATCAAATTTCTCGCGGGTGTCCCAATCTCCGTCTTTATGTTTCCAGTGTTTTTCTTTAAGTTCGATACGTTCCATCAATCTCTTTTTCTGGGCTTCTTTAGATACGTTTAAAAAGAATTTCAGGACTTTGGTATCATTATGTTCAACAGTCTTTTCGAAATTATTTATAAGTTCATAACGCTTATCTATAATTTCAGGAGCAATATATTTTTCAACAGAGGGAACAAGTATATCCTCATAATGGGATCTGATGAAAATATGCGTAACACCTTTACGCGGAGTCAGTTTATGGATACGCCATAAAAAATCATGAGCATATTCTTCTTCTGATGGTTTCTTAAAGCTGTCCACTTCCAATCCGATTGGATTACAGTATTTCAGCAACCCTTCGGCAAGTCCATCTTTCCCCGAGGCATCTGTCCCCTGGAGGATTATAAGAAGTGAATATTTACCCTGGGCATACATCTTATACTGAAGTTCACCGATACGTTTCAGCATTTTTTTTGTTTTCTTTTTTGTTTCATCCTTGTCCCACTCCTTATTGAATGTCGGATAATCTGAAATCTTGATTTTCATCCGTATATAATTTTGATTTTAAAGGTTGGATAGCCTACCCCGCTCAAGCGGGGGAACCCACATAAGTGAAAATTATATAAATACGTGTTTGCGCTTGAATTCAATCATGTGGGTTTCATATCTTTTAGATTTGAATTAACTCATTTAATTTGCCTCTTTCCGCTAACACAAAATCTTCGTTCTGTTCCGGATTTCCTGCTTCCGGTCCTTTTTCCTGCACGATCCCGATTCGCTTCGCTCTCGGGACTACATTTTCTCCTTTCGTCGGATATGTAGCTTGCACGACCTTATTATAACACCCTGTCAAGCGCATTGATAAGCGCTTGTGTCGATATTTTTTGTCCGACAGCCCCCATCATCCATTGCTGCGGTGTCATTCGTCCCTGTTTTAATATTCTGTCGAGCTCTGCTGCAAGATTCTTATCTTTCAGGAATTCTTCTATCTGGAAATGAATGACATGACCATACGAATAATTCGGAAGATAAAGCGGAGAGTTGACCATGTGTGAATAGATGGCCAGCAGGGGTGAATCACTGACTTCTATCACAGGAGCAAAGTATTCATTCCATATCTCGACGGCATTGCGTATAACTGTTTCTTTATACATAGCCGGAGTAGCTTCAGGGTTTTCATAGAGCCAGTCCCAGGATCTCATTTCCACAAGGCCGACACCCATTATCTCCATCATCTGCCATGCAACATCGAGTATCTCAGTTTTTTCCTTTTCAGGAGCCTCATCCTTTATGCCGAGAAGTGCGAGATCACGGTTCTGGAATATATAGGCTATTGCTTCTGTAACAGCTGTATTGGGTACGCCTGCCATCATGTAGTTGTCTACATCGTATAATGTTATTGTCTGTTCTACATTATGCCCGAATTCGTGTACGGCAATATTATATCCCTTATAATCCATGCCTTTTGAAGAGATGCGTGTACGGAGATGAGAATAAGATCCTTTTCTGAGAGCTCCCCAGGCATGTCCTGAACCTCTTGCCGGATCGACAACTATCTTGTCGGCAAGGTATTCTGCTCTTGGCCGATTCCAACCCAATTTGACAAGCATATCAGGCATCCCGGCTTTAAAAGCAGCAGGATCGGGATAGAGGGCCTGTGTCTTTGATGTAAGCAGTTCCTCCGGGATGGTGCTTCTTGTTTTGAAGCCATCGTACCATATATCAAACGGCTTTAGGTCCCTGCCAAGCCTTTGGCTGATTATTCTGCCAACTTCCTTCAGCTGAGGCGATCGCAGAAATGAATCGAAAAGTTCAGCTATCTCCTCCTGCGATATTTCCATTTCCCAAGAGAATTTCCGCATCATAGCCGTATTCATTTCAGGATAATAAGGGTCAATGTTTTTCATAGCCCTGAAGGTCTTAACGATCATTTCATATCTCGTATCAGGTTCAGGGGCGGCATTGACAGCATTTCCATTCTGTATTACTTTATTGGAGATCGGATACCAGTCGTAATCAGGATTGTTGATAACCACTTCCGGGATTTCCTGTTTTATTATCCGTTCCATCACTTTGGCTATCATCTCCTGTTTTTCAAGACCATTCTCCTTATTGCTGTAGTTGGCTTTGAGTTCATCCCTCAGATTCCAATGGGAGAGCAGAACCATATCGTCGGGAAACAATTGATTCCCTTCCTCATTTCTTAATTTCCCCATGCATATATTATACTCGGCAATATACATATCGCTGTTGCCGAGAGCAGTGTTCAGTGCCTGATTAAGTTCAGCAGGAACACGTGAGACGAAAAGGTCTCCCAGACGGGCCATTGCCCATTCTTCACGGCTCCATCCCGGCCCCAGTTTTTCTTTTTCAGCAAGAGGATAGTAGGGGAAATTGAGGGCTATCGCAAAAGCTATCTTGTTTGAATAGAGATCATCTGAAAGGTGTGAGTTGGCAGAATAATTACCGAACATCCTGTCTGTCTCATCAATTTCACCAACTGCTTCGTCGAGGTATTTTTTAAGATCAATGGTAATATCATTGAAGTGCCCGTACAGGGATTCAATGTAATGACTTATCTTAATGAATATTTCTTTCCTTCTTACAGGATCGGATATATAATTGGCTTTTACAAATTCCGTAAAATCGGAAGGACTTCCATCTTCCTCTCTCCAGAGAGAAGCAGCATGCCGTATGCCTTTTTCAAGCAGTACCTGATTGGCATCCGGATGCAAAGCCTTCAATTCTTCGATTACAGATGTCACTGTCGTTTCGTTCAAAGTGTCTGCATATACTGAGGTTCTTTTTTTGGTTTCAGTTGAAGTACAAGCTGTTAACAATGTCATTAGCAGAATAGTTAGTTTTTTCATCCTTATATAATTTATTTTAAAGCCCGCTCAAGCGGGGGAACCCACATCTAACTGATTATTATAATATTGTGTTTGTCTCGCCTTAGGTGTGATGTGGGTTGTATTTGTTCTTATTGGACAAATTGTTTTGCGTAATATTTTGCAGTAAGCTTTTCGCCTGTGGCTTTTTCTATCATATCATTCCAGTAATATCTCATTCCGGGCATAAAGATCTTTTCTTTCATATAGGCTCCGATCTCTTTTTCACCAACAAGTGATTTGCTGTCAGTAATATTGGTTTCTATATACCCATACAGCTGAGAGGCCAGGAGTTCCCCAAGAAGGTAATTATGATAATAACAAGGGTAAAGAGCAACATGGATCTTTGTTGCCCAGTCAGGCATGTTTCTTCCTTCAGGTTTTTTCAGGCCCTGGTATTTTTCTACCAGATCCCACCACAGTTTGTTCAGGTCCTGATCCGGATCATCGTACATTGCCTTTTCAAAACGGTACATTACCTGGGTCCATCTGCTGAATACAAGCATCTCGAGTCGAAGAGATTTGCGGCAGTTTTCAGCAATTTTTTCTGCCTCATCCTGGTCTATGATACCCATATCCATCATCCAACAGGGGTTTTTGGCCAGTCTTCCGAAAAAATTAGCGATCGCCTCAGTAGTAAATATGTGTGCTGCATCACGTAGTGTGAATGGAAGTTCCATGTCGTTGTAATACGAATATACTCCGTGACCGAGTTCATGCAGGATGGTGTTCATCCAGTATGAATCGGGTTTTATGTTGTCAAGGGTTCTTACGTCACCGGCCCTGTCAATATCAATGCAGAAAGCATGCTGATTCTTTCCGGGTTTTTCATAAAGATCACTTTTTTCGAGAATGGCATCGACGTTAAGCCCTATGCCGTCGTAGAAAGCAGCTGCCAGTCTGACTGGATCCTGTACTGCGTAGTACTTATCAAGGTTTACAGGATATATATTTGGGGCTTCCTGGAAATACCGGTTCTGGTAATGCCAGGAACCAAGTTCTTCAGGTTTTATCTTGTATGCCCTGGCAAAGTAATTATCTATATCATTCTTAAGACTGATATAATTTTCACTTGTAAGAGCATCAAGTTCATCAAATACAGCTGTTACTTCAGCAGGATCCTGTCCAGATAGTTTCAGGCTCATCTCATGGAAATTAGCAAAGCCAAGCTTTTTAGCAATCAGATTCCTGTGCTTTACAAGTGCAATGATGTCTTCAGCAACAATGGGCCCGATCTGTTTATGGGCCTCCCAGACAGCTTTTAGTTCAGCTGTATTTGATGAGTTCCTTAATATGTCATCCACCTGGTTATCGGATAACTCCTTGCCATTGACATTCGCCCTGAAATTCAGGTATTTTTTATTTATCTCAGTCTCCATCCGGAGTCTTTCTGAAATAAGTCCTGTATCAACCTGGTTCCCGAGGTAAGCATCGTACAGCAGTTCGAGCTGCCTGTATAGAAGAGGATCCTTAACAGCTCCCGATTCCTTTATTTCCTTTAATTCATTAAAAGCCCGGGCATCTGTAAAGAGTTTTGTGTATTCGAATGCAGCTTTCTCACTAAGAGCAAGATCTTCATCAGTGCCGCTGATGTTCGCGTTCCACGATGTTATAGCCTGTTCCTTGTATAAGGGAATGCATTTCGCTTCAAATCCGGTTATGAATTTTTTCAAGCGGTTCTCCATTTTCTCTTGTTTCGACGAGCAGGAGAACAAAATAAAAACAATAATAAAAGCATTGATAATCAAAAGAAGTCTTTTCATATGTTGTTAGTTTAGTCCTGCTAAGGTATAAAATTGACTGCTTAATCTGCATGGTTTGATCTAAAACTTATAAATTTGAAGGATTAGCAGTGTTGAACAGAGTAAAATGGAGATAACAATAATATTATTAATAGCAGGAGGGTTTTTAGCAGGGATGCTTATATCCTGGATCATTACAAGGGCTGTCTGGAGTTCAAGGCTTGAGACAAAAAATACCGAGCTTACTGAGCTGATACGAAAGAACAGCTCGCTGGAGGCGAGGACAGAAGCTCAGGAAAAGAGCCTTGGGGAAGTCAGGGATGCAATGCTTAATACTTTCAAAGCAGCTGCATCGGATGCCCTGGTACAGAACAATAAGCAATTCCTTGATCTGGCAAAAACACATCTTGAGGCACAGATCAAGGATGCAGAAGGGAACCTGGATGAGAGGAAGTCGGCTATTGCTGAGATGCTTAAGCCTGTAAAGGAATCAATCGACACATATAAAAAGAGAATTGAGGAACTTGAGAAGGGATCAAGGGAGACATTCGGACAGGTGTCGGAAATGCTTTCGGGTCTGAGACTGACAAGCGCAAATCTGCAGAAAGAGACAGGTGCTCTTGTAAATGCTCTGCGAAATCCAAGGGTAAGAGGCAGATGGGGAGAGATAGGCCTGAAAAGAGTTGTCGAATTTTCAGGGATGTCGGAACATTGCGATTTTGTAGAGCAGGTTTTTAAAGAGGGAGAAGACTCTGCCCTGAAGCCGGATATGATAATAAAATTTCCGGATAACCGCCAAATTGTTGTTGATTCAAAGCTCCCGCTGGATGCATATCTTGATGCCCTTGAAACAGATGATGAATCAATGAGGACCAGACTGTTTGAAAAACATGCAAAGGACCTGCGCGACCATGTTAATAAGTTAAGCAAAAAACAATACTGGTCACAGTTTGAAAATTCACCCGATTTCGTAATATTGTACATGGAGGTAGAATCGGCATTCAATGTAGCTCTGATGACTGATAAGACACTGCTTCAGGATGCCATGAACAATAAGATAATTCTTACAACGCCGACGACACTTATAGTGGTGCTGAAGTCTGTTGCAATGTCATGGCAGCAGTATAACATAACAGAGAATGCAATGCAGATAATGAATGCTGCAAGTGAATTATACAGCAGGATCAGTGTTTTTGCAGATCATTTTGACAAGGTAGGCAGCGGTCTTAAAGCTGCCCTGAAGGGCTTCAATGATGCTGCAGGATCGTGGGCGAGCCGGGTAATCCCTGCGGGCCGGAGGCTTGAACAACTAAAGGCAACAGACAATAAAGGAGTCTTGCCTGATTTGGAGATAATCGACAATCCGGTGAGAGAATTGAAAAAACCGGAGGAATGAAGCAATTACTTGCCTTTAATTGATAATAATATTACAGTAATTAAACCATAAACAATGAACAGATATCTTGTTTTTTTACTTTTTCTATGCTGCCTGATATCCTCCTGCAGGAACAGGTCACAGATCAAAACCTCATCTGATTTGGAAGCAGAAACCATGATTCCTATTAAGGACAGTAGCTACCTTTTTAATGGTGTGTCACTTGACGGATGGGAGATAACAAATTTCGGTCCCCAGGGACCTGTCTCAGTGTCAGGTGGTCAGATCGTTCTTGGTATGGGAGATGGTTGCACCGGGGTAACTTATAAAAAGGAATTTCCCGAGCTTGATTATAAAGTAACTCTTGAAGCAAAAAAGGTGGCGGGAAATGATTTCTTCTGTGGCATGACATTCCCGGTGGGGAAAGAATCGTGTTCGCTTATAGTTGGAGGATGGGGAGGAACAACGGTTGGATTAAGCACTATAAACAGAAAAGACGCCTCTGAGAACCAGACTACAACTTATATGCTTTTTGAAAGGGGGCGCTGGTACAGAATAGAGCTTCTTGTGAGAAAAGATACTGTCAGGGCATATATTGATGATAAATTGGTTGTTGATTATATTAGAGCCAAAGGTGATGTTTTGTCAATAAGGCCTGAAGTCGTTCTTTCGAAGCCTTTTGGCATCACTTCATGGTATACAACGGCAGCTTTGAGAGATATAAGGCTTGAAAAACTTGATTGAGATAATAATAAGTAGTATCTTAATATAATATATGAGAACAATCCTGTGTCCTGATGTTGACTGCAGGGTTACTGGTTTCATGTAAAACAAACCAGTATATAAAGGCGTAATTCTGGATCAGTAGCAGGTTCAGTAAAAAATCTTGCAACTCTTTTTGCATACAGGAGACCGCTATGACAGGAATATTCCCTGGCTTATTACTCTTTCAGGGTATTGCCTCTGATGGCAAGCCATTCTTCAGCAGGAAAATAATTAATGTCAGACAGGCATATCCCCTTACCTGATCTCTTCCCATGTATCTGTTCTGAATGAAGAAGCCGGAAGTCCTTCCGTGTTAAAAAGATCACCAATTATAAAATCCTTAAATGCATACCTTACTGCAACCGGAGCAGCTACTGATGGAGAGAAAACAGTAACTCCATTATTTGTTAAAACAGCCTGGGCCGGGAAGAAACGCCTGTTTGCTCCTGCTATTTCGAAACATTCGGATACTTTCCCAAAAGTAGTGAGTCCGTTGGGGGCATTATCAAAAGTCAATCTGACCATATTTCCTTCAATTGTCATATCCTTAAGTACCGGTCCTTCGCATGTAAATCCTTTTTTACCGTACGTTTTAGCCAGAGCGAGCAGAGCCAGCCGGTCACCTGCAGCCTTTTTATTTGCAGGATGTATGCAATCCTTTTCTCCTGTGTCCATGACACATGCCATTCCGATGCCGGGGATTGCTGTTGAAGCTTTTAACTGAGCTTCCCGGAGATATGCGGAATTCGATCCTCCTTGCGGGGAATAATCATAGGGGGCTATCTGAACATAATAAAACGGAAATTCACCAATACCCCAGAGGGCTCTCCAGTCTTCAACAAGTCCCGGCATAAGCTTAGTATATTGCTCATATTCATTCCGGTTCGATTCGCCCTGGTACCAGATACCTCCGCGTATGGCAAATCCGACAATAGGATTGACCATCGCATTAAAAAGACCTGTCGGTGTCATCATATTTGCTTTTGCCTGTTGTGACTTATCAGGTAACTTGACCCAGTCAAATTTCTTAAGTCCCGTTTCGCTGATCCATGGTTCGATCCTTGTACCGCCCCAGCTTGTGTTAATAAGTCCTATAGGCACATTCAGCGATTTGAAGAGAGAAAGCCCGAAGAAATACGCTGTGGCACTGAATTCGCTAACATTTTCCGGTTCGCATGTTTTCCAGCTCCCTTCAAGGTCATCGAGAGGGGTGGTGCTGGAAGCCCTTGTTACTGTGAAAAGCCTTATATTATTATTTGTTGATGATACGACATAGTCAAGCGAACCTGTCACCGGCTGATTCCTGAAGCCCTTCATAGGCATCTCCATATTTGACTGGCCTGAACATATCCAGACTTCACCAATCATAATATTTCTGAGGGTTATTGTTTTTCCCTCGGTTATTGTTATTGTATATGGACCACCTGCGGCAGGTGTCTGTACTTTAACTTTCCAGCTGCCATCCCTGCCAGCACTTACTGAATATGATTTTTTATTCCACGAGGTGTTTACCCTTACTGTGGCACCCGGTCTGGCTTTGCCCCATAGGGCAGCATCTGTCTGCTGCTGGAGAACCATATTACTGCCGAAAATAGCCGGAAGGGTTACATCCGCTTTAGATTTCAGACTAAAGGATGCAAACAGGAATATTACTAATAGTGAAGAGGCTAGAAATCTTTTCATGGTAATTAAGTTAAATTAATGTGATTTCGATATGATTTGTAGTGTAAATTACTGATTATTAATAATTTAATGGCGCATTGTCGATAACTATGTGATATATAGCATATTATACAAGAAGGATTTTTCCCAGATTTGTTTTACCGTAAACAATAATAAGGAAAGGATCCATGAAAAATCTTGAAAACAAACTTATAGAAATTTTTTGTCATATTGCTGATTTTAATAAAATGTTCATCAACCAATTACAAATACACCAGCTTGCAGATGGGACTCGCATGCGGATTAAACCATGCAGTCTAAATGAGAGCGAGGTGATGACCATCGTAATATGCATTCATTTAATGAGTTAAAGGGATCTCTTGTGTTGACTAATCGCACCTTTCAGCCTGCTATATCATAAAGAGCTCTGATCGAATCTGTAATAGATGAGTTTAAAAACATTTGTCAAATTGAACATACTCGCCATAGAAATCAGGAAGGGTTTATTATTAATCTGTTATCCGGTTTAATTAGGGATTTTCAGGAGTAAGAGCAAAATCGTAGAATGAGCAAGATTTTTGAAAACAAAATTTTGCTCATTTGTGTTTTGAAGGATTAAAAATGATTTTGT
>Ga0116183_1002650_pt1 | contig 19004 bp, 13 predicted proteins | sample AD_UKC078_MetaG_FD_89753 | JGI IMG/M metagenome (GOLD analysis project Ga0116183, IMG submission 89753) | Active sludge microbial communities of municipal wastewater-treating anaerobic digesters from USA - AD_UKC078_MetaG | ecosystem: Engineered > Bioreactor > Anaerobic > Digestate | place: USA... | reverse complement strand
TCCAATTAAAAAGGCAAGACATAATTCAGTTCTAAAAAGAAATAAAAAAATAGCGGATCGTAGAGTTGAAAAAGAAGTTGAAGCAGAAAGAGAAAGATTAATTGAACAACAAAAATTAATTTACGAGCAACAAAATAGAGAAGCTAGAAAACAAGAATTGGAAAAAAAATATCAAATTGCAGAACTAAAAGCGACACTCGAAGAGGCAGAAAAAAATCAAGAGTCAAAAGTTTCTGAAGAACCTGAAGTTGAAGTCAAAGAAAAAAAGAAAGAAAAAAGAGCCAAAAAACAAGTTGAGAAAAAAGAAATAGAAGACTTACTTGAAGATGAAAAACCTGAGGCGGAAGAAAAAGTCAATGAGCCTGAGTTATTAACTGTTGAAGAAATTTTAAGTGAGAGCTCAGAAGATGAGACTGAAAAAGAATAAAACTTTTTAAATTCGCTAAAATCAAATTAGATTATAAAAATAAAAAACGACTTTTCATGAAGTCGTTTTTTTATTAGTTAAAAAATAATTAAAAAAACGTAAGTTTAGTAAAATTAAACTTTCTAAGTCTTTTTTAATTTTAAGAAAAATTTAAATTTTAATCATAAATAGACAAACAACAAAACTAGATGACTAAATATTGAATTGATAAACACGCGCTGTGAGCAATCGAGATTCATTAATATCGGTAAAGGGTAAGCTCAAATTAAATAAAAAAAACAGTAAAAACAAAAAACCAAAAAATACACATGTATTTGAGCGAGATAAGAGGTTTTTACGAGAAACAGCCGAAAGTTTTACAATAAAAGTTATCCACACTATCCACACTATTTTAGTTGACCGCTTTGTTATCAGCACAACAAAAGGTTTACATAATATATATTATAGGAACAAAAACAGAATTAAAAAAATACCGTTTATCTGTTTATTGAAGTTAGAATAAACGACTTGATGCAGTTTATAGACAAATATTTAACTAATTTTGAAAAATAAACTGCCTATACTTCTGCTTTTTAGGTAGTTTATAAACATAATAGAAGCTCGGAGGCAAATTGAGATCTTAATACTCATACTTTCCTTTAAGTGGATGTCTCTAAACTCATTAAAGCTGATTTATGCCCCAAAAATGACTTTTTGAATATCGGGTCATTGACTACCATTAAAAGTCGCTTCTACTACTTCTTCTACTTCTCGGGTATATGTATATATTCTTTTGGGTTGAATTTACCATTTGCTCTCGCAAATCGAGAAATGAATTCTTTTACAATTACTAAACTCATTTGATTTGTCGATTTTTGGCGAATTTTATTTAATTTATATTTTATATAAACAAGAAAAAACAAGAATTTTACTAATTTACATTTTTTATAAATTAATTAAATTTGCACTTTTTCTCTTTTTATTAAAATTATAAATAAGGTCAATTTGTTGTTTTTCATTTATTTATAAAAAATATATATTAATTTAATTTGCGATTTTTGCTAAATTATAATTTTTATATATTAGTTCAATTTGCTGTTTTTATCTTAATTATATTTTTTATAATTTATTTAATTTATGGGATTATAGAGATGTGATATGATTCTCTTCTTTTATTTTTGATAACTAAAATAGTTTTATTTTTATTTATAATAATTATATATTAGTCCAATTTGCGTTTTTAAGTTTAATTTATAAAAAATATATATAATGTCAATTTATTGGATTTGCTATGAGCAATCGAAAAGTTGTTGGATTAATAGTTTATCATCTCGATTTGTTTTCCATATATAGAATGGTGCTCTTCTATATTAACCTATTTCATTTTTAATAAATGCATTAAAAAAGGCGTCAATTATATGACGCCTAGTTAATTTGTCAAAAATTATTTTTTGGCTCTCTTTTCTTTAATTGCTGCTTTAGCTGCTGCTAGTCTAGCAATTGGAACTCTAAATGGAGAACATGACACATAGTCAAGTCCGGCCTTGTGGAAGAATTCAACAGATCTAGAATCTCCACCGTGTTCTCCACAAATTCCAATGTGTAAATTCTTATTAGCTTTGCGTCCTAATTTAACAGACATTTCAACTAATTTACCAACTCCGATTTGATCGATTGTTTGGAATGGATCAAATTCATAAATTCTCTTTTCTTGATAATCTTTTAAGAATCCGGCAGCATCGTCGCGTGAGAATCCAAATGTCATTTGCGTTAAGTCATTAGTTCCAAAACTGAAGAATGCTGCTTCTTTAGCAACTTCATCTGCTAGTAAGCACGCTCTTGGAATTTCCATCATAGTTCCGACTAGATAATCCATTTTAATTCCTGCTTTTTTAATTAATTCATCTGCTGTTTTTTCAACAATATTTTTAACAAATTTTAATTCTTTAACATCACCAATTAATGGAATCATCATCTCAGGAACTAACTTCCATTCAGGGTGTGCTTTTTGAACTTTAATATAAGCATTAATTATAGCGGTTGTTTGCATCTCGACAATTTCAGGATAACTAATTGATAATCTAACTCCACGATGTCCCATCATTGGGTTAAATTCATGAAGTGATGTAATTACGTTATTTACTTCTTGAACCGTTAATTTTAATTCTTTAGCTAATTCTTTAATATCTTCTTCATTAGTAGGTAAAAATTCATGTAATGGTGGATCTAAGTATCGAACAGTAATCGGGTATCCTTCCATTGCTACGATTAATTCTTCAAAGTCTTTTTGTTGAATTGGCAATAATTTATCTAATGCGTGACGACGTTGTTCCACAGTTCTAGCTAAAATCATTTCTCGCATTGCTTTAATTCTAACGCCTTCAAAGAACATGTGTTCAGTTCTTGTTAAACCAATACCTTCAGCACCAAATGCTATTGCTTGGCGAGCATCGTGTGGGGTATCGGCATTAGTTCTAATGCCTAAGCGACGGAATTCATCAACCCATCCCATAAATTCTTCAAAATCACCAGAAATTGTTACTGGAACGGTGTTAATTTTTTGACCATATACATTACCAAGAGTTCCGTCTAGGGCAATCCAGTCACCTTTAACTAAACGCTTACCGCCTAATTCAAAATATTCCTCTTCTTCATTAATTACGATATTGTGAGCTGAGGCAACACAAGTTTTGCCCATTCCACGAGCAACTACCGCTGCGTGAGATGTCATTCCACCGCGTGCAGTTAAGAATCCTTCAGAAATGTGCATTCCTTCAATATCTTCAGGTGAAGTTTCAAGTCTTACTAAAATTGAAGGTAAACCTTTTTTATTAAATTCTAATACTTGTTCAACATTAAAAGCAACGACTCCGGTAGCGGCACCTGGTGATGCTGGAAGACCTGAGCCTAGTGGTTTTAATGCCTTTAATTCTTTTTGATCAAATGTTGGGTGTAATAAATTATCTAAGTGTTCAGTACCTACTTGTAAAATAGCGTCTTCTTTAGTAATTAAACCTTCATGAACTAAATCAACAGCAATCTTTAAAGCGGCATGAGCAGTTCTTTTACCATTTCTAGTTTGTAAGAAAAACAATTTTCCATTTTCAATCGTAAATTCAACATCTTGCATATCTTTATAGTGAGTCTCTAAGAATTTGATTAATCTCATGAATTCTTGATGAACTTCAGGTAAAACGTCAACTAATGTTTCAAGTACTTGTGGTGTTCTAATACCAGCAACAACGTCTTCACCTTGAGCGTTCATTAAGTATTCACCAAATACTTTATTTTCTCCAGTAGCTGGGTTACGGCTAAATGCCACGCCAGTTCCTGATGTTGTTCCCATATTTCCATAAACCATCTCTTGAATGTTTACTGCAGTTCCCCATTCACTTGGAATACCATTCATTTTACGGTAATAATCAGCTCTTGGGTTTTCCCATGATCTAAATACGGCTGAAACAGCACCAAGTAATTGTTCTTTTGGTTCAGTAGGGAATTCCTTATTAGTGTTTTTAAAATAGATATTTTTGAATTTTTTAACCATTGATTTTAAATCATCAGCTGAAAATTCATTATCTAATTTAATTCCTCTTTCCTTTTTCATTTCGTCGATTAATCTTTCAAATTTCGATTTATCAAACCCTAAAACGACATCAGAATACATTTGGATGAAACGACGATATGAGTCATAAGCAAATTGAGGATTTCCGGTTGCTTTAGCTAACCCTTCAACGACTTCATCATTTAAACCTAAGTTTAAAATTGTATCCATCATTCCTGGCATTGAAACTCTGGCACCAGATCTAACTGAAACTAATAGTGGATTTTTAGGATCACCAAATTTCTTTCCAGAAATTTTTTCTAATTGCTTCATGTTGGCAAAGATTTCTTTTTTAATTTCATCTGAAATCTTTTCTCCATCTTTGTAAAACTTGATGCATGCTTCGGTAGTCACAGTGAAACCTTGAGGAATAGGTAATCCTAATTTAGTCATTTGTCCGAGGTTTGCCCCTTTTCCACCAACTAAATTTTTCATAGTTTCATCTGTTTCACTAAATAAATAAACAAATTTCTTTGACATAAATACACTCCTTTTAATTTATAATTATTTAAACTCCGCTATTATTATAACATAATAATAAAAAATAAATTGATTTAATCATTATGCAAGCCCTTTCATTTTAAAATTAAGAAAAAAGACTATTAAAATGGGAAATTTTTAATAATCTTTTATCATTTTATTATTTTTAATTTAGTTTATATAATCTTTTTAATAAATAAATCAATATGTTTAGCTATTTCTCTTGGTAATTGGTATAAAAGCGAATGACCAAACTCAGTATATTCAATCAAACTAGAGTTTTTTAATAGGGCATAATAATTATCTAAAACCATATCTCGTGGTGTTAAAATATCGTTAACACCAACTAAATGGAGAATTGGTAAATCAATATAATGAATTGTATGATTACCAGCAGTATAGAAATTATGTTCACTGGCCATATTAAATGAGGCCATTGCAAAGATAGTTTCACAAAGTCCTCTTTGTTTTAAGAGTTCATTGATTAGTAAATTGCGATATTCTTCATTTGGTGGATTATTACGGAAGAAATAAGTATCCATAAATTTTTTGGCGCCATCAAAATCTTGATTTTCCATCGCCGTAAGAATAGGTTTAACATCTGGATCTTCGCGCAACTCTTTAGCACTGCGGTATGTATCAGCCGTTAAAACATTACCAGCTTCATCTTTTTTATATAGCGGATAACCACGGTAGGTAATTGATGAAATTAAGGTTAAAGTTTTAACTAATTCAGGATGATAGCCGCATAATTGTAGACAAACTCCACCACCTAAAGTAAAACCAATTAAATGAGGTTTTTTAATCTCTTTGGCGATGATAAAGCGTCTTAAGTCATCGGCATAATCATCCATTGACATGACTTTGCGGTAACATGTCGAATCACCAAAACAACGCAGATCAACGGCATACAGGGTATAAATTTCAGGATCAAAAAATTTAATCAATTGCAAAAATTGATAACTAGAAGAATAATTACCATGAACTAATACTAAGTTAGTATTTCCGGTACCATGTTTAATGTAAGCTAATTTTTCACCATTTTTTAATTGTTGATATTCTTTTTTTATCATATCACTTAATAAAATAAATTATATAGCTTCTTCTTTAGTTTTCTTATCAGCAATGAATGTAATTATAAACGAAGCAAAACTAATGAGGGAAGCAATTATTAATAACGAACCACTCAATTTAATGCCGCTTAACATCGTTATTTTGGTACTATCTGGATTGAGTGTTTTCGATATTTCCCAAATGTTTTTAAAGTAAACACTAAATCTAACTAGTTGTGGTAAAACAAACACCATAATAGCGGTTCCTAATGCAAGAATTCCCCAACCTAGGAATTTCATATTGTAATTTCTATTATCAATAAAAGTCCATACAAGGATACTAAAGATTAATAATAGGGTGATAATTCCAAATACATTTGTCTCAGTAAAACTCATTACTTTTTGATTTAAATTAAAGACTTTATCTTTCTTTGGAACAATTAAAAATTGTGAACCTAAAATTAGTGATTTGTGGCTATATTTATCAACTGGAACTTCCTCAAAATGAGCTAATTCAAGCGGTTCAGCCGCAATTTCTTCATTAATTGTACCAATGTTTTCAACTGCCATTAAAGCGACTGGTACGGCGTCATAATCAATTGATTCAAGCATATAAGTTGTTTGATAGCGACCAGTATTAGTACTTGGATTTGGTTTTGGAACTGATGGCATAAAAATGGCATATAAAGTTTTATTTTCTTTGATAACAATATCTTGCAGTAATAAAACGTCACCATCTGGTGCTAGTGACCAGCCAAGAAAACGATGATTGTCTCTAGTCACACCAGGAAACTCTAAAACCATGCCGTTATTAGGAATTGAAAACTCAGTTCTTTGGGTTGATACTGGTAGTTTCCCACCATTTAAATTAAAGGTAACTGTATGCCGATTAATACGATTGTAATTATATAAAAAATCAACTACTTCTTTGGTTTCGGTTCCGACAACTTTAGGTTTAACATCGTAAGTTTCTCTAGTTAAACCATCAATGGTTGGAAGTGTGATAGTATCATTTCCGCCTTTAGTAATTAAATGGTATGAATATTGATAAGGAATATAAGATTGAGTTCCTAATTCAATTTGAAGTGCAATTCGTGCTAAAACTTGCCAAGGATTAATTTTTGGCTTTGGAATCCAATTGGCATAAACGGTAATTTCTTCAGTAATTCTTTCAGCTGGATCTAATGGATCACCACCAGGTGTTAGTGAAAAGTGAGTAAATAAATGTTTTTCTCGAGTTGGAATAACAGAACCACTTCCCACAAATACTTCATCAAAGCGGCGGTGTGAATTATACCTAGCTTCATAAACGATGTCATCTAAGACTTCTCCTTCTTCCAATTCTTCAGGATTAGCTAAAACGATATTAACATTTACTCTTTCTCTTTGATAATAAAGCGCTAAAGCGGGAACTCTATCCTCAACTAGAACACTAACTGGTGGATCGGTATCAAGTGATTCATAATCAATTTTAAATCCATTAATTAGCATTAATGAAATTAATGAAAACAACACTAAAACAATCACGAGGATTGAGGTATTAGTGTATAAAAAATCTTTAATTTTATTAAGTGAGAACTTTGATTGTTTTTTCATTATTTATTTATTATTTCCTTTTCTCATTAAGCGTTTAAAAATTTAACGATATCTTCCGTTGATTCTTTTTCTTTATCAATAAAGATAACGTGTCCACAATTAGGATATCTAATTAAGGTTGATTGATCTTTTAAGGCATTATAGTTATCTAAGGTCATATATTCTGGAGCTAACCAAATGTCACTCATGCCCCATAAGTGTAAGACAGGACATTTAATGTTTTTAATTGTTCCATCGCCTTTATTATAAGCACTTGGTTCACTTGACATATTAATTCCTGAAATGGCCCAGTCAGCATCAATTAAATTTTTTTGTTTTAATGATTCTCTAACCATTAAATTAGCTTCTTCTTCCTCAGGTTGAACGATAAACATCGCTCCAACTGCCGCTTTCATACCAGCAAAATCTTGGTTCTTTTGTGCCATTAATAATGGTAAGACTTGTACTGGGTCGGTTCCCATTTCTTCAGGAGATGAATAAGTTGCACCTGGGATTGGTTGCATATTTGAATCTTTTTTGAAAACTGGATATCCTTTATGAGTCGTTGATGCCACTAAAACTAGTTTTTCCACTCTTTTTGGATGATGAGCAGCCATTTCCATTACTACGCCACCACCTAAAGACCAGCCTAATACGTATGCTTTTTCAATATTTTTTGCATCCATAAATAAAATTAAATCATCACCTAATTCTTTTAAAGTTTTAATGCGTTTATGATATGTAGAGTCACCATAGCCTCTCATATCAGGTGCTAAGATGTGAAAATGAGGTGATAAATTTTTAATCGCTCTAACAAAATGCAGACTTGATGAAAAGTTACCGTGAACTAATAATAATGTTTTCTTTTTAGCATCTCCTGCCTCAACATAAGCTAAAGTTTCACCATTAGCTATTTTTTGAAATTTCTTAGTTAAATTTAGCATAGTTTCTCTCCTTTTTTAAATCGTATATTTTAAGATAGGATTATTGATAAATCCATATATGACTGACACAAATAAGACAGGATTTTCATAAATTGAAACATGTCCTGTTTTAGCCATCGACATCATTACTGAGCCCTTAATGTTATCATGTAAGAATTGTTGTTTTGGATAAGGGATTAAATAATCTTCGGCTCCATTCATAATTAAAGTTGTCGCTTTAATTTTAGATATTTTATCATTTAATTTATGTGATAGGCAACTTTCAGCTAATCTCTTAACTGATTGTCGGTAATCTTCATTTTTGAAAAAATTAATTAATAATTCCTCACGATTTTTCATCCATTCAGTTCGTGTTTTATAGAAAGTTGGACCATAGAAAATTGGAATTGTGGTTAAATAAAAAGCATATGGGTCATCTAAATCAGCTACATGTGAAAATTGTTTAAATAATTCCGCATCGCGATTATCAACTTCTGCGGCACTATTAAAGATAATCATTCGCTCAACTAAGTCAGGATATTTTGAAGCAAGAGTTAAACCAACATAACCGCCATATGAAATACCGACTAAGTTAACTTCTGTTAAGCCTAAATGCTTAATTAAACCATGGACCAAGTCAGCTTGGTCTTCAATGGTATAGCTTGATTTTTGTTTGGCACTTTGTCCTTGATCAAGCATATCAAGACGAATTATTTGATTCGTATTTTTCAGTGGTGCAATAATGATTTCCCAACTCAATGTGGTCATCATAATGCCATTTAATAAAATAATTGGTTTTCCTTCACCATCAATTTGATAATAAATATTTTGGCCTTTATAATTAAAAATAGCCATTTAACACACCCCCATTGTTATAGTTAATTCAACAACACAACTAGCAACTACCAAAGCGGTTTTTGCATAGTTGTTTCTAGATATTATATTTTAAAGTAGGATTATTGATAAATCCATATATTAGCGACACATATAGTACCGGATTTTCATAAATTGGAACATGTCCGGTTTTAGCCATTGATATTAATATTGAGTCTTTAACATTATCATGGATAAATTGTTGTTTTGGATAAGGGAACACATAATCTTCAGCTCCGTTAACAATTAAAGTTGCCGCTTTAATCTTATGTATTTCACTTTTCACATTATGTGATAAACAACTTTCAGATAATCTCTTAACTGATTGACGATAATCTTCATTTTTGAAAAACTCAATTAATAATTCTTCTCTTTCATCCATCCATTTAACTTGCTTATTGGAAAAAGTTGGCCCATAAAAGATTGGAATTGTGGTTAAATAAAAGGCATAAGGATCACCTAAATCAGCGACACGCATAAAATCTTTAAACATTTTTGCATCACGGTGATCAACGTCGGCAGCGCTATTAAAGATAATCATACGATTCACTAAATCAGGATATTTTGAAGCGAGAGTTAAACTAATATAACCGCCATATGAAATACCGACTAAGTTCACTTCTTTTAAGTCTAAATATTTAATAAAATCATAAACTAAATCAGTTTGATCTTCAATGGTATAGCTTGATTTTTGTTTGGCACTTTGCCCTTGATCAAGCAAATCAAGACGAATTAATTGATTCGTATTTTTTAATGGTTCAATAATAAGATCCCAACTTATAGTTGTCATCATAATACCATTTAATAAAATAATTGGTTTACCTTTACCATCTATTTGGTAGTAAATTTTTTGGCCTTTATAATTAAAGATAGCCATTTAACACACCCCCATTGTTATAACATTGTCTAAAATCGAAACTATTTTCATCTAGCACACAAAGAAAAACCTTGTTATACAAGATGAAGATAGCTAGGGATAATATTTTATTAATAACTAATCCCTAATTGTTATTTAATAATATGGGTCAGGGAGGGAGACCCTCCCTAACCACTTTTATTTAGTATTTGAATTATCTAACGTATTTAGATTGTAGGCTTGTTAAGTTTTCTATTTCTTGAGCTTTAGCAAATACTCTTGTGCCAGCATCTTCATCAATGATAAATTGAAGTAGAGCTAACTCGCTAATACCTAATCTAGCACCATCAGCGTATGAGATTGATCCTCCCATCGGAACTCTAAATGGAGCACTTTCGTTAGATGCAATGTATCTTTCAACTGAGAAGTCTTCAGTAGCTACATCACCCATTCTTCTAATTGATTCAACAAACATTGTTCCAGCAACATAACCAGCAATTGCGTAAGCATTTCCTACATAGTTTGCTTTTTCATCAGCGGTTAATACGGTATCAGCCATGATTGCAGCAACAAATGCTTGTGCTTCTTGAGCACCTTGTGGAGATGTAATATCTAACCAAGAGTTAGCATATAATTTGAATTGGTTATTATATGACTCAGGAATTGATGATGGGTCAGCAATGAAATATGAACCATAGCAAGGTGCAGTATTTCCACTAGCTATTAGAGCAGGCATAACTGCCTTGAATTCTTGTTGTGATAATGGAAGTAATACGGCATCAACATTTGCTGCTTTAATAGCATTTGCAGCAGTTGTCATTGAAGCGTTGTCTTTTGCGTCGAATTCTTTAACGATAATTCTATCGGTTGCAACACCAGCAACTTGAGCTTCTGCCATAATACCTTGATGCATTTCATCTGATCCAGCAGTAACGGCTTTTAGAACACCAATTTTAGCGGTGCTAGTCTTTAATTGTTCATTTCCAGCAGGACCGTGAACCTTATTAGTTAAGGCACGAGCAAACATCATACGACCATCAGTTTTAGAAATTGGTTGAACTGGGAAGATTGGGCTTCCTTCACCATTTTCATCATACATTAAGATAGTACCATTAGCGGCATAGAACATTGGAACATTATTTTGTTTTAAATAGCTAATAGTTGCACCAACAGTTGCAGCAAAGTGTCCAACAATCGCAAAGATTTTGTCATCTTCAACTAAGTCTTTAGTGTTTTGAACTCCAACAGTTGGGTTTCCGCCGTCATCACGGTTGATCATTCTAATAGTACGTCCATGAATTCCACCTTCAGCATTAGCGGCTCTTAAGATAACTTCAATACCAGCTTGGAAAGGTACACCAACAAAGGCAAATCCACCTGATAGAGCTGCTGTGTTACCAACAAGAATTTCAGTATCAGTTACACCACGAAGAGTTTTAACTTCTGGTTCCCATAGTTTAGCCCAAGTAGCTACTGTATCATCAACAGCTGCACCTTGTGCATTAACAGTAAGGGTACGATTACCAATTTCTTCGCCATCAGCATCTTTTTCAATATATGCCCAGTCTCTAGCGTTGATATATTTATATTCATAATCACCATTATCTAGAGTAACTGTTACACTCCATTTACCATCAGTACCTTCAGTCATTTCATGAGCGGTTGCTAAATCCCAACTATTGAGTGAACCAATTAAGAATACTTGAAGTGTTCCTTCAGGGACAGCAACTTTGAATACTACATCATGACTTGTTGCATCTGGCGGCGTTACAGTAACATTAATATCATGTTTAACTGCGGTTGCTTTTTTACCAGATACAGTTACTTTTGAAGTACCTTCTACTAGACCTTCAACCTCTAACTTTAATCCAGTTAAAGTCGCTTTAACTTTTGTAGTGTCAGCAACAGTAACAACTAACTCATCTTCATGATCAGCTGGGTTAACAGTTAAAGTAATTGATTTCTTTTCACCTACTTTAACACTTACTGTAGCGTCACCACCAATTGATTTTAATTCTTTCCCACCGCAAGCAGCAAGTAAGAATCCTAGTCCAAATACTAGCATTAATAGAGTAAAGACTTTAATAAATTTTTTCATAATTTCCTCCTTTATTTTTCTTTCTCTTACTTTCTTTTTTTATTTATTATATCTGGGATTCCAGTTATAATTATTTTCCGCCTAAATAGGCTTCAATTAAGGATTCATCTTCAATTAATTCAGAACCCTTTCCTTCAGTAGAAACTTTTCCAAGTTCTAAAACATACGCATAATCAGCTACTTTTAATGTCTGATAAGCGTTTTGTTCGACAATCAAGATGGTTAAACCAGCTTCTTTTAGTTTTAGAATGATAGAAAAGATTTCTCTAACAATAATTGGTGCTAGACCTAGTGATGGTTCATCAAGGAGTAATATTTTTGGATTTCCCATTAAGGCTCTAGCAATGGCTAACATTTGTTGTTCTCCACCAGATAAGGTAGTAGCCATTTGTTTTTTTCTTTCCTCCAAAATTGGAAAGTACGAATAAACTTCAGCTAACTTTTGATTAATAATTGATTTGTTTCTAATTGAATAAGCACCAACTAGTAAGTTTTCTTCAACGGTTAAATCTCTTAAAATTGATCTTCCTTCTGGAGACAATGAAACACCTTCATTATTAATTTCATAAGGCCGTAAACTTTGAATTTCTTTATCGTTTAATACGATTTTGCCACTAGTAGTTTTAGCGAGTCCGACAACAGCTTTAATTAGAGTTGATTTACCGGCTCCGTTAGCACCTAAAATTGCTACTACTTGACCTTCTTTAACATTAACATTAACTCCTTTTAAAGCACGAATAATCCCGTAATCAACGACTAAATTTTTAATCTGTAAGATATAATCACTCATCGCGATCACCACCTAAATATGCTTCTTGAACTAATTTATTTGCTTGAATTTCCGCTGGTGTGCCAATAGCCAGCATTTTACCAAATGAAATGGCACAAACACGGTTAGAAACATCCATCACTAAATTCATATCATGTTCAACTAAGAAAATAGTTAATTTAAATTCTTTACTAATGCTTCTAATTAAAGTAACTAGTTCCTTGGTTTCTGTTTCGTTTAATCCCGCTGCCGGTTCATCAAGAATAATTAATTCAGGATTACTCATAAGTGATCTAGCTAATTCAACTCGTTTTAAAGTTCCATAAGGTAAGCCTTGCGGGAAGGCAAACATATAATCAGTTAATTTCAGTTTATTCAAAATATTAAAGGCGCGAATTTGGAAAATTTTTTCTTCAGTTCTCGCTTTTCTTGTTTTAAACATATGATGAAACAAGTTAGTTCTAAATTTTGAGTGAGCTCCGACTAATAAGTTTTCAAAAACAGTAAGTTCATTAATTAATTCAACGTTTTGGAAAGTTCTTGAAATTCCTTGTGAGATGATTTCATGAACTTTATAATCGTTTAATCGTTTAGTAACGCCAAGATGATTATTAAAGTAAATTTCGCCACCAGTTGGTTTATAAAACTTAGTAATACAGTTAAATACGGTTGTTTTACCGGCCCCATTAGGACCAATTAATGAGAATATTTCTCCTCTTTTAATATCAAAAGTTAAATCATCAACGGCTTTTAATCCACCAAAGTACATTTTTAGGTTTTTAATACTTAGGTGAATATCTTGATTATTTTGCATATAAACAAATTGATTATCTTTTAAGCCTTCCATGGATCTAGTTGTTTCATGAATTTTTTTATCCAATTCTTCTAAGCGATTATTCAGTTTGTTAATTTCATTTTGATATTTAGTGATACTTTTATATCTTTTTATATACAACAAAATATTTTCATTATGAGCTATAATATTGTTTCTTGATTGTTGAAGCGTTTCATGAATTGGCACTTTTGAATTAAGCACTTCTTCTTTATGAAGTGAAACCATTGTTTCAATTAATTCACGATTCATAATGCGAATTGATAATTCGTTAACTAGAGTTTCATGTTTTGAAATTTTATCAAGTTGTTTCAACATTAAATGATAATCTTCATTGACTCTTTTAACTAAATCTTTTTTGTATACTTCAAGTGGGGCATTATTTAAAGATGATTCTAATTCTTTTTTATATAAGTCATAGTCTTTATATAATTCTTTAAGGTGCTTTTCACTAAGTTTTTCAAAGTCTTGTTCGTTTTTAATTGACTTTTTGTAGAGTTCGTGAGCACTCCTGAGATTCCAATATTTTTCTTCTAATAGTTTATTTATTGCATTTAAACTTACTTTGTTTCGTTTCGATTTAACATGATAATAATAACTTTCATCACGAGAACTTTTCTGTTGGGTATAATTGAATAATTTAAGTTGAATATATCCAAACTCATAATCAAGAGCATTATTTAACGCTAAAATCTTATTAGAAGTTTTTCTTTTTTCAGTAAGAAATGGTTTCAAAAGGTCGATATTCTTCGTCTTTTCCATAATACTGCTCCTTTCTTTCTAGTTTAGATTTATTCAATTTTTCTACTATTTTCTTCTTTAAATCAATGAATTTCATTTTCAAGATTAAACCTAGGTGATATAATCCACCTGGGAAAAACATAACAATAACGATAATTAATATTCCGGTAAAAATATTAATAAAGTTTGAGTTTTCTCTAAAGAAAGTGATTTGTTGTAGGAATAAGGTATTAATGGTGAATACTGCAACTGTTCCTAGCAATACCCCAATAATTGATTTAGCGCCACCAATTACTACTGCTGCTAAAATTAATAATGATGTGGTTAATCCCCAATCAATTGGCTCAGTGTAGTGGTAATAAGACATAAACAAGATTCCACCTAGACTTGCTAATATCGTTGAAATTACAAAAGCACTGAGGCGATATTTTAATAAGCTCATACCCATCATTTGACCAGCTGATTGACTATTTTTTAGTGATAACATCGCTCTTCCGGTAGCACTTTTCATAATATTGGCAATTAAAATCATGACGACTATCATTAAGAAAATCGTTAAATATTTAATGCCATCAGCGTAAATTGGAATATTTTGATCACCAAACCATAAGGCTGAGGTAGAAATGGTACATCTTTCAACACCAGTTAACATTCGGGCTAAATTTTTCATAATCTCAACTACAATCTCAGACAAACCAAGCGTGACAATCGCCAAGAATATTCCTTCAATTCTTAGTGAAATAAACCCAATAACTAATCCTAAAACCAATCCAATTCCTAAAATGATAATAAACACTAATGGTGCTGGAAGACCGTATAAATCGCGGTCATTTAATATTCCAAATAAATAAACACCAATAGCCATAAATCCAGCAGTTCCCAAGGAAGCTAATCCAGCATAACCTAACAATAAAGTAAACCCAAGACCAACGATAAAGTATATTGCCGTGGAAATAATTGCATCTTTTTTACCGCCACTTAGATTAAAGGCAAGATACAACATAATTAAGCCAATTAAAATGTATCTAAATGAAGGTGTTTTTAATACTTTAACAATTGATTGATAAATTTTATATAAATAACTCTTCTTGTTCATAATTACACCTTCTTAATTCGTTTCTTACCAAATATACCATCTGGAAATAACAAAATGATCACCAATATTAATAAATACAAAAATGCATTTGACCATGCAGTTAATTTTAGTGGCGAAATGGCTACGGCAATTAACGCTCTTGTAACTGGGATGAAGAAAGCGACCACTACTGGTCCATAGAAATTGCTAACGCCTCCTACGACTAATGCTAAGAAAGCATCAACTTGCATAATAATCATTAATGTGGCAATATTAATCGCATTTTCTTTAATCGCGATTGGTGCATAAAAGATCGCGGCAATCGCACCTAATGCCCCAGCTAATCCCCAAGTAATTGCGGTGATGGAATGAGTATTAACCCCCATAGCATCAGCCATAATTTCATTAGCGGCAGTAGCTCTAACGCCTAAGCCCCATTTAGTTTTTTGTAGTAGTATAAAAATAGTTGCCAAAATTAGTGCGGCTAATAAAATTAATAAGATCGAGTGATTAGTTATTGTCATCCCTAAAAAATGCTGTCTACCTCTAATAATTGATAAGGCATAGTATTGCCCTCTTTCACTTAAAACAACTGAAACTACTCCCATCAAAAGTAAAACTAGACCCATGGTAATCATTTGAGTACCGGCAGGGTTTTTAAATCTAGCTTTTCGTAATAGTAATTTATCAATTAATAGGCTCGTTGTAAACGCACTAACGACCCCAACTAAAATTGAAATGATAATTGGAAGTGCACCATATGATAATAATGATGTTCCATCAGCAACTTTTCCATTGGTAAAGGCAGCCATAAAAAATGCTGCCATTGTCGAAATTGTTCCTTGAGCGAAATTAGTTGTAGTTGACGTTTTAAAAATCAATACGACCGCTAATGTTACAAGCATCAATACTGCTGATTCTGAGAAACTATCTAAAATAATTTGCAAAGGCGCTCGCCCCTTTCTGTGTCAATAATTTAAGTCTAATTTAAAAGATTATTTTTTAAAATATTTAACTAATTTAGGACGCTCTCTTTCAGATAAGATTCCGATTGAAACACCTTCATTAAATAATTCTTCTCTAAAATCTGGGTGAGCAATCTTAATTAATTCAATTGCTCTTTCTTTTAATGTGGTGCCTCTTAATTCAGCGACACCATATTCAGTAACAACATTATCAACATCGGCTCTTGATAAAGTAACGGCACCGCCTGGAGTAATAAATGGAACAATCTTTGATTTAGGTTCTCTAACTCCAGTTTCTGGATTTCGCACTAATGCGGTTGAATAAAGTGCGATAAAAGATTTACCACCTTTAGAATTTTGAGCCCCGACTGCGGTATCAACTTGTCCGCCAGCACCACTAAATTGACGCGTACCAATTGATTCACTAGCTACTTGACCATCTAAAGCTACTTCTAATGCGGCATTAATCGATACTTGTTTATCGTTTTGACCGATAACATATGGATCGTTAACCCAAGCTCCATCAATAAGTAGAACTGATGGGTTATTGTTAATAAAATCATATAATTTTTGATTACCAAAAGCGAATGCTGCTACGTGTTTACCAGGATATAATTTTTTCTTCTTTCCAGTAACGGCTCCACATTCAATTAAATCAACCATCGTTGAAGTAAACATTTCAGTATGAATACCTAAGTCTTTTTTGTTTTTTAATTGTTCAGCAACCGCATTAGGAATGCCACCAATTCCTAATTGAATACAAGAACCATCTTCAATTCTATCAGCAATAAATTTACCAATAGCGATATCTTTTTCATTTAGTGGAATATCTGGTAATGTTGGACATGGATAATCAGTTTCAATTAAATAATCAACTTCACTGATATGAATTTCTAAGTCACCAAATGTTCTTGGAAAATTAGGGTTAACTTCTAAAACAGTAACTTTAGCATTTTTAACAGCCGCTTTTTCATATACGTTACATGTTGATAAAGAAATATATCCGTGTTCATCCGGCATGGAAGCCGCACTTACGAAATAGTCATATTTAACACGCTCAAATCTCTTTGTATGAGCGTAGTGTAAGTAGTTAGGAATAAATGAAGCATTTCCATTTTGATGAGCTTTTCTAATTGCTGGATCGTAAAACCATGAGGAAATTTCAATTTTATCACTATATTTTTCAGTGTAAATTGGGGCATCTTGTCTAATTCCAAGACAGTTAGTAAACTCTAATGATTTAACATCATAGTCATCAAATGCGCGGTGGAGATTAGCTAAAATAAGTTGAGGCTCGTTAGCCGCCATCCCACCAACAATCTTATCTCCATCCTTCAGCATTTTTAAAAAATCATCAACTTTGATATATTTTGCTTTCTTTTTCATTATCATTCAAACTCCTTTTTATCCCCATCTAATAACATTGGCTGCCCAAACATAACCAATTCCAGCAGCTAATAAAATAGCAATTGTTCCTTTTTTAAGCTTTTTAGCCTTCATGGCTAAATCTAGAGATAAAAATTGGTCTAACTGGCCAATATGACCATAGTTTTCTAAATAGATTGATTGTTCTGGTTTTAAACCTAACTCATTAATCATCCATTCATGACCTGAACGTTTAATGTGTAAAATTCCTAAATATCCATCACGAGAGAAATCTTCTCTAGTGTATCCTGATTTTCTTAAAGATTCATCAATACACTTAATCCAGTTAGGCATAGATACTGCGTTTAATCTATCCTTCATTTTTTGTGCATCCATTAATCTTAGTGATTTTTTAGCTTCTTTCCAGTTTCTTGAGTTAATTGGATTAGCTTGTCCACCAATTTCAACACCAGCAGTTCTCGCTAAAGTTCCATCACCGATAATGTGTGAACCTAATAAAACATTTTTATTGTATCCTTTTTGAAGAATAATTGCGGCTCCACCAGCGCCAAGGTTATACATCATTGACATTGGTTTATCAGTATAATTAACATAATCAACGTTACGATATCCACCAGTAATTAAAACGGTATTAATTTCATCGTCAGCTAACATCATATTTTTAGCAATAGTCATGGCACTAATTGCAGTACAACAACGGTTTTGAACGTCAATTCCCCATGCATTTTCAGCACCGAGAACACCTTGAACGTATAATGCTGAAGTTGTAAGTGGATATTCTTTCCATTCTTCAGTAATATCTAATATTAAATCAATTTCTTTCGGATCAATCTTAGCATTTTTAACAGCTTTTAAGGCTGCCTTAGCACTCATTTCTTGAGAGCCATCTTTTTTACCAGGAATATGTTTTTCAACGATTCCTAATTTTTCAATAACTGCTTCTTCAGTCCAAAAACCATTAGTAGCTTCTGATACTTGTTTAGCTGTCATTTTCTTTCTTGGTAAATAAATACCAATTGATTTTATTCCAATAACAGGTTTTTTCATCAAACCATCCTTCCTTTCTATTATACGATATTTGTTGACGTTTTTATAGTCTCATTCCACCATTAACTGATAATACATGACCAGTTATATATGATGATTCATCAGATGCTAAGAATAGTGCAGCATCAGCAATTTCTTGTGGTTGACCAAGTCTTCCTAACATAGTTTGACCAGCAAATTTGTCGAGTAAGTCTTGTGGAACAGTTTTCATCATGTCAGTCATAGTATATCCAGGAGCAATTGCGTTAACTCTTACTGGAATATATTTTTGAGTTGCGCGATCAAATCTTGCTAATTCTTTAGCCCATGATTTAGTAATTCC
>Ga0116183_1002641_pt1 | contig 19044 bp, 7 predicted proteins | sample AD_UKC078_MetaG_FD_89753 | JGI IMG/M metagenome (GOLD analysis project Ga0116183, IMG submission 89753) | Active sludge microbial communities of municipal wastewater-treating anaerobic digesters from USA - AD_UKC078_MetaG | ecosystem: Engineered > Bioreactor > Anaerobic > Digestate | place: USA... | reverse complement strand
TGTCGAAATATAAACTCAGCCGACGTATCACAGTCACTGAACCTGTCGAAGAGTGGTCTTTAAGCGGAGTATTTAGGCTCTGCTCGATTAGCGAGTAAAACTATTTGTTACATGTTTTTCAAATCCCTCATTTACAATAACATACAAATAATTTTAAATTTTTGTCATGTACTAAGACTAAATATATAAGTTAATTATGTGGCAAAATATTTTAGTTTTCTTAATTCTCTGCTTGACAGCTTTTGCGATAGTACGCTCAGTTTGGCGTTTTTTTAAGAAGTCGAATTCAATTTCAGAATCTCGCTGCGATAGTTGCAACCAAATCTGTCCGCTTAAAAAATAAGCTTCTGAAGATAACTGACATAATTGCAGTTATAACATATCACATTCACCCAACATTAAATATAACAGAAAATGAGAAAAACAACGTTTACCCTTTTCGTAGCTTTAACTTTGGTTGTGTCTGGCAGCACAACGTTTGCACAAGGCAAACAAAATGTACCTCAAAAAATTACTGAGTATGTAGCAAAGCATTTCCCTGATAATCCGATTACTAAATTTGAAAAAGATTTGGAAGACGGACGCGTTACATACGAAGTAGAACTTCGAGATAACACAGAGTTAGAATTTAACAATAAAATGGAGATAATTAAAATCGACTCAAATTCTGACAGTAAAACACTGCCCAAAAGTGTTATCCCCAAAGTAGTTCACGATTACGTAAAAGCAAATTATCCAAACAATTTTGTAGTTAAGTGGGAAAAAGAGAGACGAGGCTACGAAGTGGAACTTAATAACGATATCGATTTAAAAATCTACAATAACGGACGTAAAGTTTATATTGATAGATAGTTTTTAGTTAAAAGTTAAAAAGCGGTGCACTGAGCAAAGTTTGGGCTATAGTATTATTTATACAATCGATATAATTTGATAAAACAAATTTTATGTGCATAGCCAATCCCATATACGACACAGTTTTCGAGTATATGATGAACGACACTAAAATCACAAAATCTCTTTATCTACTATCATGAAAAAAAAATGTTGAATCTACCTCGTCAAAATTTACTGCTTTTATTTTGCAATTCAATAAAAAATCATCATTTTTAGCCGCTAAAATTTAAGAAGAATTTAAATCAATAAAATCATGAGAAAATTATTACTTTTTGGAGTTCTTCCATTATTAATGGTAAGCTCAAATTATGCACAGACCCGAATTTCGTTAAAAGCTGGAGAAAACGAACTCAAGCTGGTTAACAGTGAAAGAAACGGACTGTCGCTTTTGAACACTGTTTCATACATTGACGTTCAACTTGAAAAAAGAACTCAAGGTGAATATGTCGAATTAGTTATGAACAAATATAGTACTTCGTACAATATTGGAAATCCCGATTTACCAGTACTAAACAGGCTAATTGAAGTTCCTGCTGAAGCAACTGTTTCTGTAAACGTAACAAGTTACGACGAGATGTCGCTAAATCTAGCTAACTATGATGTTAACAAGCTCATTGCACCAGCACAAGAATCGGTATCAAAAAGCGCCGATCCCGACAAGATTCCTTTTGAAAAGAATGAGCATGTCTATTCAACAAATGCACTATTTTCAAATCCTATGGTTCGATACCACGAGGTGGGTATAATGCGTGGAGTGAGAATCGGACGTATTGAAATTAATCCACTTGCATACAATCCTGTAACAGGCGATCTTAAAGTGTTCAATAACATGAAAATAGAGGTCACATTCCAAGATGCAGACTATGCAAAAACAGACTTGTTAAAAACAAAATACAACTCACCCGCATTCAACGGACTGTTATCAGGACTGTTGAACTACACTCCTGTAGAACCAAACAGAGACTTGAACATTAACGGTACCCCAATGAAATTCGTTATTATTTCACACCGTATGTTTGAAAGCACACTTGCACCTTTTGTTGCATGGAAGAGAAAAGAGGGATTCAATACAATACTTCGCTTTACAGATGAAGCAGAGGTTGGCAACACACCAGCCGCTATTAAAAGCTATCTGCAGGGATTATATACCTCAGCAACAACTGATAATCCCGCACCCTCGTTCGTAATGTTAGTAGGAGATCATGAGCAGTTGCCAGCTTTCCCTGGTACTTCAGGTTCACACATTTCCGATTTATACTTTGTTACTTATGACGGATCGTCTGATAGAATTCCCGATGTTAATATTGGACGTATGTCAGCAAAAACAGTAGCTCATCTTGAGCCCCTTATTCAAAAAACATTGCTTTTCGAACAATTTCAAATGGCAGATCCTTCATATTTAGCAAACTCACTTCTTGTAGCGGGTGTTGATGGAGGCTATGCTACAGTGCACGGCAATGGAGCATTAAACTACGGTTTAATATATCATAACCAAGCTCATGGAATAAACGCAACAACATTTCCATATCCGGCAAGTAGTGGATCAGGTGTTACTCAACAAATTATCCAAACCGTCAATAATGGTATTGCATGGGGTAACTATACTGCACACTGTGGTCCCAATGGATGGTCTCAACCAGCTTTTGAAACATCTCATATAAGCCAATTAAACAATGACCAAAAATATGGTATATTGGTAGGTAACTGCTGCCAGTCGAGCCAATTTAACAATGATGCTTGTTTTGCTGAAACAATAACACGAGCTGCCAATAAGGGTGCTATAGGATATATCGGAGGAACCAACAGTACATATTGGAACGAGGATTACTGGTGGGCAACAGGTTTTGGCACAGTTGTACAATATCCCGTTGTTACAAATTTTGGTCCTGGCGCATACGATGCACTATTCCACGAATATTTACCAAACGACAACGTTTATTCTACAACACAAAGTCAAATTCCAACTGCTGGATGCTTAGCTGTAGAGGAAAGTAACTCAACAAGGAAACTTTATTATTGGGAAATTTATCACCTAATGGGCGATCCTACTTTAAACGCCTATATCGGTCCAATGCCAGCGATGACACCTGACTATTTGTCCACACTTCCGATTGGATTGAATTCATTTACCATATCAAATATTCCGCCAAAAGCATACGTAGCGCTTACTGACAATGGAGTAATAAAATTTGCAGGTTTTTCTGATGCAACTGGCTCAATAGTGGTTACTTTTGATGGATTTACCGTCCCAACTACAGCTGATATTGTTATTACGGCTCCTTTCCGCCGTCCATTTATAGGAACTTTAGATGTTATACCATCGGACAGCCCATTTGTAGTCTATTTCGGTTCGACCATAGACGACTCTCAAGGCAACGACAACGGAATGCTCGATTTCGATGAAACCGTTACTTTGAAAGTAAATCTTAAAAACGTTGGATCAGTGAATGCAACAAACGTAGTTGCTGAATTAAGATGCGACAACCCATATATAACATTTATTGATTCCATAGCCAATTGTGGTAATATAAATGCCGAGACAGAATATCTTGTTGAAGACGGTTTTGTAATCAAAGTTGCGAAAGATATTCCCGATCAAACAAAAGTTGACTTTACAGTTTATGCAACTGCTGACGGAGAAAATGATCCTTGGATAACAACTTTCAGTTTAACTGCGAATGCTCCACAACTGACTAATTTAACATATCAAATTGAGGAGATACAAGGAAACGGTAATGGAAGAATTGACGCAGGAGAAATAATAATGGTTACTATTCCCGTTAAAAATATTGGACATGCATTAGGATACCCAATGACAGCTATTTTATCTGCAAACATTATAGTGGTTGACATTGAAAACGATGTTGATGAATTAAATGCTCTTGCACCTGAAGAAGTTGGAAATTTTATATTCACGATCACTACAGGAGAGAATATTCCGATAGGAACCCCATTAGATTTAACAATACACGTAAGCTCAGATATATTCTCATTTGTAGCCACACAAACATTTAGCGTTGGATTATCAGTTGAAGATTTTGAAAATGGCAATTTTGACAGCTACGGTTGGGTACAAGGTGGAACTATGCCATGGACAATTGTAAACACTGGCGCTTATGAAGGCACCTACTGTGCAAAATCAGGTGCAATTAATCACAGTCAACAAACTTCAATGAGTGTAACCTTAGATGTTAGTACAGCAGGACAAATTTCTTTCTATCGAAAAGTAAGCAGTGAGAACAACTGGGATAAGTTGCATTTCAAAATTGATGGAGAAATAAAGGGAACTTGGTCTGGCTCACAAAGTTGGGAGCAGTTCTCATACGATGTACCTACAGGCAACCACACTTTCACTTGGGAATATGCCAAAGACGGATCGGTATCGAGCGGAGAAGATTGTGCATGGATTGACTTTATTGTTTTCCCAGGCTCAGGTAGCACTCCAAATAGAGCCCCGTATTTTGTATCAGTAGATGTAACAAAAGCTTACTGCGGAGAAGAGTACGGAGCTGACCTATATGCAATAGATCCTGATGGAGACCATGTATCATACGTTGCTGAATCACTTCCACTATGGATGACATTTAGAGACATTGGTGACGGTACAGCCTTGCTAGGTGGCACACCAACCAATAGCACAGCTTTTCCAAATGAGCAAGTTATTGTCTCTGCAAATGATGGAATTTTTAAAACAACTAAAGTTATCAACATTACAGTTGAAGGTTGTGATTGGTCAATTGATGAAAATGAGTTTTCATCTGGTTTGAGTATTTATCCTAATCCTTCAAGTGGCAAATCGACAATTGAATACACTTTATTGCAAGGCGGTAGAGTTGCAATTGACATTTTGAGCATTAACGGAAAAATATTAAAAACTGTATTGAATCAACCTATGACATCTGGCGATCATCAAACTCCTATAAGTTTTGAAGGTTTAGCTTCTGGTGTTTACATGGTTAAATTAGTAGCAGGAGAAGTTACACAAAGTACTTATGTAGTTGTTAAATAATAAGCTTAAATAAACCATAAGAAGGGGCGATTTTATCCCCCTTCTTTTTTTACACCTAATGAATATGAAACAAAAAAAATTAATAATTTTCACTGCTGCGATACTGATGTTAATTGTATCGCCCAAGGTTTTTGCAAACCAGACAAAAGTTAAAGTATTAGAATCAACAGAATCCAAGATTGTGCTTCAAGTCGAATTCTCTGAGCCACAATTTGTATCTGTCGAAACACCACGCGGAAAAGCATTTGTAGTATCGACAGACAAAGCATATCCTATTTTGGCAGAAGGAATGCCCGATGTCCCAAGAGTAGCGGAATCAATTATAATCCCCGACCTTGGAACAATGGAGATATATGCAATAGACGTAGATTTTAGAACCATAGAGGATATCGAAATAGCTCCATCGAAAGGAAACATTTTACGCACTGTCAACCCTGAAGATGTTCCATACGTTTATGGCGATGCATATCAAAAAAATAAATTCTACCCCGAAAAAAACGCAAGCCTCGACACTCCATACATATTAAGAGATTACCGTGGACAAGTGGTAGCTTTTTATCCTGTGCAATATAACCCTGTAACTAAACAACTTAGAGTTAATAAAACAGTAAAAGTAACATTAGTTCACACCGATATTGAAGGGGAAAATGAATTGATTAGAAATAATTCAACTCAAGTTAATTCAACTTTTGATCAAATTTATCGCAACAGATTTTTAAACTATGAAAACAGTGCAAGATATACTCCTGTAAACGAAGTTGGCAATCTGTTAATTGTTTCTCACTCCAACTTCATGGAAGCGATGCAACCCTTTGTAGCATGGAAAAAGCAGATAGGAATACCCACAGAATTGGTTGAATGGTCAACAATAGGAACAACCTTTGCACAATTGCAAACATACGTTCAAAATTACTACCAAACCAATGGACTTACTTTTCTTCTATTGGTAGGTGATGGTGAGTTCGTTCCCACTATTACAAAAGGTGCATCAGATTGCGACCCTTCTTACGGACATATAGTTGGCAACGATGCCTATGCAGAAGTTATTGTAGGTAGATTTTCTGTTGAAAATGTTGAACAGCTTCAAAATCAAATTCAGAAAACAATAATGTACGAAAGCCAACCTGACATAAATGCCAATTGGTACAAAAAATATACACTAATCGCATCGAGCGAAGGTGGTGGAGGTCAAGGTGATAATGGAGAAAGTGATGTACAACACTCCAGAGTAATAAAGCAAAAATTACTAAATTACAATTACACGAGTGGTGACGAGCTGTATGATGGCACACAAGGTCAAGAAGACGCTCCAGGAAACCCTACTCCTCAAATGGTTGTGGATGCAATAAACCAAGGTCGTGGATATATAAACTATGTGGGACATGGTTCAGTGACATCTTTAGGATCATCAGGATTTAGTGTTTCTCACATGTCAGGATTGTCAAATAACACGCAATTTCCTTTTATGGTTGACGTAGCATGTGTAAACGGAGATTTCGTTGGAAAAACATGTTTTGCTGAAGGATTTATACGCGCTTCAAACGCTAACGGACCTACGGGCGTTCTTGCCATCTGCGCAAGCACAATAAACCAATCGTGGGCTCCACCAATGGCAGGACAAGATGAAATGGTTGATCTTTTAGTAAAGTCATACGAAAACAATAAAAAATACACCTATGGAGGTATAGTTGTGAATGGTTGCATGTTTATGAACGATAAATATGGTGGAGGTGGAGCCTCAATGACAGAAACTTGGACAATCTTTGGAGACCCAACAGTGATAGTAAGGACAAACACTCCTCAAACTCTTGAAGTTTCACACAACAACATTATTTTCTTAGGAACAACAGAATTTGAAGTTGAATGTGCATCATCGGAAACCACAAGAGCAACTTTAACCGTTGACGGTGAGTTGATTACCTCTGCCAATGTTGTAAATGGTGTAGCAATGCTAACATTCGCAGAACCTTTTAATGAGCCAGCAATGGCTAAACTTACAGTTACAGGATATAACAAAGTTCCATATATTGCTGATATAGAAATAATACCTGCTGAAGGACCTTACATTGGCGTCGAATCATATAACACCGAAAGCACTGATAATGTGTTAATCCCATACGGACAAGTCTCTGCTATAGATGTTTCATTCAAAAACATGGGAGTGGAAGAAGCTGTAAACTGTACTGCAACAATATCAACAGATAACGAATATGTTACCTTGTTAAACAGTACTTTTGAAATTGGCGATGTTGGAGCCAACGAAATTGTTACAAAACCTGCAGCATTTGATATTGAAGTCGCAAACAATATTCCTAATATGATGTTGGTTTTAATAAATATAACCATTACTGACAATCTTGACAATGTTTGGACAGGAAAAATCAAGCTTAATGGCGCTGCTCCAGATATCAAGGTAACAAGCATCGTATTTGAAGAGTATCATGGCAATGACAACGACAAAATGGATGCTGGAGAGATATGGAAAGCAATCGTAACTACTGAAAATAAAGGAGAAGCAACATCAGCAGAAATAGAAACCGAGTTTTCAGCCATGAGTAACTATTTTCAAATTATAGAGCCACTTTTACATTCTGGCATTATTGAACCCAATGGAAAGACAACAACCACTCATACTGTCATTTTAGATGGAAATATTCCTCCAGGAAGTTTCATTACTGCATTTGCTATATCTACATCTGATCAATATACAAGCAATATTCTACAAGTATCAAGTCCTGTAGGATTAATTTTTGAAGATTTCGAAACAGGAGACTTTAGCTCATTCAACTGGCAAACGCCGAGCGGTAACGCATGGCAGATACTAGTCGGAGCCAACAATGCATACGAAGGAAATGCATGCATGACATCTGGCACTACTGCAAACGGTCAAACAAACGAAATTACACTAAATCACAAAGTAGCAAGAAGAGATATGATATCTTTCTATCGAAAAGTATCAAGTGAAGCAAATTTTGATAAACTTACCTTTTCAATAAACAATGTTGTTAAGGAAACGTGGAGTGGAGAACTTGACTGGGCTTATGTTGAATTCCCCGTGAATACCGGCGACAGCTTATTTACATGGAAATATACCAAAGACGCCTCAGTTTCGCATGGACAAGACAAAGCATGGATTGATTACATTGTATTGCCTGCTTCAACAACATCAATTACAAACAATGTTGCCCCTATATTTTTAACAACACCTCCGGGACAAGTTGTTGAAGTTATGGAAACCAATAGATTTGAATATATAATTGAAGGACACGATGACAATATAGAAGACACCGTGTTGGTATTTACATGTGTTGATAAACCTGAATGGTTAACATTAGAGCAAACCGAAGCCACTAAAGCAATTCTATCAGGAACGGTAAGCGCCGAAGATGTTGGAAGGTTCGATATTGTTATTCTTCAGGTTTCTGACACGAAAACGGCATCAACACAATATTTCTTTGTTAGAACAACCCCCTATGTGGGAATAGAAGAGTCTTTGGTTATTCTCAGCAAAATGACCATATATCCAAATCCAACAAACAATACCGTCAACATTACTTTTGAAAGTCCGGGAACGAAAGAGTTGATAGTTGAGCTATTTTCAATAGACGGAGCAAAAAAACAAACTATTTTTAAGGGAACTTCTTGTAGTGGTACTAACACTATAACTGCAAATATTGATGACCTTAACCCAGGCTTGTATTTTGTTAGAATCACATTTGAAGGAAAAGCATACACTAATAAACTAATTATTAAATAGTATAAAAAAATAATAGCATAGTAGTACTAAAGCCAACTGTCTTAAAATAATTCAGTTGGCTTTTTTTATTAATACCGATTGGACATCTACTATAATCCAAACTTCACTATGTTTGTTTGGACTATGTATCTGTAACATCGGTATTTACAATTGTAAAATTTAAAAAATATTGGACTATTTTTAAATTACAATTGGTATAAGAAAGAGATTTGGATTGTGGATTGCAAATTTGGAAACACAGAACACACGGATTGAACGGACTTTACACAGATTTCCTGACTTGCCACTTTCGACTTCTAATTTCTAACTTCAAATCATTACCTTTGTGTCCGCAAAACAAACTATCCTTTATGAGTTTTTCAAATGAAATAAAACGGCGTAAGACGTTTGCAATTGTAAGTCACCCTGATGCAGGTAAAACAACACTTACAGAAAAATTACTGCTGTTTGGTGGTGCAATTCACGTTGCCGGCGCTGTAAAAAACAACAAAATAAAACGAGGCGCAACGAGCGATTTTATGGAAATAGAACGACAACGTGGAATTTCTGTAACAACCTCGGTTATGGGTTTTGAATATAATAAATTTAAAATAAACATTTTAGATACCCCTGGACACCAAGATTTTGCTGAAGATGCATATCGAACTCTGACCGCTGTTGATAGTGTAATTGTTGTTATTGACGCTGCAAAGGGTGTTGAGCTACAAACACTGAAATTAATGCAAGTTTGCAGAATGCGAAAAACTCCGGTTATTGTTTTTATAAACAAGTTAGACAGAGAGAGTAAAGATCCTTTCGATTTGCTCGACGAAATAGAAAACCGACTTGAAATATCGACCATTCCACTGAGCTGGCCCATTGGACACGGCAAGCAGTTTAAAGGTGTTTACAACATTTTCGACCACTCGTATAACGCGTTTACAGGTACAGATAAACAACATGCTGAAAAACCGATAGTTGTAGGCAACGACTTCGATGAAATAGAGAAGTTTATAGGTCAAGACGCCACCATAAAACTCATTGAAGATGTAAATTTAATAGACGGTGTATATCCCAAATTTAATCAAGACGATTACCTGAATGCAAAAGTGTCACCACTTTTTTTCGGAAGCGCCTTGTATAATTTTGGTGTTAAAGAACTGTTAGATATTTTTACTAAAATTGCACCACACCCCAGACCAACTCAAGCAATAGAGAGAACTGTAAGTCCGTTTGAAACAAAATTTACAGGTTTTGTTTTTAAAATTCATGCCAACATGGATCCAAATCATCGCGACAGAATTGCTTTCGTTAAAATCTGTAGCGGACGTTTTCAAAGAAACACCAATTATCTACATGTGCGTATCGGAAAAAACATGAAGTTTTCAAATCCCACTTCGTTTATGGCATCAAAGAAAGAGCTTGTCGATGAAGCTTTTTCTGGAGATATTGTAGGATTATATGATGTTGGAAATTTTAAGATCGGCGATACTTTGTCTGAGGGAGAAGTTATTCATTTTAAAGGTCTTCCAAGTTTTTCACCCGAAATATTTCGCTATATAGAGAATGCAGACCCTTTAAAATCAAAACAACTATCCAAAGGAATTGATCAACTGATGGATGAAGGAGTTGCACAGTTGTTTACCACTATTTCTAACGGTCGCAAAATTGTGGGAACCGTTGGTGCACTGCAACTTGAAGTAATAGAATATAGACTTCTGCACGAATATGGAGCCAAATGTCGCTGGGAACCTGTACAATTTTTTAAAGCTGTTTGGTTTAAATCTGACAATAAAGAGCAATTGTCTGATTTTAAGAACCGTAAACATCGTCAATTAGCTAAAGACAAACACGGAAACGATGTTTTTCTACCCGATAGTTCCTACGAATTAGAAATGGCTCGAGAAAAGTTTAACGATATAAAGTTCTATTTAACTAACGAATTTTAAGTTCAGACACACAAATATTTGACACTCAGCAATTTAGTCCGTTGTGCATGTTTGTATTTTAAGATTGTTGTAATATAATGTTATGTTTTTGTATTGGCAAAAAAATCTGTTTTCTTAATATAGACTCAGATCTTTGCATAAAGTTTGTTTTAACATAAAATTAAACATCTAGTGCTAACTAACATTATAAAATAACTTAAAATCGTTCAAAACATGATTAAAAAACTAACACTTTTGACTGTTGCGATACTCGTTTACTTTGGAGTCTTCTCACAGCAGTACGATACCCAAACAGAAAGGGGAACAATCAAAGAGCAACAAAATGATGTGTTAAAAAACTCTTATTCAATGCGAGCTGACACCATTTTAATGCACACAGACACTGTTACTACATGTAATGCTATCTTCTACGATAGTGGTGGTGAAACAGGCGGCTATGTAGGAAGAGAGTCATACACTCTCACTATATTGCCAGCAACACCAAATTCGCAAATCGTGGTAACTTTCTTAGAGGTAAATATAGATGCAAGACATGACTATTTGGAAGTTCACAATGGAACAAGTACAAGTAGTCCACTTGTCGCTACATTAAGAGGAACATCTGTCCCGGCAGAACCATTCTATGGGGTAAATCCTGAGGGAGCTCTAACATTCTATTTTTACAGCAACGCATGGTATCATGCAGATGGATGGAAAGCTACTGTAGAATGTTTTCCGCTTTTACCAAAAAACCTAATGGCAATTAAATTAAACACAGCTGCATCAGCAACTGCTAACGAACCTAAAACTGTTCCTTTTGTTATTAGTAACAAGGGAACTGAATCTGTTTTGGGTAGCCAATATACTGTTCAACTGCAAGATGCTGCTAATAACGTATTGGCAACAGCAAACGGCGTTGATCTTATCCCTGAAGAGCGAACTACTATTAACATAATGTGGACACCAACCACAGTAGGACCAGTAAGCGTTAAAGGTGTTATCATATTTGGCGAAGACAATCAACCCGAAAATAATGCTACCGAATTGACTACATTTACTGTATATCCTGAAGGTACTTATATTACACAAATAGGCTCAGATAGTGTTTTGCTATCAACCCTACGTATCCCTTTCGATTTTTTCTGGAAAAACAGTTTCTGTCAAACTATTTATTTGAAAGAGGATATTGGTATCGTAGATGGAACAATTGTATCAATTGCTTATAAATATAGTTTTGAAGAGACAGTAGGCTCAAAAGGCGTAAGAGTTTGGATTGGAGAAACAACCCAGTCAGACCTTAGCAGTGGACTTATTGATCCAAATACATTGACATTGGTTTACCAGGGCAATTTAGATTTCCCTAGCGGAGTGCAAAATCTTATGATCAACCTCCAAACCCCATATGTCTATGGTGGAAATAACTTAGTTGTTTACACATACAGAGAGATGGATGAGCAAACCCACGGAGCTAATAATACCTTTTATTTAACTGATGAAGGAGTACAACGAACCCGTTCTAATCAAAACAATTTCGAAATAGACCCACTTTCTCCATCATATGAAGGCGCATTATCTTACTATTCGCCTAACATCACGCTCTATTTTTCCACAGTATCTCCTGGATCAATTTCGGGTAATGTAACGAGCGACGGAAATCCTGTAGAAGGTGTCACCGTTCAAATAGTTGGTGGTACACAAGTAACAGCTACTGATGCAGCTGGAAATTATGCACTAGCGAATTTGCAACCAGCAACATATAACCTCAAGTTCAGCAAGTACGGGTACACTACAGCTATTGAAGAAAACATTCAGGTTAATGCAGGCGCCAACACTGTTGTTGACGTAACATTATCGCCTATCAACCAATTTATGGTCAGCGGTACTGTTACAGCAAGTGATACCGGCGAGCCATTGGAAGGTATTGTTGTAAATTTAACTGGTGAGGTTAACTACACATCTACCACCGACTCATCAGGTCATTACTTAATTTTAGATGTTTTAGGTCTTGGAAGGGTTTATGAAATATCGGCTGAAACTGAAGGTTATCAACCATACACAGAAACTATAACTGTAGCAAATGCTGATATAACCCACGACATTGCCCTTAATGAAATTCCTTATCCTGCTAAAAAAGTTTTTGCCGAAATTAATGAGCCAAATGTTAATGTAACTTGGAGTGACCCACTTTCCGGACCTATGGGAGACCCTCAATGGATTCATTGGGATAGCGGTGAAAACGATGAAGGTATCGGAACGGGTGGAGACATAAACATGACTATTGCACAACGCTTTAGTGTTGCAAATCTACAAGCGTTAGGTGTAGTTGATATGTCTGTAACAAAAGTAAAATTCTTCCCAAGAGAAGCAGGTACATATACAGTAAAAATATGGACCGGTGGTTCGGCAATAGACCCGGGAACTTTAGTACACGAACAAGTTGCAGATAATATTGTAGTTAGTCAATGGAACGAAGTTGTTCTGACAACACCTGTAACAATTCCTGCAGCAGAAGAACTATGGTTTGGTGTTAATATCCAATCGTCAGGATATCCTGCCGGTTGTGATGCAGGTCCTGCTATTACTGGATTTGGTGATTTGATAAATATGGGTAGTGGCTGGCAAACTCTACTCTCCATATCATCTGAGTTGGATTGCAACTGGAACTTGGCAGCCTATGTTGACGATGCCAAAGGTGTTGAAACAAAACTTAGCTTGCTAAAAGCCGAGTACGAAATGAATGTCCAAAAATCAAATATTGGAAATGATAGAGCTTTAGCTACAAATACAAATACTGTAAGTCTGCACCGTTCATCTGATTTTGAAAACAGTACTTCAACAGCAAACAATGCTAGCAGAGTATTTATTGACTATTCGGTATATCGCTTAGTTAGAAATCAACCGCAAGCGGAATGGACAGAGCTAACTGCCTCAACCACTGATACTTCATATACCGATACCGGTTGGGGAACACTACCAGCAAATTTATATCAATATGCAGTCGTAGCAAACTACTCAAACAATGTTGCATCTGCCCCAACATTATCCAATATTCTTGCAAAAGATATGGAGGCTGAATTTACACTCAATATTGCTACCAACAGCAATGATCCTGTGGTAGGAGCAATTGTTACACTAACTAACCATGATGGTAATAGTGAACACGCTTATCAAGCATTGGTTGGAACACCAGAAATAACATTCCCATCTGTTTGGAAAGGTGTTTACACAATTACTGTTACCATGGAAAATTTCGAACCATTTGTTGCTGATAGTGTAGTTATTAATTCAGATACTACATATTCGGTCACTTTAATTGAAATTATTAAAACACCATTTAATTTAGAGATAAACCAAGATGGTAATGACGAAATCTTCACATGGAACAATGGGGTAACAGTTATCCTCGAAGCTCACGATGTTTGGAATGATGGTACAGGCTACCAATTGTTATTAGATGCTGATGCTGATCAATACGGACAAACAATTCCTGTGAACGGAAATATGTATGAGACCTGCGGTGCACCCGCTAATTTGTACGATGTTTTCGAATATATGATTCCCGAAAATGCAGACCCTGTTTGCACCACTCAAAATATAGTAGTCGATGGAGAAGTTTCTATCTTAATCCCAGCAGGCGCTTACGACTACTGTATAGTAAATCCGGTTCCTGGAGACAAACTATATATTGCTGGAGGCGAAAATGCACGTAAAGACGACTACGTATTTGAATCGGGTAAAACATACCGTTTCCTTGTAGAGTTTGGTGGATTCAACGACCAAGTAACCATCATCATTACAGATGACGATACGGGAAAAATAGTTAACATTGAGAGATTTGGAAATCAATCAGTTGATGAAAACTTACGCAACGGAGTGGGTAATCTCAATCAAATCAGTAATGTATCAATGCTTACTATTGGCGACTACTATCCCGGTGTACCTAGCATGCCCAAATCATTTAGTGGATATACCGTATATTTAGACGGTAATGAAGTACAAGCAGGCATTATGGATGAAACCTATACATTTACTAATGTATCAGAAGGTACGCATACTGCTGGAGTTAAAGCTGTTTACACTTCAGGTTCATCAGAAACAATTGAAATAACTTTTACACACAACGAACCTGTTTACAATGTGAAGTTTATTGTTAAGAGAGAAAGCGACGGTTATCCCATTCCACAAGCTAATGTCACTGTTAGTAACGAATCAGTAAACGAATCAGAACTAACCGACAACGCTTCTGGTACTGCAACATTTACACTACCAGCTGGCGCTTATAACTGGGTTGTTACAAAACCTGGTTATGCTACTCAAGAAGGTACTGTTCAAATATCAAATCATGAAGAAATAACTGTTTCCATGGTTGGTATGGAAGACAATGTTACAGCACAAGGAGTTGTACTATATCCAAATCCAGCTACTAATGTGCTAACAATTTCACGCGAGAGCACAGCCGATGCTATAGTTGAAATATATTCAAACAATGGCGTAATTGTTAGCTCGTTTGAAATGAATGAAGCTATTAAAGAGATTTCGGTTTCTGACTTAAATAGTGGAATTTACTTCATACGTATAATTGAAAACGAAACAATTTCGATTCAAAAATTTATCAGACAATAATCTCTTGAACAGTTTTAAATAAGACTAAGGCGGGCTTAAAAGCCCGCCTTAGTCTTTATAGCTAATGTATCCTCTGTAGTCCCTCAATAGACTCAGTGACCATTGACGGTGGCTGAGCTTGTCAAAGCCACCATTAAGGAGGCTTTTATTTATGGTCACTTCGATGGTCATTGAGCTTGTGTTTCGACTGGCTCAACAACCACCGAAATGCAAGCTCAGTGACCGTGTGCTCGGTGACAGCATAACTAACGAGCATTAAATTTCTCAGCGCGACCGTAGAACTCTAACATTAACGGATATTCAACATTTTCAGGATTTACCATACAGGCTTTTTCTATATATTGAAACAACTGCTTCCAGTCGCCGTAAAACATATAAACCAATCCTTTAGTAAAATATTGATTCCCTTTTATAAAACGTTGCATTTGAACTGTATCGGTTAAATTATTAAAAACACGCCACACTCCATCACGATTATCATTTAAAAAATCGAGGTTTTTGGCAATATTGTCTTCTCTAAGGCTATTAAACGAAAAATAGTCGGTATAGGCTATATTATCTGTGTTGATTTTATAGGCGGCGGTAATTTTCTCAATAGCTGTGGCATCTAAAACCAAGTTAGCAGCCAAATAGTAAGGATTATTTAAAAACAGTTTGTCGTCAGAGGTTCTGTGCATGTTGTTGCTCCAAGTATTGAAATCGATATTTATCGGTTTCATGGAGCCTATCAAAATGGCGTGATAGTGACCCAACCAAACTGTTGAGTTTGGAAATACTGAGTGAAAGGTCTTAATTAATCCTAAGAAATCGCTCAAACTTAGTTTATGCAGTGGCAGGTATTGCGAAACCAAACCATTTTCGGTCAACCTACTACGACATAGTTTAAAATATTCGTATGTGTAAAGACTTCCTGAACCCAAAATGGGATGCGTAGGGTCGCTTGATATAAGATCGTACTTTTTATCAGTTGTTTGCATAAAATGACGACCGTCGTCTTCATAAAACCTTAATCTACTGTCGTTATGTATGTTATTGTTGATATCTGTATAGAAATGTGCAACGTCTGTCAGACTTTTTACGAGTTCAATACAATCTATATTTTCCACATCCTTGTGAACGCCAATCGCTGCGGTCGTCACTCCGATACCAAATCCAACAACTAAAGCATTTTTGCAATCCAAACCCAATAAGAATGGTAAATGACCAACCATTTTTACCGCTTTTATTGCATCATAACTTGTGCCTATTACTGCACTATTATTGACATACGTTGTTAATATTCTGTTGTTCTCTACAATATCCTCACCTACAACGTAAGTGCCCTCGATACTCTCTTTGTAGGCAACAATATTTCTACCGCTTTTAATAAATGATGGTGGCAAAACTTTGGTGTTAGTTTTAAATTTACCTATTCCCAAAATTAATGCAATGCCAATTAAGCTTGCAACGACGACTTGTTTCGACACCTTAACTTTTTCTGCTCTAAGTGCATAAATCAACGTTATTAAAAATATTATCCCCGAAAGCGCTAACAAACCTTTCAATATCCCAACTACAGGAATAAGTATAAAAGTTGCAACTAAAGGTCCTAAAACCGCTCCAACTGTGTTAAGCATAACAACTGTTCCTATCTGTTTCCCTACTTTATCGATATTATCTGAAAAAACCGCGCATGCCAACGGAAAAGCAAATCCAGATGTTATAGATAGAGGCAAAACAGCAACAACAGAAGCAATAAAAGGTATGCCTAAAACTCTAAACAACTGATTATCAAAAACATCTCCTAAAGGGAACATTATAAACGATGGAATATTTTGAATTATAAAAAGATTTAATACCGTAATTGCACCAAACAGTACGAGTAAAACAGTCAACGCCGAAACTGTTGGCACATGTTTTTTACTGTAGTTCTTAAACCAATAGCTACCAATAAAATAACCGATAATTACCATTGACGAAATAAGCGCAAATGAATATACAGTATTTATCAAGTATATTTTGAACACTCTGATAAGTATAATTTGCATGGCGCTCATCGAAAAACCGAAAATCATTGTCGAAAGCAAAACAAATTGATTTACACGATTTTTATTTTCTTTTTTACTTTTATTATTGGTGTTTTTTGCAACATCTATTACATTGTCAAACAATATATTACGTTGTCTATAAATAACAGTAGCTGTTATTATTATCAAAATAACAGCGAAAGATAGGGTCTGAAATTGTCCGAAAAACCTATTTAACAGAAATCCTGTAAGCAAGCCTCCTAAAGCGCTTCCCAAAGTATCTAAAGCATATATATTTCCAACCGATTTAGCAATTTCATTATGAGTGCGAGCAACTATTTTTGTGGCTAAGGGTAAAACACCTCCCATAAAAAACGAAGGGATAAAAAGCAACACCACAACAAGAGTATAAATAATAGTTGTTGCGATAATAGAGCTATTTATACTTTGCAAAAGTAAATTTTGAAACCCTGGCAATATATTATTGATTGCCAGATAGACGATAAGTCCGCTGATACCAAAGCTAAAAAGCAGCTGCCCAAACAGTTTAATTATATTTACATTTGGCTTTGCCTTATTGCCGAAGTATAGAGAACCGAAACCATATCCACCCATAAAAATCGAGAGTACTAAAGTCGATGCCGATACTGTTGCTCCAAGTAGATTCGATAAGGCTCGAAACAAGTTAATTTCAAATACTAAAAATACAAACCCAGCAATAAATGTTGCTAAGAATATCTTTCTTGATAGATGTTTGCCACTGTCCATTACGATTTTTCTTTTGTTTTATCGGTTTTTGAAGAATCTGACTCCTCAAAATTATACTTTATTTCTTTATAATTAAGCCAATTGTCAATATCAGTTGAGGTTTTAAACATCGAGGTTGTTGAGTGATTGTTATAATAGATGTACTCTTCGTTGTTAATTATTTTTAATTCGCTCTTGTCAACATCTTGATTATCCTTGTTTGGTGCGGGTTCAGGGGTGTCTGCCCATACTTTATCTTTCTTAAAATATATACCCGCAACAATACCCCATAAAGCTCCAAAAAGATGAGATTCCCAAGATATATTCTCTTTCGTTGGAAATATCCCCCAAATCATGCTTCCGTACAAAAACACAATTATCAGAGTAAATGCAGCCAAATTGCGTTGCTTTTTAAAAAACGCCATTGTTACTAAATATGCTGCCAAAAAATATATAAGTCCGCTTGCGCCTATATGACAACCCGTATGTCCTGATATCCATACACTTATATTAACCAATATTATTCCGGCTATGGTAACAATCAACACTCGATTTGGAAAATAATAAAAGAGACCTGCCATAAACAGATATAGCGGTCCAATATTTGACCATAGATGTTGCCAATTGGCGTGAAGAAATGTTGATGTAAGCAAGCCCCACAATTTGATAAACTCACGAGGATAAACACCATGACATCCTTCAATAGGCAATAGGTGTATGAATACAATCAGCGCACAAAACAAAAGTGAAAAAAACATGCTATTTCGCAAATGCTTTGACTCTAACTGTTCTGTTGATGATTTTGACATTGTAATTTATAGCAAGTTGTGTTATAATGTATAATTAAATTTCGGATTTATATGGAACACAGATAACACAGATGAAACGGATTTACACGGATTTTCACGTAGAGATGTCACAGTATGACATCTCTACAGTGTCCTAACATTCTGTTAATTAATTATTTACAATTGCTTTTAATACCAATTGTAATTTTAAAATAGTCCAATCTTTTTTAAAATTTTACAATGGTAAATACCGATGTAACAGATACATAGTTCAAACGAACGATAGTGAAGTTTGGACTATAGTAGCTGTCCA
>Ga0116183_1002640_pt1 | contig 19046 bp, 10 predicted proteins | sample AD_UKC078_MetaG_FD_89753 | JGI IMG/M metagenome (GOLD analysis project Ga0116183, IMG submission 89753) | Active sludge microbial communities of municipal wastewater-treating anaerobic digesters from USA - AD_UKC078_MetaG | ecosystem: Engineered > Bioreactor > Anaerobic > Digestate | place: USA... | reverse complement strand
CTTGTGCAACCCTCTTCATAACCATTCTCCATCAGACCCTTGAGTCGTAAGCCTTCGATATTCAACAGGTTATCAAAGAGCAGGCCGCCTCCGCCCTGTCGGAAACGGCGTTGAGTTCGATTTCCCGATGATCCCTCCAGGAGCCGGATGTCGCAAGTGTCCATAGTACGCTTCGCCTCATTCCTGATGCAGTTTGCACAAGACCATGTGGGTGCGCCGGCCCCGTTCATCGTTCGATGTAGCATTGCTCTCTCTCGTCACAGGGGGAACTAACATTGCCTTTCATTTCTTGTTCCACAGTCTGACCAGAAACCGCTCCTCTTCTTCGATTAGGTCGGGCGAGGTCCCATTGTGTCTTTGCATCTCTTTGACGATTTTGCGAGGCACTCCCATACCCATGTGCTCAAGATAACCGTAGTCTCTCATGACATCTTTGAGCAATTGGTTCCGGGCTGACCGGCAGCCCGTTATCATACGCTGTGGCGTAATACCGTTAGGAAGACGTCCGGGAGAAATCACCTCTAAGCGATCTTCATATATGGACAATTCAACAGTCGTCCCCGACAAAAGGTAGTCCCGATGAACTAGGGCGTTGACAATAGCTTCCCTAACCGCTTCCTCCGGATACAACCATCGTTCCTCGCGTCTCGCACCATCAGCAAGACTGGCCGACACTCCCGTGTTTCGCCTCACGAACTCCACTGATTGTTCCACGATCCCCGTCTCCACGATGCCTTCGCTTCCGAATAAGGCGGTCATCGGACCACGTATGGTAGCCCGTTCTTTAGCCGCATAATCCTTCTCTTTTCCTGGGTAGGCTGCAGCATCAATTCCCGCTTGCGGTAAGAAGCGATTTGGATTCGTACAGAAAAGGAGCAAGCCCGCCACTGTTGCTGGTGTAGTGTCGGTTTCGTCAACCAAGAATTCCGTATTTATAAGCAGACTGCACCATGCATTTTCATCATCCACAGAAGGGGTGTCTTGACCCCTAATGCGTTGAAAATAGTCTTGCAAGCGACGAAAATCGAAATTGCGCATGGATGAACCGGATACGCCCCGGACCTCTAACCGGAAAGCGCCACGCTGTTGAAATAATCGCTCAAGTTCTTCTGGACTGGCTTCGCGGCTTTGCGTCCCTACGCGGATATAGTATGTTCGATGATTGCTATGCCAGACATGATGGACACTCCATCCGCGGTCAACTTGAACGATAGCTACATCTTTCCCCGGTTCAACATCTCGTATCAGCTCGAAGTACGGGATCAGCTCAGGACGAATCTTATCTCGGCAGGCGGTCATAATCCATTCTTCCAAGCTTTGTCTGGTTACTCCCACCACACTGCCATCATCATCCACACCCAGAAGAACCCGCCCTCCTTGCAAATTAGCAAAGGCAACAAGCTCTTTGGCCAAGGCACGGTTTTCGATAGTGTCTCGCTTGAACTCCACACCGGAATTCTCCCCGTTACTGATCAGTTCCAACAGTTCTGTTCTAGTCATTCGAAGCCCCTCAGAATCCGTATTTTAGGCGTCGCATTTCAAAGGCGTCCTTTCCTCCCTCAAGGACCTCCTCCACGAGTTCGCAAACCGGATGCGTATCAATGGAGCCCATATGCTCACTGGAGAGCTTGGCTCTTCCTTGCCCAGCATCACCGAAAGCGGATAGACCAACAATCAACTCTGCATCGCCTAAGACAGGGATATTGGCATTATGCGTCGCAAAGATGAACTGGCGTCGTCGTTTTTCCTCCCTCATCTTGGGTACAACACCGTCCGAAATGAAACGGTTATCGAGATCGTCCTCAGGCTGGTCAACAACCAACGGAGCCTTCGACTCGAGGAGCAGGAGCAACAAAACTGCCGTTGCTTTTTGTCCAGTGGACAGATCCTCTAAAGTTTCCCACTGAGGCGGTTGGTCCTCGGCAGCTACGTTAAGTTTGATGGCGGTTGTTGGCGGCAATTCTAGTTCTTCAATTTGCATAATTACATCTGGATTAGCCTGAGCAATACGTTCCGCCTGACCAGGCGAGATATTAAACTGCCGGGATAGTGACTCCCGCCCCTCACGGCAAGCGGCAGCGAATGCCGGAAGTGAGAAGTCCCCCCGTTGCTTCAGGATTTCAATCGCTTCTGACAGACGGCCGCCTATTTGGTTGCGCAAAACCTCCACAAGCGGTTCGCGGTTTCCTCCTGCCGAAACCTCAACCAAAACACGCCGTTCGAGTTTGCGGTTTACTTTCTTGGCAGCGCGTTCGAGATGGCGAAACTCCTCAGCTTTCACATCCTCCCATCCGGAGAGGAAGTTACGCCGTTCTGTTTCATATTCTTTTAGGTCGCGCTGCAATGAAGCCTGTCTCTCCTTTAGCGGGCGGAGTTCTTCAATTTGTCGTCTAAGGCGAATGAATTCTTCACCATCGACTTTAGATTTCTGCAGTTCCCGCAAGATGGCCTCGTATGCCGCAAGGACTTCTTTCTTTCGCTCTTTCCACCCGCTCTTGACATCTTCTATGCCAGCCTGTGCACGTCCTATGGCCTCGTTCATTTGAGCGGAAAGGTCATGCATCTCCTTACTCAATTGATCCAATACTGAATCCGCACCAGCCAGTATTTCCTTCCCAGGCAAATCGGCTAGTGCCTTGGGTGATAGGAAAGCTCGATCTATGGGTATGGTGCTCTGCAATTGCGTGAGGAACTCCTTGAATGGGATTAAGCGCTCCTCGGTAGTTTTGAGGACGCGTTCCTCGCGCACAAGAAGACTTTGTTCCTTAAGCTTGTCCTCGAGGCCAGCGTCTTGAAACCTCCGTAATGTTTCCTCAAGGGCTGGCAATGTAGCAAGCCGCTCTTCAATCAGTGATAGTTCCTTGTATGTTTCTAGTAAGCGTAATCGTGACCGCTCCAATTGCCTACGAATATTGTTCTTCCGTTTTACAATGTCTGTATTGCGCTCCACAAATCGGTCTAGCAACCGTGTAAGTTTCTCCCGGCTTTTCGTCAGTTCTGATATTTCATGCTGCCCATATACTTCGGCTTGCGGAACAACATCCGCCGGAGTCAGATTGAGCACATTGCCGGTCTCGTCTTTGACCACTGGTGGGTTGGGGATAGTTCGTTCGATCAAGTAGTGGCGTTTATCCGGATGGTAAGACCGGACCAATAGCGATATTTTCGTGCCACTACGGAGCACCTGACGGATGATTCCCTCATGGGCTTTACGAGCCTCTTCGCCGAGAGGTTCCAGACCAAGAACATAGCGAAGGCTCTCAACGACAGTAGACTTTCCTGTTCCACGCCCACCAATTAGCACATTCAGATTCTCGTTTAGATGAATCGCGGAACCATCGAGAAATCCCCCCTGCCAAGCCACGGCGAGGAACTCTGTGTGCTCTTCCGGCGCAGGGTCACTGGCCAGCCGTATCCTGGATTCGGGATCAAGAAACGCCTGGCGTAAGCCTTCCGAAGTGACGTTGGACATCTTTATCCAACAGGATGCGCCAGGCTTGGCGAAATCATCCGGACTTGAGACATCTTGTGCATTGATTACGGCCACAGGCCGATCGCGTCGATATTCGGGATTCTTGTTCTCTATTATCGGACGCAGGTTCTCTGGTGCATCTGAGATTGGCCCTGGGAGCGCACAAACAAGAAGATGAGGCCATGTCCAAGCGTTGATCCGTGGTTGCCCCGAAAGTTTGGTTAAAAGCCCTCCATCGCTGGCAACATGAGCGGCCACACAGACGGCTCCCCACCGGTCGGTAGCTTCCTTCAAAAACTCAGTAACATCGTATTTTCCGGTAGGAGATGCAGCCTCATCTTCGTGGATACCGCAGTCACCAAGAATCCGGCTAAGGAACTGTAAGTCTTTGGATGGATCGAAAAGACAGAGCAAATGAATGCCATCTTTGGTCACGGCTTCAAACCCAGGAAACACGTGAATCCCAACATTCCGCGCCGCTTGAATGAGCGTTTCTGATGAACGCACACGGTAGTGATCAGTAACGCTTATCACTTCAATGTTGTTCTTTTGACATGCATCCACCATCGCGGCGTTATACTCCGCTTCATTTGCGAAAGTCGTTTCCCTGTTGTGGCGTTTTACGTAGTCAAACGGATTCACCTGAAGCGCACAACGGTAAAAACGGGCACCACCAGGCAAATCCAGGGCTGCTCTTATTGGTTCAGGCTGATTCATGGTTTTCCTCGCACTCTTGACTAGTTGAAATCATCGCGCTCAGTCCTCCTTACTCCACAATCGCCTTCAACAGCGCGTCGCGCGCGTCCGAGTAGAACTGGATGTCCACCTTGGTTGCCATGTCGTCGGAGAGATCGAGGAGCTGGCGACGGCAAGTGACTGGAATCAGCAGGGCTGTCGCGCCCTTCTCGACCGCGATCTCCGCGATGGTTACCGCGTTGTGGATGGGTTCGATGGAGCCGCCGAGGTTGAGTTCGCCAACGACGATTAGGCCGCCTCGCGTGCTTTTCTTCAGCAGTGCCGTGCAAAGCGCCACCACAGCCGCGACCCCTAGTTTGGCTCCCGCCTTGGAGGCGTCGAAAGCCCGAAGCTGCACGGTGAACTCATGTTGCCGGGGGTCCTTGTCACCCACCAAGCGAGCGGCTTGGGAGTAAAGATTCTGCTCCGCATAGCCCATGGATTCCCGGAAGGCCGTGGGTACAGGCTTGTTCAGTATCTTGACGCCGGAGCCGGGGCCTTCGTTAACTTCGAGCCTGTAGAGCCCGGGATGGTCGTCCATTCCGCCGGGGCTGACGGTCCAGACTTGACCCGGTTCGAGCGGATCACCGCCAATTCCGCCTTCACTCTGGAGTTCCGGTGTAGATACGAATTTCTCGACCCCATCACTGCCGAACACGTAGCTGAAATGGGTGTTGCGGAACTCGGCTGCGCCGATTCGCTTCTGCTGTTCCTTGACCCGGCGACGGACCTCCAGGGCCAACCTCACCGCCCATTCCAAATCCTCATCGGAAACCGTATCGTCGAGACCCGGATAGAGGAGTTTCAGCAAGGCGCTGATGGTCTTGTTGGCGGCGTTTGTGTCGCGCCCGCTGAGCGCGCCCCCGAGGAAGACCCGGTTCTGCATCACCGACAGGCGGCTCTGACTCCGCAGTTGGCTCCAGCATTCGGAGAGGAAATCGCTTACCAGGCCGAAATGCTCGGTCAGAAGCTCTTTCTTGATCTTGGGGACATCCCATCCCGGCAGGTAGGCGTGAATCCTGTCCATGAAGGCCGTGTCGTCCCGCATTTCCTGGGGCAGCGGCCCGAGAAGGTGGCCGATGCGCTGCTGATGCTCGACGTCCACGTCGAAGTTCCCGATCAGGACAAGACTCCCATCCGCGCGGATGCTCTCCTTTCCACGGCTGAATTCACCCGACTCCATGTACCCCTTCATGATGTTGACGCCGTCCTTCTGGTCGAAGGAAATGCCCGAGATCTCGTCAAAGCAGACGACGTCATACTGGCACACCAGGCCACGCTGGCCGGTGGCGTTGTTCACGAACATGCGGGCAACGGTGGCTTTGCCGCCCGAGATAAGGTGGGCATACGGCGAAACCTGCTGGAAGAGATGGCTCTTGCCCGTCCCGCGCGGCCCAAGCTCGACGAGGTTGTAGTTGCGTTCGACAAAGGGGATCATCCGCAGGATGAAGGAATCACGGGCCCGCTCGGAGAGACCCTCCGACTCGATTCCAATGCTCCGCAAGAGGAAGGCCTTCCATTCCGCAGTCGTGAACTGTTTCCTGGCTTCCGCAAGCCGGTCGAGCACGTCGCGTTTGGAGAGCTGAATCCCCCGCAGGGAGTCCACGCCGAATGGGCGACCATTCTTCTCCTGGGCAATGGCGGCGTCATAGGACAGCGTGATCTCGGCGTAGAATCCGCCGGTGAGCATGCGCTCGTGTTCTTTCACCATGTCCGGGCTGATACGCGCGTCGTTCAGCCGGAGACTTGGCAACGTCGCCAGGTACGAGTCCGTCTTGGCATCCAGGCGCGCACTGATCAGGTCGATGATCTTGACATCGCCCTTTTCGCGGGCACGAGACCTGAACAACTCCTCATCCCCGGCCTTGATCGTCCGCTCCGCGAGCTGGCGCTGAGCAATCTTGATACCCTCGTCGATCTCCTCGGCATCGGTGCTGGCGCAGTATCGGCCGAGCAGAAACTCGACCACATAGGTCGGCACGGGGAACTGGCGGCTGAACGTTCGCACCAAGTCCTTGCGCACCAGGTATCCGTCAAGGACGGAGGCGGCGATCTTGTCGATGCGATCCATTTCCATCATCCGCCCTCCTTCCCGATTACGGTTGTGCATTGGGCCGCGAGTCGCCCGTCATCGTCGATGATCACTATGGTTACCTCCTGGCCTTCGAGGTCCTCGTCCTCCACTACGACCGAGCTTGTGCCGTCTTCCTTGAACGGTTTCACGCCCATGACGACACTGGACGATGGATTGCCGGGATGCGACCGAAGATCAAGGAAAAAACCGGTCGTATCGCCCTCCATGGCCACCTTGCATCGCAGGCCCTTCCAGGTCACATCGGTGATGTGAATCGCCTGTTGCGGTTCTGCCTTGCCGCCTGCTATGACGTGGAGCCGAAGCGTGAGGCATTCCTGAAGGCTGATCCCGCCGTGGGCATATTCCATTCCCGCGCGGTAGCAACTGATGCCGTCCGCCAACGCGAATTCCTGATGGGCGTTCCAGAACCACGGGTAAAGCCGCTCTTCCGTGGAAGCCCCAGCCTTCAGTGCTGCACAGCGCCCCCACTGGTTCTCCGTCAATGCCGACGGAAGCTCCGTCTTCGGCAAACCTCCGGGCATAAGCAGCCAGCCGTGGTCCGTGACCACTCGGACCGACTCGAATCCGTTGGCAAACCACTGCTCGATTCGGTCGACGATTTCGCCGAGCATCGTTTCGAGATGCCTGGCGAGCTTCCAGCCGCGTTCGTGGCCTTCATGGTCGATATTCCCGACATCGCACCACACCGGTCCTTCGGGGAACAGGACCCCCGACTTCTCCGGCACTTGCCAACCCGCTTCGTCCAAAAGTTTCTGCAGGTAGTAGCCGCCCTTGAGCGATTGGCCTGTGGCGGCCACGCACGGTTCAAAATCCGCGTTCGCGTCCTGGCCTGCGATGAGATGGGCTACCGGAGTTACAGCGGGCTTGCCCGTGGCCGTTACGCTGGGAATGGCGGCCCAGACCGGCGTCTCTTCAACATTCAGGTGTCTGGCCGATAGCGATTCGGAAAGCCGCCGTGCGAGATCGAAGCGCAGGCCATCCACAAAGATCACGCACTCCCCAGCCTTCCCCCGCTCGGGTGCGCCCAGGGCATCTTTCTTCAGCGGGTAGCCGTCGCGGTCTACGACCGTCTGCAAATATCGCGCCGCATCCTCAGCCCATGGCAGGTAGACGGCACGAATGGCAATGGTCACCGGGTCGAGGTCTTCCGGCTTTGCCACGCAGGCCAGGGCCCGAACCACCGCGTCGTCAGTTCGCCATCCACAGGAGAGATACGCTCCGGCGAGGTCCTTGGCGTTTCCTGCGGTGAGGGCGTTTGCTGTCATCTCGCCCATTCTCGCCAAGTGCTCCAAGGCGCAGGCGAGAGCCGCATCGCCCAGTTCTGCCCAGACGAGGTTCCTTCGTTCCTTGTGTTTCGATTCCAGGTCCTTAAGCCGACCCCGCGCCTCGTGAGCGGGCAGGTCCTTCAACTTGAGCAACTCTTCCCGAAGCATTTGTTCCTGCCGCTCGTTCCATTGCGGCCAGCCACCGTAGGTTTCCGCATTCGAGAACAGAGTGGTCTGCGGCATGGAGCACTGGCGAATCAGACCGGGCAGATGGGGATAGCGTTTCGGAGCCTCGCAGAACCGCTCCCACACCGGTCCCCACGGTCCCTTGTGCTCGGCCAGAAGTTCCGCGCCCTTGAGATTTCCATCGTTCACGGGGTCAAATGCGAGCTGCGACTTGCAGACCTCAACGAAGCCGATCCATGCGTTTTCGTCACGGCCCGTCTTGAACGCCTCGCCCTGGTCCAGCCACTGAAGCAGATCGCGGACCGGGTCGCCGCCGGTCAGAAGGGTGTTGAAGTAGTCCTTGTCGAGGCGCTTGCCTTTCAGGAGGTCGATCTCTTCATCGAGCAGGCGATAGAGCGCGAGCTGCATGGAGTGCTTGGCGTCGTTGTCCTGGGCCACGTCCAATCCGAGCCCGCCCTGGTCGGATTTCAGGAATGCCAGAATGGTCCAGTCCTTGGCATTGATCTGCGACCAGATCACGCCGCTGTACTGCAACTCGGCCAGGGGCTTGAGGTGTTCCGGGCAGCTTTCAACCGCGCGCAGATCCTGGCGGCTGACACCGGGCAGGTACACGATGGGGGTCGAGCCATTCGGGAGATCGACATTCGGTGCCTTCCCCGCGATCACACACCGGAGCCAGATGCCTGGCCCGGTCTTCTTCCCGACATCGTACTCGCCCAGGATGAACATCTCCGGAAGCTCGGCCTGCAGACGCGCCGCGACGGCTTCCCACTGGCGATCTCCATCGGGCCATAGGATGCACTGCGGAGCCACCTGGACGTCGGGGTTATGCACTGCCGCGTCACGGAGGGCCTTGAGGAGGCGTTCGATGATCAACATGCCGCACCTCCATCCATCCGGAAGAGCTCCATTGCGGCCAGGACGAGCTTGGCGGTGCGAACGTCAATCTGTGCGATGCTCCAACTCTCAGCGTCCGCCAGGTCCTCGTTCAGCTTTAGGCCGTTCTTGTATCCGACGGCGCGTCCCTGCCGGTCCTTTCGGTCACGCTTCTCCTCGAAACTCTTGTTGCCAAGGGCACTGTTGAATCCGGAGATGGTGAGGTTACCCAGTTTGTGGACGTGGGTTTCTTGATGCTCCTGCGCTTTCTTCAAATCGCCAGCCGCCATCATTTCGACCCATGACGGGGAGATGTTTTCCCCTTGCGGGAAGATATGTTCGATGGTCCAGACAAACTGCTTGTTCTCGACGCGCCATAGATCGACCAGCGATTCCCGCGTCATGCCCTTTTCGGCCAAGGCACACAGTATGAAGCGGGTAACGCCCGCGTTCTCCTCGTATATCGCCCCCTCCAGATTGCCTCGGAACGCTTCGTCGGATGCCGAAACGGACACCAGCTTCTTGCGGACCTTCTCGATCACGCCCGCGCCTGTGGCGTCGCCCATTTCTTCGATCAGCGCCATAAACAGCCTGGTGAGGTCGCGCGTGGGAGGGGTGTCCGTCAGATTGCGGCGAACAAAGAAGCGCACCAACAGGCTCACGATTTCGCTCAGGTGATCGTTGGCCAGGGCCAGTTCCGTTCTGCATACCAGGAGGTACAGCATCAGCAGGTAGGACGGCGCGCCCTGAATCCGTTCGAGGTCCTTGAGCGGTTTCTCCAAGCCGTTCAATGCTTCGTCCTGATTGCGGGAGAGGATCAACGAGTAGAGATGACCGGCCTTCCCGATCTTCTCCAGGCATCCCTTCGCGTCGTGGTTGATGACCTTTTCGTATATCTGGATCAGGTTCGACCGCGTCGCCACGGGTCCGAGCGGGTCCTTTTTCTTCTCGTCTTCCTTGCGGAACGGCGCGTTCAACTCATCCTTGAAGGCGTTGTAGTACTGGCGGAAGAAGCGCTCCTGGATCGCGTAGTCGTCACCCAGGTAGCCCAATAATTTGTTCCAATGTCCGAAGTAGTAATCGACCTTGCCGGGTTCGATGGACTCCAGCCGGGCCAGCAGCTTGTTTTTGATTAGGTCGATGGCCGTGAGTGGCATGCCACGGTTGTTCAGGGACTCGAACAGAGTGTAGGCATCCGCGTGGCTGGCCACCTCAATCTTCACCATGCAGGCCTGGCTCACCTTATCGAGGAATTCCACGATGGTCGCCAAGCCGTTGCTCTGCCCATCGGTCATTTCTTCAATGCGGCTCTGGAAGTACCTGAAGGCGCGGAAGACCTTCCGATTCCCTGCGTAGGACGGCACGTCACAAGGGCTGATCACTCCGACTTCAGCCATTACCGCAAGGTAGTCGTCGTGGTTGTTGTTTTGAATTTGCGGGATCACTCGAACCTGCTCGTCGCCTTTCTTGAGCACCAGTTTTCGCTTCAGGTTGAAGACCTCGTGGCGTTGATCGTCGTCCAATTCGGCATCACGACTCTTGAGAGCCTGATAGACTGCCGCGAACAGCAGCGACAGGGTTGTAAGCCGTTGTTGGCCATCCACGACTTCCAGCTTTTGTACGGACAGAGCGTCGCCGGACTGGTTTATGCAGATGATCGAGCCGAGGAAGTAGCCAGGGTCGTTCTCCAGAAGGTCATCGAAGAGGTTCTCCCAATGGGTCTTGCGCCAGGTGTACTCGCGCTGATAGCGTGGGACGGCATAAACCACGCCCGCATCGATGTCGAAAAGCTGCGAAACTGGGTAGTTGAAGACCGACTTGATCATTTTGCCGTCTCCCGCGCCGAGCGCTTCTCGTCCAGGCTCAGGTGGTGGTCGTTGATCCGGTCGCCCTTGAAGAGGCGATACCAGGGCGCGGACTCCACGTCTTTGCCGCGATCCTTGTTCCAGTCGATCTTGGGCTTCTCGCGCAGGACGCCCGCGCCTTTCTTCTTGATGTCGGGCACGGACATGAAGGGGCGGATGTTCAGACGAACGCCGTCGTTGAGGTCCGGCTCCCAGCCGATGGGTTGCTTCTCAATGGGCTTCCAGCGCACGAAGATGTCGTAGGGGTCCTCTCCCGCCAGGATCAGTTCGAGCCGTTTCTTGAGCGTTTCGGCGGCGGCCAGACGTTCCTGCGCACCGTCGACGCCGGAGCCGATGTCATCCTTTTGGCGCTTAATCCAGTCGCCCAGGTAGGTGTAGATGAGCGTCTCCAGGTTCTTGCGGTCGAGTTTGTGGTAGTTGACCAGGGCCGAGAAGCCGTCGCGCAGGCCGTCCCAGATATGCCAGATGAAGGGCCGCTGATGGAAAATCTGGCAGTGCTGGATGAAGAACTTCTCGCGCAACCAGGAATCGAGGGACTTGCCCGCGTGGTCGGCGGATTTCAGAAGGGCGGATAGCCTGTCCGTGCTCCAGTCGTTGCCGTAGGCGGATGCCAGGAGATTCAGAAGTCGGTCGGCGGCGGATGCCTCGCCGCGCACCGGCGGGATGCAGACGATGCCGTCCTTGTCCGCGAATTTGATCAGGTCGTCGCACTTGGCGACGCGCGCACGGGCTTCGCTGGACAGTTCCATCTCTCTATCGAGTTCTGCAGGCCAGCGATAGCCGAGGAGCCGGGCAACGGCGACTTGGAGAGTATCGCTACTATTAGCGGGGTGACCATGGAAGATCCATTGAGAGGGATCTTGAGAGCATGGTTTTGGCAGACCCTCAGGGTAGGTATCTTTTGCAATCGACTCCCAACGTTCTAAATCAAACGGAACCTTTACAAGCGTATTGCAACTTGCCTTGAGATTACTATCTATCTGCTTAAGTTGCCTCTGAAAGTCGTCAGATTCAACAAAAAGGCTTATTGCAGGGAGGTTTACCTGATTTCGCGGATGTATTACGGCGATGTTTTCATCAAATGCTTTTCCCAGATAAGGTCTAATATACAAGTAGCCTATACCTGAAACAGCAACTCCAGAGCTTCCCCAAATGTTAACACCTGCTTTCCATTTTCCAGATGTATAGCCAGTCTCCTTTTTCTGTTGAATAAAGCTGTATAGGAGCCCCTTTCCTTTTTCCCACCGAAATATCTGTGAGGCACCGTAATCAGAAAGTTCTCTTTTATTTGGTGTTGACTGTTGTGGTTCCCAAATATCTTGGAAATATTGAACCTCCCAGAACTGAAACACATAACAATTCTTATCAAATGTACCTTGGCCATGAAGGCCTTCTGCGAGTTGTGAAAGCAAAGCACCGCCGTCAATCTCGGCAAGACTGATTCTGGAATCCGGATTTTTCTTTTGGTCAGCTTGACCAGCCAATAACAACCTATCATTAATGAGAGATTGAGCTTTGTTGTCAGGCCCTTGTGCTGCCCATGCGTCAATCCCAACAAACTGATGCTCTGGGAGTGGTTTCTTGTTGCATATAGACACCAAGAGCCCTTTGACGACTTCTCCTGTAATCGTTTGAAATGCACCTGGGCCAAGCCGAGTTATTGAAATTATTTCATATTTATCAACAAGGCGTTTCCTGAAGTTCTGGCAAGGGTTTATGTAGAGCCAGTTCTCAGGTAAAACTACAGATGCATTTCCAGATTCATTTAAATACTGGAGGCATCGAATCAAGAAACCATACGCAAGATCATGCTTGCCGTCGGCAAAATGAGTTTCAAGATATTTTTTGATCTCATCGTTATGTTTTCCACGCACCAGATAAGGCACGTTTGTAATAAGCAGATTATAACCCTTAATCATTAGCAAAGATGCTTTAGCAATGCCGCTTGCAACAACGCCCATCTCATTTTTTGCGTCATCTTTCTCTTCGGCTAACGCTTTCGTGAGTAGCGGCCCAACGTCTTCCCATTTCATTTCAAACAGCGAACCCTTGCCCAGGCTCGCTTCGGGATTGATTAGACTACCTAGTACCGGTGCGTCCTTGAACTGTTTGTAAAGCTCTTCGAGCGCTATCCGCAGATTGGTGTTGTCCCCCGCCAATGCCAACCACTCTTCCTTCTTGGCGCTAATGGACAGGCCCGAACACGCTACATTCAATTCCGGCAGTTGCCGGTAGCCGCCCGCGTCCGGATACCTCCAAGCCGCCAGGGCCAGGGCAAAGGCCGCCAATTCCACACATCGCTGGTCGATCTCAAGGCCGTGGATGTTTTCTGCCAGCACCCGGTCCACGGCCTCGCGGGCGGACAGCCCGTCTCGCTCCATGCGCATGGGCACCAGCATCAGGAAGGCGGCCACCAGGAAGTGGCCGGACCCGCAGCACGGGTCGAGGGTCTTCAGTTCCGCAAGCTTCTCCGGCCAACCATCGAAGGTTCCGGCGGCCGGGGTCCATTTGCTGTCCTCGCCCTTCACAAAGCGCAGGTACTCCAAGGGCATGCCGGGAAGCGACGCCTTCCTGTGCAGTTCCTCTTCATCCTTAGCCGTCTTCAGGTCCGTTTCGGTCACACGCCGCGCCGCCCACCACGCCCCGAGCGAGTTGTCCAGAAGGAATGAGACCATGTACGGCTCGGTGAAGAGCTGAGTGACGGCGGGCAGTTCGCGCGCGCCGATCTTGACCTCCGAGGCGTTGACGGCGTCCTTGCGCTTGGCCTGCCAGAACTGGTAGACCCAGCCCAGAGAATCCGATGCGTGGAAGACCTCCTGCGGCAGGTCCGCCAGGAGCCGTTCCAGTTTCTGCTGGTGTTCGGGCGGCAGCGTGAGTTGAAACACCGGGGAATCCGGTCGGAAGATCTGCGGCAGCATCCGCGCGGCGAAGCGCGAGGCGAGTTCCCATCCGTTCTTCGCGCCTTCCTCGGCGGCCAGGTCTTCGCATTCCTCCAGGCTCACGGCCACGGGGTCGTCCGGGTCCGGATACATGAGGAGGTTGTTCTCGGCGAGGAAGCGGGCAAAGAGCATCCGGTGCCAGTGTTCGTAGGCGATCTCCTCGACCAGGCGGTCGATCTCCTGTGTGTCTTTCTTGTCGTGCCGGAAGTCGCCAAGCTGGCGGCCGTGGATGCGCAGCTTGCGGCGCAGTTCCTTCTCGTCAGCCCTGAGGTGGGCGTAGGGCTTGGGCTCGCCCACACCGAGTTGTTCGACGGCAGCCCGGGCGGCCACCTCGGCCACGTCCCGCGCCTCCATGACGGTGCGTTCGAGCTTGTTTCTGAGCGTCTTTTCGAGTGCCTGCATTCCTGTCGTCCTCGTTTGCATCAACGAATCACCACCGGCCCCTTGGCTACGGCCTTCTTCAACTGGTCCTGGACATCCTTCACCCAGGCGTCCACGTCCTCGGGCGACTTGAGCGTGCGGCGCGGGATGTCGACGGTCTGCGTCTCCGGCTCAAGTGACTTGGATGCCAGCTCCCTGGCGCGATCAAACCGGCCGGGAAGGGCGTCGATCCGGTCGCGCCAAACCACCAGGGGATGCTGTTCCAGAGCGGAGACCAGTTCCTGGTACGTGCCGAGGGCCAGCTTCGGGGCATCGGCAATGCCGCACTGGCCGCGAATGACGTCGCGCTCATCCTCGGCCAGTTGCTGCCAGGATGCGTCCTTTTCGAGCGCCGAGGACTTGTCCTTGAGTTTCTCCGCGTACTGCTTCTGTTGCGCGGCCAGTTCGGATCGCAGGGCATCCTCCAGCGACTTGAGGAGCGGCTGAGTCGGATCGGGCTCGGCCAGAAGCAGGCGCTGCTTCTCGATGGCCTCGGCCTGTTGCCGCGCTTCCTGGGCGGCCTTCAGGTCACCAGCATACTTCAGGAGGCCGCGGAGCTTCTCCCAGGTCGGCCAGCGTTTCTCGATGCGCGTGGCCTGGTCTTCCCAGGCCTCGATGGATGTCTTGAGCTCGTCGCGCCGGTTGTAAATGGCCAGGAGCTGCTCGTTGCCCGAGGATAGACGGATTTCCTCGAGTGACGCCACGTCGGGCCGTTCGGGCTTAGGCGCTTCGCCACCGGCCTTGTCCGCCAGTTCGCCCGCGAGTTGCAGGAACTCGGGAATGGCGGCCAGTTCCTCGCCTTGCTTGGCCTGAACGCCGAGGCGCTGAAGCGTCTTGCGAATCTGGATGCGCTGGCTCGTGGAGACCGTGGCCGATTCGACCTTGAATGTGGCCTTGCCGATGGCCTTACGTTCGAGGTCCTTGGGATCGACTGCGCGGCCTCGGTCGTCTTGTGCCCGGATGAGACCGGCGATTAGGAGAACCTGCAGTCCGCCGTCCACGGCATCACGCGACCAGCCGTAGGGCGACGCCTCGAAGTTGGCCCTGATGTCCGCGCCCTTCTTGCCGCCAGCGATGAAGGCCAGGATCGCCTTGCAGACCGGATTCTTGGCCGGTTCGCCGTCGTCCCCGACCGCCTTGAGGGCATCGGGGGCACCTTGCTTCGCCTTGGCGTAGACTTTCTCCCAACCGGCATGGTCGGCCAGCCCGAACTGGGGATAGAGCCGCTGGAGGGCATTCTCAGCCGCCTCCAGGATCATTTCCTGCAGGGAGTTTCCGAGGATTTCGTTCCCGCCGCCCTGGAACGCGCGCGCGCCGGAAAACGATTCGTCCAGGAGTTCCCTGATCTTGGCCTCGGCGGTTTGCCGCGTCGTCTCCATCGCCGCCCGCGCCTCGGTGCCTTCGGGGCTATTAGGAACACCTCGCTTCTCCAAAGTCGCGGTCGCGGCCTTGCAGTCGATCAGGTGATGCCGAAGGTCGTCTGCCGAACGTTTGGGGATAAAGACGAAGATGGTCGGGGACTGGTTCCCGGCCTGCCTTGCGTCCACGCGCACGGAGTTCTCGTCGATGGCCCAGCCGTCCCGCACCCAGACGCAGACACGCTTGGCACTGTCCTGGGGTAATTGGGCATCGAATACGGGAGAGAGTTCACGGGTGACCTTGGCGCTGCCTTGGGTCAGCGACAGCTTCTTCACCAATTCGGCGAAGGTCCGGCGAATACGATCATCGCGTTCGGCCTCGACCCTATGCGCCTCGTTGGCTAGCTGGCTGCGCTGGCTCAAGAACTCGTCGTTCCAGGCCGCGCTCTCCTCGGTCTGGATGCGGTATTCATCGCCCACCTTCATGAGGAGTTCACACTTGTCCAGAAGGCCCGGGAGCTTGTTGCGAAGCGCACTGCTGCCAGCCGCGAGATCGTCAACCATAAGGTCGGCGACGGTGTCGAGCGTCGAGTGAATGCCGACCTCGTCGTTGCTGGCGGCGAGTTTGTTAATAAGGAAGACCAGGCCGCAGGCGCGCGCCACAAGCTGCTCGTCGGGCGTTCCCTTGATCCACTTCATTGTCTTCTCGTGGACCTTCCGCGGCAGGATACGCCCCTGGAGCAGCTTGTCGGACGAGTCGAAGTATAGGAGGTCGGCCGGAATAACACATCCCAGAGAGGCGTCGAGGTTGGTCTGGATGAGCTTGTGAACCATGCTGAGCTGGTTGCGCAACTGACTGTCGGTGCCCGTCTGATCGAGGACGCGCAGCGTGTATTCCCAGAACCGCTTCCGGACCGGGAGGATGGGATAGTCCTGGGCGAAATTAGGCATGTCGTCCTGGCGATGCCCAATGCTGGTGCTGGCCAAATGCCTGGAAACTTCGCCAAGGTTCGTCTGCATGATCTTCTCGATCTCGCCGATGGCGTCCGGCTTCTTGGCGAGAATCACCTGCCGGATGACGGCATCCACATCGGTGTCCGAGAGTTCGACGCGGATCGTGAAGCGGCCCTCCAGCTTCTTGAGGTTCGCGGTGCCCGTGACTGCTGTCTGACCCGTGCCGATGAAGAGCAATTTGCCGGCGATGTTCTTGCAGCAGGATTCGACTACCTCCTGGACTTCGAGAGACCGCTGGCTGTCTTCGCCAATGTACTGCTGAACTTCGTCGAGCACGATCAGGGTGAGCGGGAATTTCCCGTCCCGGGTCAACGCCTGGCGAATCGCCTTCAGCATGTCGTCGCTGCTGATGTCCTGAACGAACGGGTAGAGATTGTTAAGCGTCTCCACGCAGGTAGCGGGTGACGAGAACAGGTTAGGCTTTGCCTTGACGAGCGCCGCGTGCAGACCTTCGGCCACGTAGAAGTTGTCCAGTTCCTCGCGCCAGTCGTACCCGTTCTTCTCGACTTCCTTGCGGACCTTGTCGTAGATGGCCTCATTGCGAAGCCACATAACGAAGCGGGCCACGGGGTACTGCTCGGGGAGCCCGACCGACTTGAAGATGATCCGCAACAAGGCTAGGCGCACGCTGCCGCTGGCGCTTGCCCCCAGGGTGCCGGATGCGGCGTGAAGACCTCCGTGGCGCTTGCCCGCGGTGGTAAGCTCTTTCAGCAGATCCTGAATGCCCTGCGGCAGGTTGGCGATGCCGCGCGCGGTAGCGCCGTCAGGGAACTCCGTGTCCGACCACAACGCGCGCAGCATCTTGACCAGGTGAGACTTGCCAGAGCCATAGAATCCGCTCACCCAGACGGCAGGCTGCTGAGCCTGGTTGATGTTCTTCAGATAGGTCTCGATGATGTGCGCGAGGCCTTTCTCGTACTGGCCATCGCAGACAAAGGTCTCCAGCTCGTACCGGAGGACCGCAAGTGCCTGATCGGTGCGTTCGTCGTTAACGTTGGCCACGCCTTCGTTGACGAGTTTCCTCGTCGAAGGGTCCTTGGTATAGATTTGTCTGTTGTTCATCATGCACTCCTGTATCAGGCCTCCATGTCCGCAGTGATCGGAACGGCCAGGTAATTCCATCCGTCGTAGCCATCCAGCAGCCGGTAATTGCTGTTCTCGAAGGTTCCCGGAAAGAAAACCACCAACCGTCCCTTGACCATCGGCGCGAGTTTGTCCACGACAGCCTTGACCTTGAGCAGGCCGAAGAGGGAACCGACGCCTTTCAGGGCGATCACGCTTCCATCATCCGCGCCCACCGTCTGCAGGAACTGGCCGAAACGGTCCGCGATGAAGTCCAGGTACTGCGGTAGCAGCGTGGCGAGGAGATCGGGCTTTCGGTAGTAGCTCTCTGCATAGCGTTGCCCTGACAGCCACTCCGCGAAGGTGTCAGTCAGGTCAAACACAAACCACTCGTGGCCAGATTCACGCGTGGCGATCTCGAACTCGTCGATCTTCGCCCGAAGCCGCAGTTCCTCGTTCTCGTTGTAGACGCAGAAGATCACTCGCTGCGCTGGGGCGGCGTTATCACGCCAGGGCACGCCGATGAACTTCGCGTAGGATGCGAGGAGTCGTCTAACTCTGTTCACGTATCCACTCCATTTCCTGCTGCGTCAGCAACGACGGGAACAGGACCTCGATCACGTTGCTTACCCGCTTGAAAACGATCCACCCCTTGCGTGAAGCGGTTTCCGCAAGCTCTACGGCATTCTCGAACGAGCAGTCGAGCAACTTGGCGTAATCGGACTTGAAGAGCGACTCGCCACGTTCGCCGCTCAGGTATCCAAGGAACAGTGCATAGGCCGTCGATCCCGCCGTGGGCTTGGCCTTCGACCTCGACTTTTTCACGCGGCCGGAAAGGTGGCCGGTCTGAGTCCAGGAGGAGGCGAGGTTTTGGGCGGTGGAAATCAGCGTTGCCTTGCTGAACCGGCCCGGATACTTCTTCTCCAGATATTCCTCCAACGCCTCGCGCGAGAAAACCTGGCCCTCCGACATCTTCAAGACAAAGGGGGCCGTGGCTCTGAGGAGGGGGTCCCGTGCGTAGGCGCAGAGCGCGGCGATAAGCGGACGCCCTTCAGGATCGCGCTGCCAGAAGTACCGGAGGGCCCGAAACAGTGTCGTGTCGGGACTCAGCGCGTAGAGGTCCGCAAGATGTCTCCGGGTGAGAATCCTGGTTTTATGGGAACGCTTCCCAAGGCAGTTGTCCTCTTCAATGGCCTGAACGTATTCGGCTCCGGACATGGAAGACGCCGGGACCGCGTCTAGGAGGTGGCGCAGTTCAAGAAGCATCATGGTCCGAGCCATGTGGGCGCTGCCGCGCTCCTGGCTGAACCCGTACTTCTTCAGACTGCCGTTTGAGGACTCACTTTTCATCGGTCTTTGAATCATCCTTAACATCGCCGGCTGCGCCGGACTTCACCCACGCGTCCACTTCTTTCCTGTCGAACTTCCAGAGCCGACCGATCTTGTGGCCCGGCATCTGCCGTTCACTAATCCACTTGTAGACCGTATCCCGCTTAATGCCGAGATGGTCAGCAATCTCATCTACGGAGAGCCATCGGTCTTCCATCATTCGACTCCACTCACGTTTGGCCTCATTGGTTGCCTCGCAGCGGCCTCTTTCTCTTGGTTGATCGGTGTCCCACGTTCCAGCCTCCGGCGTTTACGTCCCAATAAACCAGGACAAACAGGGTTACAATATATCAGACTGATGTCCAATGTCAAGCGGTTTGTCCGGTTATTTTCTCTATTTGACCGAGTGTAACCGAGTCAGGGCTTCCGG
>Ga0116183_1002636_pt1 | contig 19056 bp, 18 predicted proteins | sample AD_UKC078_MetaG_FD_89753 | JGI IMG/M metagenome (GOLD analysis project Ga0116183, IMG submission 89753) | Active sludge microbial communities of municipal wastewater-treating anaerobic digesters from USA - AD_UKC078_MetaG | ecosystem: Engineered > Bioreactor > Anaerobic > Digestate | place: USA... | reverse complement strand
TGCTGGCCGAGCGCAGTCTGTTGGGCAGCGGCGAACTGGCACGACTCGACCAGGGGCGCCCGATGGGTCCCTATTCCAGCCCCGGCGCCTTCGGCAATTACAGTGCGGTGATCGCCGTGGCCTGTCTGGCGGGCTGGCTGGCCTGGGCGCAAGACCGCACAAATGCGTGGCTGCGCCCCCTGGTGCTGCTGGGCATGGGTGGCGGGGCCGCCGCCGCGCTGTCCTCTGAAACCCGCTCGGCCTGGGCCGCCATACCGGTGATGGCGGCGCTGGGCGTGGCTGTGCTGGGGCAGGGCGGCACTCGTCGCCGGTGGCTGGCGGTGGCCGGAATTGTCGTGGCGCTGGGCACGGGCCTGCTGTTTGTCGAGGTGATACGCGAACGTTTGCTGCTGGGAATCAGCGAAGTTCTCGCTTATGTGGCCGACCCGTCGGCGCAAAGCGCCCGTGAAACCTCCATCGGTCTGCGCCTGCTGAGCTGGCAATGGGGCTGGGAGCAGTTTCTCGCCCATCCGGTATTCGGCATCGGCCTGGCCGGTTTTCGCCCGGCCGTGGATAGCGCCGTGGCGGCAGGAAAGCTGCCCGTCGTGCTGGGCACCTTTTCAGGCCTGCACAACCTGGTGGTCGACCATCTGGCCAAGACCGGCCTGGTCGGCAGCTTTGCCATGTGCCTGATGTGGCTAGGGATGTTCCGTTATTTTCTGAGCGCGCGCCGGGTTGTTGCTGATCCGTCCAGGCGCCTGTTCGTTGTGTGGGGCCTGATGCTGCTGGCCGGGGAGCTTGTTTTCGCGAGTGTCGGTTCGATGTTCGCCTCGTCACTCGGGACCGTGGCCTTCACGGTTCTGCTGGCGGTGTTTGCAGCCGGCGCCCATCCGGAGACGCCAAGCCGCAGCTGAGACCGCTTCAGCCGCGCAGATGGCGTAGTTCCAGCAGGCAGCGCAGCTTCAAGGTGTCCAGGCGGAGCTTGAGGCTGCCGCCGGCGCGCACCTTGAGGATTTTCCGGGCGGACTCGAATCTGCCGCTGTGGATCAGTTTCTTTAACAGGCGGCGTCCCTGCATGCTGCGCACGGCTGCGGGTTCGGCCTTGCTGTCGAGCCAGTCGAGCAACTCCGCTTCCGGCAGAGCCAGGTGGAAGTTGAACAGGCCATGGAAACCGAATGTCGGCGTCGTAGGCGGGGTCAGCTCGAAGGCGAAGCGACGGGCCAGTTCGACGGGTGCAAACCGGATGTCATGCCGGCTGACCAGCAGGTCGTGATAGCCGTCGCAGATGGCATAGTCCTCGGGCTGCAAATTCCGGACGTCCGCATCCTGCAGGGCCTCGAGCAGGCGGCGAGAGCGCAGCGAGAAGCCGCCGTTGCCCACGGCATGCGCCCGGTGCGGCCAGGGGGCGCCGATGTAGTCGTAGTCGAGAAAGGCCGGATCCCAGGCCGCCGGGTCGAGAATGAAGCTGTCCCACTGCATTACCAGCGCATGGCTGCCGCTGAAGTAGCTGCCCAGCGACTTGATCATGAAGGCCGAGTAGTCGGCCACGTTGCGCAGGGGCGGCACGGCGCATACGGTGATGCGCGGGTCGGGGCTCATGTAACCGTCCCGGGTGAGCAGCACCGCCTCGCCAAAGTGAACCCGGTCGAGGCAGCGTTGCATCGCGTAGAGTGCAAGATCCGGGTGGCGGGTATCGAGGCAGATCAGGCTGATCCGCGGCAGTTCAAGCATGGGCGGGCAGCCTGCGGCGGCGTCGGAAGACGTAAAAACCGGAGCTTAGCGCAAACCGGAAGGGCCTGTCCCGGGCGATTCGGGCAAAATAGCGATCCTTGTGCAAACCGACACCACCGTCATTTTCTTCAGTCCTGTCTTTTGAAGCCGAATCCCTCTCTTCCCCGCACTGTTGTCGTTCATCACCGTAGCGGTATCGGCGATCTGATCTGGCATATTCCCTATTTGCGCGCCATTGCGGCGGCGAGCCGGGATGGCAAGGTCAGTCTTATCGCCAGGCCTTCCTGCCGGGCGGCCGAGGTGCTGGCTGCGGAAAGCTGCATTGACGAAATCATCGATTTCGACCGCCGGCCCCGCTCTGTCGAACAGCGCCGCGGCCGCCATGAGGGTTTCTCGGCCCAGCGGGCCTTTGTACGTGAGTTGCAGGCCCGGCAGTTCGGGCGGATCTACATTTTTTCCGGACGCCCGCGCTATGCATTGCTGGCCATGCTGGCGGGCATCCCGGAACGGGCTGGTTTCGGTTTCTCGGCCATCGAGCGTCTGTTTCTCAACCTTCCGCCCTATATTCAGCGCCATCGGGGCGCGGGTAACTGGGTTTATCCGGAGGTCACCGACTTCTGCATCACGCATGGTCTGGTTAGTGGACCCGTTGTGCCACAGATGGAAGTGCTGGCGTCCGAGTTGCTTGTGGCGGAACAAGACCTGGCCGGGCTGACGGGCCCCCGCTACGCCTTCTCGATTGGCACATCCAAACCGCGCAACGATTGGGGCAGCGCAAATTTTGCCGCTCTTGCCGCCTGTCTGGCTGAGCGCGGTTGCAGCATCGTACTGCTCGGCGGAGAGGCCGAACGGGCTGCTGCTGCGGCCCTCGTTGCCGCACTGCCCGCCCGCTGGCAGGCGCGTGTGATGGTGGCCGCACAGGCGTCCATCCAGCGCTCCGCAGCCCTGCTGCGGCATTGTGATTACTGTGTGGGCAACGACACCGGTGCCCTCAACATGGCCCTCGCCAATGGCGTTCCGTCCCTCGGCCTGTTCGGCGCCAGCCAGCCTCTGACTCACGACCCACGCCTGCAGGCCTTGAGTGCCCGCGGGATGGATGCCATCTTGCCGGCGACCGTGGTGGCCCGGCTTGTTACCCTGGGCGCCCCGGGTTTTGATTCCGGCACTTGAATGAATCCGCGCTTTTCCGTCGTCATCCCCTTGTATAACAAGGCTTCCCACATCCAGCGGGCGCTTGATTCGGTGCTCGCCCAGACCCTTGGCGACTTCGAACTCATCGTGATCAACGATGGCTCATCCGACGGGGGCGAGCGGGTTGTCGGGGCTTGCTCGGATCCGCGGGTACGCCTTGTGAACCAGCAGAACCAGGGGGTCTCGGCGGCTCGTAACAAGGGCGTTGTTCAAGCAAGCGCACCCCATGTGGCTTTCCTCGATGCAGACGATGCGTGGCAGCCGGGCTTCCTGGCCGAGATCGCGCCGCTGATCGCTGCGTCACCCGATTCAGCGCTTTTTGCCACCGCCTACGAAATGCTCTCTCCAGACGGCAAGACACGGGATTACAGCGCCGCTGCAGTCGGCCCGGCGCTGTCGTCCGGTGTCTTCCTCGACTACCTCGACTGCGTCGGTCGCGATACCTACCCGTTCTATACCAGCTCGGCTTGCGTGAACAGGGCCGCCTTCCTCGATTGCGGCGGTTTCGACCGGAGCCTGCAGATCGGCGAGGACGTGGTCATGTGGCTGGCCCTGTCCCTGCGGGTGCCGGCCTGTTTCAGCCCGATGGTCGGCGCTACCTACCATCGGGACGCTGAAAACCGGGCCATGAACCAGTCCGGGCGCTCCGAAAAAATCCTCTCATACGTGCGCACGCTGGTGGCGACTTGCGGCAGCGCGCCGCTTTCCACCAAGCAGGCCGACGATTTCAAGGGTCTGATTTCCTTTAACCTGTACCGTAGCTGCGTGGGCTTCATGCGCAGTGGCGAAACGGCCCGGGCGAAGCAGATCATGAGTGAGTTCGATGCGTTCCTGCTGCCCCGGCAGCGGAGCAAGTTGTTGCGCAAGGCCTTCAAATACACTCTACTCGGCCCCTTCCTGCGTGCCCGGCGTGGCTGACCGCTGACATCAATCCTTTTCCGACCAGGACGAAGTGAAGAATGATCATAGTGAAGCTCAAGGGCGGGCTGGGTAACCAGCTCTTTCAGTACGCTACTGGCCGCGGGATTGCCGAGCGCACCGGGATGACCCTCAAGCTGGATGTGTCGAGCTACCAGTCGGACGCCCTGCGTAATTATCGGTTGCGCGCCTACCCGGTCGTGGACAAGTTCGCCACGGCGGAAGAGATCGAATGCCTGAATCCGTCGAAGGCGCATTACGCGCGCTGGACGGCAAGCCGTATCCGCAATGCGCTAAAGCCTTATTACGGCCGGTCCTATCTGAAGGAGCGCGGTTTTCCCTTCGATCCGGCCATCCTGCAGGTACGCCAGCCGGTCTACCTGAACGGCTACTGGCAGAGCGAGAAGTACTTTGCCGATATTGCCGACGTGCTGGTGCGGGAGTTCACGCCCGCATCGCCCCTGAGCCCGGAGAACGAGGCGCTGGTCGTGCGCATGGCCGCGTCGTCCTCTGTGAGCCTGCATATCCGCCGGGGCGACTATGTCGCCAGTCCGGAAGCCCTGCGGGTGCATGGTGTCGTACCCCTCGACTACTATCGACAGGCAATGTCCCTGATGGCGGGGCGGGTGCCGGGGCCGCACTTCTTCATCTTCTCGGACGACATGGCCTGGGTGCAGGAAAACCTGAGCGCCGATCACCCGATGACTTTCGTGGGCAGCGAGCGATCAAACCAGGACTACGATGATCTTCGCCTGATGAGCTGTTGCCGGCATCACATCACTGCCAACAGCTCGTTCAGCTGGTGGGGCGCATGGCTGAATCGCCGGCCCGACAAGATCGTGGTGGCGCCCCAAAAATGGTTTGCCGCGTCAATCGATACCCGGGACCTGATTCCTGCAGGGTGGATTCGCGTTTAACGGCTTAGCAATTTGCGGAGCCACAGGAATGACGGCCTGCGCTCCCATTTCTCGAAACTGAGGAAATCGTATTTGCGGGACAAGGCCAGCGCCTTTCGGTCGGTCAATAGCGTGATGTCGCCGACCAGCCGGTTACCGAAGCGCCACCACCTGGCAGATGAAAACGCTATTTCCTGCGGATGGTGATGGGCAATATAGGTGCCCATTGTTTCGTATTCGCTGAAACCGGAGTCCTGGCTGAAATCGATGCGGGAAATAATGGCCTCGTACCATGCCGAGTTGTATCTCTGTTCCAGTTCGTCGCACAGTTCATTGAGCCAGCGGACGCGCAGGGGAAAGCACTGGGCAATGAAGGAAAAGTCCACTTTCCTTTCGAGGCCGAGCAGATCGCGGATCAGCTTGAAATAAGGAAGGTGGTGTTCGCTGCCCTTGTAATAAAGAACCCGGCCGGCCTCGTCAATAAAGTGCAGGGGTTTCAGCGGAACGGTGTCGGCATCCCAGATAAGAACTACAGCGTCGGGCTCGGCTGCCCGGGCGGCGGCAATCTTGATGAATTGCTGCAGATACCAGCCTCTGCGTGCCATTCTTTCGGGGGGTATGACCGCGTTGAGGCGCCTGACTATGTCGCCAAGGTAGCGTGATTCAGGCAGAACCTCGATGGCGGACGGCGTTATTTCGCGGAAGCGCTCAAGCTCGTTGTCCGGAACGAGGAGCTTATAATGGCGGGCGGAGATGTTCCGGACGATGCGGGTGGCTGCTTTTTCCCATGTGGGGGCGTCCCCCCAGCTGCATACACAGATGACTTCCGATATTCCGGCTTCTTGATCTGGCATTGTCTATTCTGTCCCGTTTTTCAGATCGACCGGCCGGGAGTGGGGAGTGGCTATTAAGGTTTGCCATTTTACATTGCATCAGTAAAGGTACCGAAGATGGGAATCAAAAAAGCACTCATAACCGGCGTGACCGGACAGGACGGTTCCTACCTGACCGAACTCCTCCTTGAAAAGGGCTACGAAGTCCACGGCATCAAGCGCCGGGCCTCGTCGCTGAATACCCAGCGGGTCGATCACATCTACCAGGATCCCCACGTCGAGAACCAGCGCTTCGTGCTGCATTATGGTGACCTGACCGACAGTTCCAACCTGACCCGCATCCTTCAGCAGGTGCAGCCCGACGAGGTCTACAACCTGGGCGCCCAGTCCCACGTGGCCGTCAGTTTCGAGGCGCCCGAGTACACCGCCGACGTGGATGCCGTGGGTACCCTGCGTTTGCTCGAAGCGATCCGCCTGCTGGGCCTCGAAAAGAAAACCCGCTTCTATCAGGCGTCCACCTCCGAGCTCTACGGCCTGGTCCAGGAGACGCCGCAGAAAGAGACCACGCCCTTTTATCCGCGCAGCCCCTACGCGGTGGCCAAGCTCTATGCTTACTGGATGACGGTGAACTACAGGGAGGCCTACGGCATGTACGCCTGCAACGGCATCCTGTTCAACCACGAGAGCCCGCGCCGCGGTGAAACCTTCGTCACCCGCAAGATCACCCGCGGACTGGCCAATATCGCCCAGGGGCTGGAAAGGTGTCTGTACATGGGCAACCTGGCTGCGTTGCGCGACTGGGGGCACGCCAAGGACTACGTGCATATGCAGTGGTTGATGCTGCAGCAGGCCCGGCCCGAGGATTTCGTGATCGCCACCGGCGTCCAGTATTCGGTGCGCGACTTCATCCGCTGGTCGGCGGCCGAGCTGGGTGTCACGCTCCGTTTCGAGGGGCAGGGCGCGGATGAAGTGGCCATTGTCGACCACGTGGACGGCAGTAAGGCGCCGGGCCTCAAGGCGGGCGACGTGATTGTGCGGGTCGATCAGCGCTATTTCCGTCCCGCCGAGGTCGAAACCCTGCTCGGCGACCCCACAAAGGCTCGTGAAAAGCTTGGCTGGGTGCCACAGATCACCGTCCAGCAGATGTGTGCGGAGATGGTTGCCGAGGATCTCAAGGTGGCCCGGCGCCACGCCTTCCTCAAGGCCCACGGTCACGACGTGCCGGTTGCCACGGAGAACTGAACATGCCGCACCAACTCGATCAAACCATCTTCGTCGCCGGCCATCGGGGCATGGTCGGCTCGGCCATCGTCCGCCACCTTGAGGGGCTGGGTCATCGCCATATTCTCACCGCCGGCCGCGACAGCCTTGATCTTGCCGATCAGCAGGACGTGAGCACCTTTTTTGCCGGCCGGCGCATCGACCAGGTTTACCTGGCGGCTGCCAAGGTCGGCGGCATTTACGCCAACAACACTTACCCGGCCGAGTTCATCCACCAGAACCTGATGATCGAGGCCAACATCATCCACGCCGCGCATGCCCACGGTGTGCCGAAGCTGATGTTCCTCGGTTCCTCGTGCATCTATCCCAAACTTGCCGAGCAGCCGATGCGGGAAGAGGCGTTGTTGACCGGCCCGCTCGAGCCAACCAATGAGCCGTATGCCATCGCCAAGATTGCCGGGATCAAGCTCTGCGAAAGCTACAACCGCCAGTACGGACGCGACTACCGCAGCGCCATGCCGACCAACCTCTACGGTCCGGGCGACAACTTCCACCCGGAAAACAGCCACGTCATCCCGGCCCTGATGCGGCGCATCCACGAGGCCAAAGTTGCCGGAGCGCCGGAAGTCGTCATCTGGGGCAGCGGCACGCCGAAGCGCGAATTCCTTCACGTGGATGATCTGGCCGCGGCAGCCGTGCACCTGATGTGCATTCCCGCACAGGACTACGCCACCGAAACCGAGCCGATGCGCTCGCACGTCAACGTCGGGACCGGCGTTGACGTCACCATCCGCGAACTGGCCGAGACCCTCGTGCGGGTGATCGGCTATCCGGGCCGGCTGGCCTTTGATGCCGACAAGCCGGACGGCACGCCGCGCAAGCTGCTCGACGTGTCGCGTGCCGGACGCCTCGGCTGGCGGGCTACAATTCCCCTCTTCGACGGTTTGGTCGAAACCTACCGCAGCACATTCGGTGCGGCAGGCGCACTTCGGGTCGGTTAGACTCGCCGGGCCTTACGCCGATGCGTTTTCGAGGGACAAGGCGCTGCACCCGCTCGCGGGGGTGAGCCGTAGATTGATGCGAATCCTGCAAATTCTCCACAACCACAAGTTCGGCGGCGCAGAGCAGCACCTCGTGCAGCTGTGCACCGGCCTGCGCGCGGCGGGCCATCAGGTCGAGGCGGCAGTGCCCCGCGGGTCTTGGGTGTGGCAGCGTCTGACGGAGCTCGGCTTCACCGTTCACGCGTTTGATTTTCGCGCCCATTACGATGTGGGCTCGCTGTTTCGCCTGATCGTCCTGTTGCTGCGCGGGAAGTACGACATCGTGCATACGCATCTGGTGCGGGCCGCTTTCTATGGGCGCCTTGCCACGCGTTTCTGCAAGACCCCGCTGGTCTGCACAGTGCACGATCTCACGACGTGGAAAAACTATCCTCGTGAGCGGCCGCTGATTGCCGTGTCCGAAGCGGTTAAGCGGCATCTGGTTTTCCGTGGCTTTTCCGCAGAGAAGATTCGAGTGATTTTTCCGGGAGCTCGGGACTGCAGCCTCGGCGCGGAATCGGAAGTCATCCGTGCGCGGGTCCGGAGCGAATTCGGGCTGACGCCGGCCGACACTGCGGTATTCATGATCGGTCGGGTGGCTGAGGTAAAGGGGCACGACCTGGCCTTTGAGGCGGCACGAAGCTTGCGCGCGAGACTGGGCTCCTCGGTCAGGGTGTTTTTTGCCGGACAAGAAACCACCTGGGGCAGCGAACTGCATGCCAATGATATTAGGGGGGATGTAGTCTGGCTCGGTCGCCGCGATGATGTCCCCCAACTACTTGCCGCTGCCGACATGTGCATTCAGCCGTCCCGCAGCGAAGGTTTGCCCTTGGCCTTGATGGAGGCCTCGTCGGCAGGCAAGGCCATGATTGCGACACAGGTGGGTGGTGTGCCGGAAGTCATCGAAGACCAGCGCAGTGGTTTGCTGATTCCGCCAGACAATGTGGATGCGCTGGTAGACGCCATCTTGGTGCTGATCAGGAGCCCCCATCTGGCCGAGGGCTTCGGCGCGGAGGCCAGAAAGTGTTTTGATGCAAAGTTCTCCATCGAGACCATGATAGGGGCCACGCTCAGTGCCTATTCCGAGTGTCTTCAGGCCTCCCCTGCACGCACTTAGGTAATCTCGTCCCATGTCGCAACGCATCCTCATCGTCCGCGCTTCCGCCATTGGCGACGTGGTGTTCGCTTCGGCGCTACCGGCGGCAATCCGTCGTACGCATCCGGATGCCCACATCGCCTGGCTGGTCGAGCCCGGTATTCACGAGCTGCTGCTGGCCGACCCGCATATCGACGAAGTCATCACCTGGTCGAAGGCCGAGTGGCTCCGGCTGTGGAAGGACGGCAAGCGGCTCGCGCTGTGGCGGCGCGTGCGCCAGCTGCGCCGCGAGCTGCACGCCCGCCATTTCGACATCGCCCTCGACCTGCAGGGTTTGATGAAGAGCGGTTTCATCACCTGGCTGTCGGGTGCACCGCGGCGGGTCGGGCTCGGTTCAAAGGAAGGCAGCCAGTTGCTGATGACCGAAGTCATTCCGCGGGATGGCGAAAAGGCCCGCATCGGTTCCGAATATCAGTATCTTGCCCGGCAGATGGGCTTTGACGCGGGCGACTTCCTGCCAACCCTGACGGTGAATCCGGCGGCCGACGCCATGCTGCTCGGCAAGCTCGCCGAACACGGCCTGGCTCCCGGCGGCTACGCCGTGTTTGCCCCCTTCACCACGCGGCCGCAAAAGCACTGGTTCGAGGACGCCTGGCAGGCCCTCGCCGCGCAACTGATGGCCGCCACCGGCCTGACGCCGGTGATCCTTGGCGGCCCGGCCGATACCGAAGCGGCCGCGCGCATTGCCGCCAGCGATCCGCGCATCGTCAATCTCGCCGGCAAGACGCGCCTGCCTGAGGCTGTCGCCGCCATCGCCCACTCGGCGCTGCTGATCGGCGTGGATACCGGCCTGACCCACATGGGCACCGCGCTGGCGCGGCCGACGGTGGCGATCTTCGGTTCCACCTGCCCCTACCAGAACACCGGGCGGCCCACCGGCAGCGTGATCTGGCTGGGCCTCGAATGCTCGCCGTGCCGGCGCCGCCCCACCTGCGGCGGCAAGTTCACCTGCCTGCGTGACATCACCCCGGAAATGGTGCTGGAGCGGGCGCAAGCCATGCTCGCCGCCGGGAAGGGGCAGGAATGAAGATCCTCCACGTGGAGGCCGGCAAGCACCTTTATGGCGGAGCCCGCCAGGTGCTGTATATCGCCGAAGGCCTCGCTGCCCGCGGTATCGACAACCTGCTGGCCTGCCCCACCGGCAGCGAGATGGCCCGCCATCAGCCGGCCGGCGTGCGTGTGCTGCCGATGAAGATGGATGGCGACGGCGACATTGGTCTGGCCTTCCGGCTGGCCAGTCTGATCCGCACCGCAAGACCCGACCTCGTGCACCTGCACAGCCGGCGCGGCGCCGACACTTGGGGCGGCCTCGCCGCCAAGCTGGCCGGTGTGCCCTGTGTGCTGTCGCGGCGCGTGGATAACCCGGAATCGCGCCTTGCCGTGGCCATCAAATACCGGCTTTACGACCACGTGATTACCATTTCGGAAGGCATCCGCCAGGTGTTGCTCAGCGAAGGGCTGGCGCCGGGCAAGGTCAGCTGCGTGCGCAGTGCGGTCGACGCCACGCCTTATCTGGCGCCGGTGGATGGCGTGGTTTTTCGCGCCGAGTTCGGCCTGCCAGCGGATGCGCTGGTGGCCGGCGTGGTGGCCCAGATGATTCCCCGCAAGGGCCACCGCTACCTGTTTGCGGCCTTGCCGGCGCTGCTCGAGGAGCACCCCCGCCTGCACGTGCTGATCTTCGGTCAGGGCCCGCTGGAGGCCGAACTGAAGGCCGAGGTGGCGCGTCGCGGGCTTGGCGAGGCGGTGCGCTTTCCGGGCTTCCGCCACGACCTGCCGTGCTGGGTCGGCGGTCTCGACATGCTGATCCATCCGGCCGATATGGAAGGTCTCGGCGTGTCCCTGCTGCAGGCCTCGGCGGCGGCAGTGCCGATTGTCACCAGCCGGGCCGGCGGCCTGCCGGAGGCCGTACTCGACGGTGTTACCGGAATACTGTGTCCGCCGGGCGACGTGGCGGCGCTCGGCGCTGCGGTGAGCCGTCTTGCCGGCGATGCCGCATTGCGCCAGCGCTATGGCGCGGCCGGGCGGGCGCGCATCCTGGCCGAGTTTTCGATCGACGCAATGGTGGCCGGCAACTTGCAGGTCTATCGTCAGGTGCTGGAGGCATGCCAATGAAGATCTTGATGGTGCTGCACAGCCACGACAGCGGCGGGGCCGAACGCCACGCCCTGCAACTCATGGAAGGCCTGCGCGAACGTGGCCACGAACCGGTTTTTGCCGGGCCGATGGACGGCTGGCTGGGCGACCAGGTAAAGGCCGCCGGCCTGCGCCATCACCACATTCCGCTGCACGGCCTGATCGATCTGCCGTCGGTCTGGAAACTGGCCAGCCTGGCCCGTCGCGAGCAGGCCGACCTGATCCACGGCCACCTGACCCGCGGTGCGTATTACGCCGGCCTGGGCGGCAAGCTGGCCGGTGTCGCCAACGTGGCCACCGCCCATTCGACCAATGCGGGCAAGCACTTCGGCCGGGCCGACCGCATCATCGCGGTGGCCGAAGCGGTACAAACCTTCTTGCTTGGGCGTGGCTACGAGGCGGAGCGCATTCAGGTGGTGCACAACGGCATCCCCGACATCGCCGCCCAGCCTCGCGCCAGCCGCGCGGCGATGCGCCACGAACTCGGCCTGGGTGACGAGCCCTGCCTGCTGATGGCGGCGCGCTTCATCCAGGCCAAAGGTCACGACACCCTGCTGCAGGCCCTCGCCACCCTCAAGGCACGGCCATGGACCCTTGCCCTGGCCGGCGACAAGAACAGCGAGCTGGGCGTGCGCATGCAGGCACTGGCGCAGGAACTCGGGCTCGCCGGGCGGGTCCGATTCCTCGGCTTGCGCGAAGACGTGCCGGCCCTGCTGGGTGCTGCCGATCTGTTCGTCGCGCCGTCACGCCGGGAGGCGCTGTCGCTGGCGCTGCTTGAAGCCTCAGCCTTCTCTCTGCCGATTGTGGCCAGTTGGGTCGGTGGCACCGGTGAGGTGGTCAAGGAGGGTGACAACGGCTTCCTGGTGCCGCCCGACGATCCGCCGACACTGGCCTCGGCCATCGATACCCTGCTGGCCGATCCGGTCCTGCGGCAGGATTGCGGTGCCCGTGCGCGCACCCGCTTCGACGACGGCTTTACCCTTGACGCCATGCTCGGCAAGACGCTGGCGGTTTATCGACAGGCCCTGGAGGCCCATACCCGATGAAACAGGTCCAGATTCTGATGTACCACCGGGTTGGGGATTTTCCCGGCCGGGTCAAGGCCCATGGTGCGCTGTACTGCCATCTGCCGCGTTTCCGGGCGCAGATGAAGCTGTTCAAGGTGCTCGGCTACCAGGTGATCAGCCTCGACGAGGCTGCGGCCGGCTTGCGTGGCGAGGCGCTTTTGCCGCCACGTCCGCTGGTGCTCACTTTTGACGATGCCTATGTCGATTTTCTCGACAATGCCGCACCGGTGCTCAAGGCCCACGGTTATCCGGCCACCGTGTATGCGGTCAGCGGTCTGGTCGGCAAGACTTCGTCGTGGGTCGCGCCGGATGGACTTGAGCCCGTGTCGCTGATGAATGCCTCCCAGCTGCGCGCAGTGCAGGATCTCGGCTTCACCGTTGGCTCCCACACGGTCACTCATCCGCGCCTCGCTCAGGCCGACGATGCCCGCATCCTCACCGAAGCGCGGGACAGCAAGGCTGCGCTGGAAGACATGCTCGGCAAGCGCGTCGATCACTTCTGCTACCCATACGGCAGCCACGATATTCGCGCTGTAAAGGCTGCCGCTGCCGCCGGCTATGTCACCGGCACCACCTGCGTGCGCGCTGCTGCCACGCCCGAGGATGACCTCCTGACCCTGCCGCGCAAGGCCGTGTCGCGGGGCGACGACGTGTTCGGTGTGGCCTGGAAGCTGATGACCAAGAACCTTCCCAAGCACGCCCAGATTCGCCGCGCCTAATCCTCCTGCCGCCGGAAGGCCAGCCAGCCGGCAATCACCGTGAAGCTGGCGATGATCGCGACGACAATCCAGAAGCCTTCGTGGTGCTCGGCCAGCGGAATGCCGCCCACGTTCATGCCCAGCAGGCCGGCAATCATGTTGATCGGCAGGGCCAGCACGGTGACCATCGTCAGCACATAGACGCTGCGGTTGGTTTCTTCGGTGACTCGCGCGGCGATCTCCTCCTGCAGCAGCTTGATGCGTTCCTGCAGGGCCGTCATGTCGGCCAGCACGGCCGAGAACTCTTCCGTCGAGTGGCGCAGTTCCTGCACGTCGTCCGGTGCCACCCACGCCGGTGGCTGGTTGAGCAGGCGGAACAGTGCGCCCGGTTCCGGGGCGAGCAGGCGGCGCAGGCGTACCAGTACCCGTCGCAGGGCACCCAGGTTGGCCCGGCTGCGTTGTACGCGTTCGGCCAGCAGGGTGTCTTCCACGTCGTCCACCCGCCCGGTGGCTGCGCGCACGATCTGCACCAGCACGTCGGCTTGATCGCGCAGCAGGTGGGTGAGCAGGGCGACCGGCGTATCGAAGGTCTCCCCACCCTTCACCGCAGCGCGCAGGCGGTCGATGGAGCGCAGGGGCTGGAGGCGGGTGGTCACCACCGTGCGTTCATCGACGCACATCCACAGGGTGGCGATTTGCGAGGGTTCGAAGTCGAATTCGTAGAGCACATCGTTCACCACCGCGATCAGCGCGTCGTGGGCGAATTCGATGCGCGTCGAGCGTGAGCCCTCGTGCAGCGCGTCGAAAAAGGCGTCCACCTCGCCCAGATGGTCGCGCAGCCAGCGTTCGGTGGAGGCATTGGCGAGGTTGAAATGCAGCCAGGCGAAGGCGCCGTCGTCGGCCGGCGCGTCGCCTTTGAGCCAGCGCACGGCGCCTGCCGTGTTGATAGGCTCGCCGGCCCGCCCCGGGCGGAACAGGAAACCGGAAATCAGCCCCGAGCGGTCGGAGCCATAGGAAGCGTCGCTGGGATTCACGGGCGGACACGCAGGATGACGGACCTGCGAGCCTAGGCCCGCCACGTGGCAGGCGTATTACGCTACCAGTACTTCGGGTAGCGCCCGACCCGGGCCAGGTTGTTGTAGACCAGCGCTACCGCCACCAGCAGCAGTGCACCGGTCAGCGTCGGCGTCAGCAGGAAACCCCAGCCCGGTGCGGTCAGAAAGACAATCACCGGGTTCGAGCCGGCCGGTGGATGCACGCAGCGCAGCGCCATCATGCCCATGATCGCCAGTGCCACGGCCAGCCCTGCCGCCCACCAGTGGGGCCCGAAGGCCGTGAGGCAGACCAGTCCGACGAGACTGCTCAGCACATGCCCGAACACCACGTTGCGCGGCTGCGAGAAGGGTACGTCAGCAAAGCCGAAGACCAGCACGCAGGACGCCCCGAAAGAGCCCAGCAGCAGCACCAGCGCGCTGCTCTCGGCCAGCCCGGCGATGACGGCAATTGCCAGAAAGCCACCCAGCCCGGCCTGCAGGATGGCCCGCACCGGAGGCGCCGGGGGAAGGGCGGCTGCGTCGCCGCGCAAACGGGAAAGAAAGGCAAACATGGCAGGTCCGATAGAAATAGACAGATCTGTCTACTATCTATCCCTTTCTGGCGTTTGGCAAGTTAAGCTGCGCATCCTTGCAATCCTGCCCCGGCCAATTAAGCTCAATCCATGATCACCAGCCCGCCACCCCGCCTTACCAAGCGCGAGCAGCTCGTCGACACTGCGCTGCGCCTCTTTGCCGGCGGCGGCTACCACGCCGTTGGGATCGACACCGTCATCGCCGCCGCGGGCGTCGCCAAGCAGACCCTGTACACCCACTTTCCATCCAAGAACGCGCTCATCGCTGAAGTCCTCCGCGAGCGCGACCGGCGCTTCCGGGCCAGTCTCGAGGGCTTCGTCGACCGGTACAGCGAGCCCCTCGCCCGTCTCGAGGCGGTGTTCATGTGGCATCGCCAATGGTTCACGGAACCGGGCTTTGCCGGTTGCATGTTCATCAACGTGGCGGCCGAATTCCATGGCGAGGCGGTCGAGCTGCAGCAGCTTGCGCGCGCGCACAAGCAAGCCGTCGAGCGCTATCTCGCCGGCTTGCTGGCGCCGCTGGTGACACAGAGAGAGGCGGCCGGGCTGGCCGCCGATTTCAATCTGCTGCTCGACGGGGCAATCGGCGTGGCGCTGGTGAGCGGCGATGCGGCGGCGGCCGAACGGGCGTGGAAAATGGGAAGGCAGTTGCTGGCGAGCGCCCAGCCCGGCGTGGTTTCGCCAGCGCGCTGATCTGCGCGGGCTCCGGCCTTACTGCCCGATGGCGCCAAAGGCTTTTTTCGCCAGCCCGGTGGCGGCGCCGAGCGGATCCTTGCGGATGGCCTTTTCTTCTTCGCCAATCATCAGGTAGAGGCCGTCGAGGGCCTTGCGGGTCACGTAGTTCTCGATCTTCAGCTCGTCGCCCTTGGCCAGGCCGAACTTGCTGGCCTTGCCGGCGAGCTTGTTGTACTGGGCCGACAGGGCCAGCTTGTCGGTGCTTTCCTTCACCGTCGGCAGGAAGGATTCAGTGAGCTGGGCGGCTGTCTTTTCCTTGAAGTACTGGGTGCCGGCATCGTCGCCACCGGACAGGATCTTCCTGGCGTCTTCCACGCTCATTTTCTTGACGGCGTCCACCAGCAGGCCCTTGGCCTTCGGCACGGCTTGCTCGGCGGCCTTGTTCATGGCGGCAACCAGTTCATCGAGGTCCTTGCCGCGGCCCATGGTGCGCAGCATGCCCTCCATCGGGGCGAGGCTGTCGGGCAGGCCGATCTTCACTTTCGGGTTGTTCATGAAACCACCATCGGCCCCGAGTTGTCCGACGGCCTTCGCAGCGCCTTGCGCCAACGCATCCTTCAGGCCGCCGGAGGCGTCCTTGTCGGTCAGGTCGGCCAGACCGAAGGCCCAAGCCTGGGAACAGATGACAAGCAGGATCAAAGCTCTCAGAATCGCACGCACGGCAAACCTCCTTTTTCTGGTTACAAAAAATGTTTCTCAAGGCTATCACGCGTTACAGTGCGCCCGTTCTGCTCCTTGCCGTGCTTAACGCTTGCGGCTGGCCGCTGGCGGAACCGGCATGAAGCGCCGCAGCCTGATCGTGGCGCTGGCGCTTGCCGGTGTGGTGGCGAGCGTGCTGCTGTGGCCGAAGGGCCGCGAAGTGGAGGTGGCCACGGTGCACAGGGCACCGCTGACCCAGTCCGTCATCGCCACCGGGCGTATTGCCACGCCGGCGAGGATCTCCATCGGCAGCCCGCTGGCTGCCACGGTGCTGGAAGTTACCGTGCGCGAAGGCGATCTGGTGCGACCCGGCCAGGTGCTGGCCCGCCTGCGTGCCGACGATGCCGACGCGCTGATCCGCCAGGCTGCCGCTGCGCTGGCCGAAGCCGAAGCCCGGCGGACCCAGATTGAAACCCTCGGCCAGCCGGTGGCGGCCCAGCAGCTGGTCCAGGCCGAAGCCAACCTCGGCGTGGCCCGCGCCGAAGCCGAGCGCGCCCGCCAGCTGGTCGCCAAGGGCTTCTATGCCCAGTCCAAGGCTGACGACGCGCTGCGCAATGCCGCCAACGCCGCCTCGGCTGCCGACACGGCACGGGCTCAGCTGGCCGCCCAGAAACCCGGTGGTACCGAGCGGCAGGCCGCCGTGGCGCGTGTCGAACAGGCGCGCGCCCAGCTCACTAACGCCAAGGCCCGTGCCGCGCAACTGACCCTCGTCGCGCCCTCCGCCGGCACCGTGCTGACCCGCAAGGCCGAGCCCGGCGACGTGGCCAGCGCCGGCAAGGTGCTGCTGGAACTCGCCGACGCCGGCGAAACCCGCGTCTACGCCACCGTGGACGAGAAGAACCTGCGCCTCCTGCGCGTCGGCCAGAAGGCCCGCGGCGTTGCCGATGCCTACCCGGCGCAGCCCTTTGACGCCGAGCTCTACTATCTTGCCCCGGCGGTCGACCCGCTACGCGGCACCGTCGAGATCCGTTTCCGCGTAGCGACCCCGCCAGTCGTTCTGCGCCCTGACATGACCATCTCGGTGGAAACCGTCACCGGCCACCAGGACGCCACCCTGGTGCTGCCCAGCGAGGCCGTGCGCGAACTGGACGGCAGCAAGCCGTGGGTGCTCGTCGCCCGTGACGGGCTGGCCAGCCGGGTTGACGTTGCGGTGGGCCTGGCCGGCATTGGTCAGGTGGAAATCCTCAAGGGTCTTGCCGAAGGTGATCTGGCCATCCTTCCGGCGTCGGGCGCGCTCGATGGCGACAAGATCCGCATCCGTGCGCCAAAGAAGCCAAAGGTGGGTGGCGTACAGGTGCCGCAGGGCATGACCAAGTGAAATTCCGCCTGCCTTTCGCACCGCTGGTGGCCCTGCGCTTTCTGCGCGAGGGGCGGATGCAGACGCTGCTGATCCTCGCCGGCACCACCGGCGGGGTGGCGGTGATCGTCTTCCTGACTCAGTTGATCACCCAGCTGCAGGCCCAGATCGTCGACCGGGTGCTTGGCAGCCAGGCCCACGTGGTCATTCGCCCGCTCGAAGAAGCCAACCGCCGTGCCATTGACGACCAGGGTTTCGCCACCGTGATCGAGCCCCGTGCCCAGCGTCTGCGTTCGGTCGATCAGTGGGAGAACGTGGCCCGCCTGGCCGCCGGCATGGAAGGCGTCACGGCGGTGTCGCCGGTGGTCACCGGCCCGGCTTTTGCGGTGCGCGGGCAGGCCAACAAGTCGGTGGCCCTGATGGGGGTCGATGCGGAACGCTACCGGCGCATCGTGCGCATGGAGGAATACATGGTTGCCGGGCGTTTTGCGGTGGAGGGCACCCGCGCGGTGATCGGTAGCGAACTGGCCAAGGACCTGGGCATCCGCCTCGAGGACAAGCTGCGCGTGGCGCTGCCCAACGGGCGCGACGAGCTGCTGCAGGTCGGCGGGATCTTCGACATCGGCAACAAGGACCTCAACCGCCGCTGGATCTTCGTGACCCTGCCGCTGGCCCAGAGCCTGCTCGATCTGCCCGGCGGCGTATCCAACCTGGATCTCACCGTGGCCGACATATTCGAAGCCCAGTCGGTGGCCGACCGCCTGCGCGGGGCTACCGGCCTGACCGTCGAAAGCTGGATGCAGACCAACGCCCAGCTCCTTGCCGCCCTGCGCAACCAGTCCGTCTCCAACAATCTGATCCGCAGTTTCGTGATCATCATTGTCGCGCTGGGCATCTCCAGCGTACTGGTGGTGAGCGTCGTCCAGAAGCAGAAGGAGATCGGCATCCTGCGCGCCATGGGCGCCAGCCGCGGCATGATCCTGCAGGTTTTCCTGATCCAGGGCGCGCTGGTGGGGGCTGTGGGGTCGGTGCTGGGCAGCCTGCTGGCCTTCGGCTTGCTCAACGTTTTCTCTGCCATTTACCGCAACGCCGACGGCTCGCCGCTGTTTGCCGCCGAACTGGAGCCGCGCTTCATCCTCATGGCGGCGCTGGTCGCCACTGGCGTCGGCCTCGCCTCGGCGCTCATCCCGGCACGCCGCGCGGCGCGCATGGACCCTGTACAGGCGATCCGCTCATGAACAGCCCTGTCATCGAGCTGGCCGGCATCACCAAGACCTACAACATCGGCACTCCGGTTGAAACCGAAGTGCTCCACGGCATCGACCTGAGCCTGGCAGAGGGCGAGTTCGCCGCCTTGATCGGCCCCTCAGGCTCCGGCAAAAGCACGCTGCTCAACCTCATCGGCCTGCTTGAGCGGCCGACTGGCGGCCGTCTGTCGATTGGCGGGCGTGACACGGCGACCCTGGACGAAGCCGAGATCACCCAGCTGCGCGGACGCAGCATCGGTTTCGTGTTCCAGTTTCACCACCTCCTGCCGGCCTTCAGCGCCATTGAAAACGTCATGATGCCGGGCATTCTCGCCCGTGGCGTTGCCGACGACGAGCTCGAGGCCACCGCACTGCAGCTTCTCGACGCGGTCGGCCTCAAGGCCCACGCCTACAAGAAGCCCTCTGAACTCTCCGGCGGCCAGCAGCAGCGGGTCGCGATTGCCCGCGCGCTGGCGCTCAAGCCTCGGCTAATCCTCGCCGACGAGCCCACTGGCAACCTCGACACCCATACCGCCGACGACATCTTCGCCCTGCTGCGCGAGTTCAACCGGCTCACCAACTGCGCCT
>Ga0116183_1002624_pt1 | contig 19140 bp, 25 predicted proteins | sample AD_UKC078_MetaG_FD_89753 | JGI IMG/M metagenome (GOLD analysis project Ga0116183, IMG submission 89753) | Active sludge microbial communities of municipal wastewater-treating anaerobic digesters from USA - AD_UKC078_MetaG | ecosystem: Engineered > Bioreactor > Anaerobic > Digestate | place: USA... | reverse complement strand
ACGGTCTAAACCCCGTCCAGATATGCGCGAAGCCCGAGCGCCACGGTCGTCCGGCCGGGTCTCGGGCTCACTTCCTGCAGCTATTGCCGCAGACATGCCAATGATAGCCCACTGGGCCGTATCACAACCCCCCGCCCTGACGGCGGCACCAAAACTGAATAGAGGTTCACCGATGCAACGAGGCCCGAAGGGAGTCATTGACCCGTCGCCGCTACCGTTCCGCAGCCGCAAAACAGGGTCAGCACATTTCGCGGCCTGGTGCGCCAAATATCTGCGGGTGCCTAAAGGTGCCGGTGCGTTAAAACCTCTGCGCTTGCGGGATTGGCAACAGTCGCTTGTCGGGAGTGTGTTGGATGCGGAGCCGACGCCGAGGGTCGCGGGCTGGTGCCTACCGCGTGGTCAGGGTAAATCGACGTTGACGGCTGCGTTGGCGCTCTATTCGTTGATGAACGGCGGTGAGGGTGCGACCGTGATCGTGGCGGCAGTGGATGAACGCCAAGCCGGGATCGTGTTCGGTATCGCCAGCAGAATGGTGGCACTCTCGCCTGAGCTTGACGCCCGTATCGCCGTCTACAAAGACCGGCTGTTGGTGCCGTCGCGTGGTGCCTCGTTTCAGTGTTTACCGGCGTCCCCGGCCTCGTTGGAGGGGTTGGACTACTCGACGGCGATTGTCGATGAGATTGGGGTGGTTGATCCGGCGACGTGGGAAGTGATCGCTTTGGCGCAGGGTAAGCGGGAAACCTCGACGCTTATCGGGATCGGTACACCGGGTGCGCGTGACGATAATGTGTTGGCCCGGTTGCGGGCGTATGCCGCCGAGCATCCTGAGGACACCAGTCAGGTTTACCGCGAGCACAGCGCAGCCGGGTTTGAGGATCACCCACCCTCATGCGACCACTGCCAGAAGCTGGCGAACCCTGCGTTGGGGGATTTTCTTTACCCCGATGCGTTGAAAGCGTTGTTGCCGCCGAAGATGACCGAGGCGGCTTACCGCCGTGCCAGGTTGTGCCAGCCGATTGGTCAGGTCGATCAGGGGTTCGTAACCCCCGATGTGTGGGACGGCTTGAGTACCGGTGTGGCGGTGCCTGATGGCGTCGAGGTGGTTTTAGCCCTTGATGGTTCGTTCGGCGGTGCCCACGCGGATACCACGGCGATACTGATTGGGTCGGTTGCTGCGGTGCCGCATTTTCATCCGTTGCGGGTGTGGGCTACTGATGGCCGCGACGATTATCGGGTTCCGTTGTTGGAGGTTGAGGACGCGATCAGGGAGGCGTGCCGGCGGTTTAAGGTGCGGGAGGTTGTGGCCGATCCGTTCCGGCTCAACAGAACATTGCAAGTGCTTGCTGCTGAGGGTGTGCCGGTGTCGGAGTTCCCTCATTCCCCGGCCCGCTTGACGGCGGCAACCACCGACCTTTACAGCGCGTGCGTGAACGGCAACCTGACCCATTCCGGCGATCCGCTGTTACGGGCGCACGTTTTGGCGGCGACGATAGCCGAATCGGATAAAGGTATTCGGTTGTCGAAGGTTTCCCGATCCCGCACCGCCCCGAAAATTGATTTAAGCGCGTGTCTCGTCATGGCCCATAGCCGCGCGGTCTGGTTGAACATGAACCGTAAAAAGCGCCGTAGGTCAGCGAGTTTCCCCTCCTAGCAAGGACTTTGAAAAATTGAGTGATGATCTTCTAGTTGAACTGTTGCAGGCGTTGGACGCCCCGCAACACACGTATTGCGAGTTTGACCGCTACTACAATGCGCGCCAGCCGCTCGCGTTTCTATCCCCTGAGGCGAAAGTAGCGTTAGGTAACAGGTTCGGGCGTGTCGCCTCCAACCTCTGCCGCCTAGCGGTGAACAGTCTCGCGGAGCGGCTGCGGATTCGCGGGTTCTCCGGTGTCGATGTGTGGCCCGAATGGTTGGCGAACGATCTGGATTTGGAATCCAGTGTTTTGCATCGTGAGGCTTTGCTGTTCGGTGACGGGTTCGTCATCGTCTGGTCTGGGCCTGACGGTTCCCCGAGGGTGTCGGTGGAGTCGGCGCAACAGGTCACAGTGCTTTCCGATCCCGGCACCCGTGAGGTTACGTCTGCGGTGAAACGCTGGCGCACGAAAACCACCACCGAGGCCATCGTGTATTTGCCGGATCGGATCGAACACCACCGCGCGAACACGCCCGGTGCAGCTACCGCCGGATACTCGTTGGTGGAGGTTTTGGACAATCCGCTAGGCGTGGTGCCGGTGGTGGAGTTCCGCAACTCTGAGCGGGTTCTCGGTGCAGGCCATTCCGAGATTGTGGATTTGATGCCTCTGGTTGATGGCTTGAATAAGACTCTCGCGGATTTGGCTATCGCCCAGGAATACAACTCACGCCCGAGACGGTGGGCTACCGGCGTCGAACTGATAGAGGAACCCATCCTCGACGCCGAGGGCAATCCGGTGATCGTTGACGGCGAACCCCTGATGCGGGTGGTTTCCCCGATCCCTGAGAGCAATCGGGCAATGATTTCCGCTGAACCCGACACCCGGTTCGGGCAGTTGCCGGGGGCCGACCTCGTTGGCTTTGAGAACGCCGTAGGAATCTGGCTAGGTCAGATTATGGCCGTGTCGTGCCTGCCCGCCCACTACGTCGGCATCACAACCAACAATCCGGCGAGCGCGGAGGCTATCCGTGGTGCGGAAACGTCGCTTACCGCGCGTGCGGAGGCGCGGCAACAGGTGTTCGGCAGATCGTGGGAGCGTGTCGCCCGCCTGATGGCTGCGGTGAAAACCGGGGCCGATCCTGCATCGTTTGATGTGTCGGTGGTGTGGGGCGATCCGGCGTCCCGTTCCATTGCCGCCGAGGCCGACAGTGCGGTGAAGTTGTATCAGTCGAAAATTTTGTCGCGGGCCGGGACACTCCGCAAACTAGGTTTCTCCGAGCAGGAAATCACCGACGAAATCAAACAGTTGCTTGATGAAATCGGTACGGAAACCGCCGCACAATTCGACCCGCTAGCAAAACAATACATTAAAGATAACTTTTAAGGATTTGATTTTCCATGTCTGATATTGTGCAGGCCGATCCTGCCGACACGAATAACGCCCCAGAATTGACGGAGAGCGACGAAAACAGTGCCTCCGATACGGTCACCCCAGACGGGGAAGAAAATGCGTCAGAAACGCAAATAGAGGGCAGTACGGACGAATCTGCTGATGGTGACGAATCTGCTGATTCTTTCCCGCGAGAATACGTGGAAAAACTTAGGCGGGAATCCGCTAACTACCGCGAAAAAGCGAAAACAGCGGAACAACAGGCCCAGGACGCAAACCTCATGCTTGACAGCATGATGCGCCGCCTACATTCCACCCTGGTTGCGGAAACCGGGAAACTAGCCGACCCCGACGATCTGCCGTTTGATGTGGGTCACCTTTACGATTCGGAAACCTTGAACACCGCTATTGATGCGTTGCTTACGGAGAAACCGCATTTGCGGTCGCGGAAACCTGTTGGCGATGTGGGTCAGGGTAATCGTGGTGGGGCCGGCGAGTTTTCCCTGATGGATTTGTTGAAATCTCGCGCCTGACGCGCACCAGTTCCCCTAGACGGGTCGAACTAAACCCAATTCTTACTAAATCAATTTAAGGACAAATAAATATGGCTATTGAAGTCACTTCAGGTAATTCCACTCTTTTGCAGTCTCAGGTTGCTTCCCTTTTGGTGCAGCCTTTGGAGCAGGCGAGCACGTTTTTGGCGGCTGGCCCTCAGATTCTCGACAGTGCCAGCCCGGTTCGGGTTCCCCGTATCGCCTCCGGTGTCACCGCCGGGTTCGTGGCCGAGGGAGCGCAGATCACTGACGGCGATGTTGCGTTCGATGAGGTCACTTTGTTGCCCTCAACACTCAAGTCGCTGAAAACTTTGGTGCGCGTCTCGAATGAGATTTTGCGGCAGAGTGTGATCGGTTTGGAATCGGTTTTGCGTACCCGCCTGGTCACCGATGTCGCTAACGCTTTGGATGCCGCCCTGTGGGATGGCACCGGGTCTAGCAACACGATTAAGGGCATCCTGCGGGCTAGCGGTGTCGCTACCGGGGAACTTGACCTCACCGACGCCGACAGCCTCATTGACGGTTTGGCGACCGCTCAGGGCAACAAGGTGAACCCGACCCACTGGGTAATGACGAGTGCATCGTTTGCCGCTCTGCGTAAGTTGAAGGTGGGCGATACTGATGCCCGCTACATTTTTGATCCGTCAACTATTCAGAACGGCACCGCCCTGACCCTGTTCGGGCTGCCCGTCATCATCACCGACAACATTCCCGCCATTGAGGGATTGAATCGTGTTGCGCTGGTTGACTTCTCGAAGGTTGTGGTTGCCCGCGATGTTGATGCAGAGGTGAAAATCCTTGACCAGACCTGGGGGGATTACGATTCGGTGGGTATTCGCGTGGTGACCCGGTTCGATACCGCCCTCCTTCAGTCGAAGGCTGTCACCGTGTTGACCGAGGCCACCGGCAGTGAAGGTGCCAGCGGTGCCAGCGGTGCCAGCGGCAGTTAACAATGCCCGACGAACCAAACACCCAAGACCTCTCCGAGGGGGTTGCGGAGCTACTCGACACCGTTCCCGAAAGCTGGTCACAGTTTGACGCTGTCACCACCGTGGTCGCCTCACTGGCGAAGTCATACACGCGCGGAAACGGGTTCACCGATGGTGAGCCTGCCGACGATTTGCGGAGTGTGATCATGCTCGCCTCAACCCGGCTACTGCGGGATAAAGGGATCGCAGCCGAGTCGATGGGGCCATTCAGCGTCACCTACCGGGGCGGGTTCGATGGTTGGACAGCCGGCGAACTGATGGTGTTAAACCGCTATCGGGAACGGGCGCAGTAGAGCCTTTTTGGCGGCGGTCAGGGGCGTGTCACCACGGGGAGAATCCCTTTGCCCAAACATCCCCCAACCGGGCGGGGGTATGGTGGTGACCCCCTGACCGCAATTCTTCTAGGTTTCCCACCCTGAGGCTTTTTGTTTCTAGCAACAAGGATCGCCAGGGGCCGAGTCTCAAGGTGGGTTCGCGTGGGCCTGGTGTACGGCTAACGGGTATGGCATAAGCCTGTTGGCCTGGTTGCCGGGTTCGGAGTGTTGGCGGTGATCCTGCCGTTGATGTTCTGCGGGTGCGCGCCTGCCGGGGTGGTGGCCGTTTTACGGGAGCGGTCACCACCCCTCCTACTGCGGGTTTGGGTATTGGGGTTGATGTGTTGCGAAGGTTGGTGAGGGATGATCCGGCGGCTTTGGACGCACTGGATAGAGCGGTACAGAAGCGGCACGGCGGGGATCGCAAATCGGATAAGGCCAAGATCAAGCATGACAATGTAAAACTTGATCAACCAAACGGCAATTCTGAGTCGGCTGCTCTACGCCGTCTCCGTAAAGACCGCCCAGACCTACACACCAGAGTCCTAGCCAACGAACTCACCGCCCACGCAGCCGCAGTACAGGCAGGGTTCCCGCTAAAGCACCGACAACGCCCCAGCGGAAACCAACTGGCGCAGCATGTGCGCGCTGACCCGCAACAAACTAGCCGTATCCCAATGCCCATCAGCGGTCACCCGATCACCCGCAGCGATGGACTCCATAGCTTTCGCATCGAACCTATCGGCGGCAGCTAGCGAGTCCTCAATGTGCCGGTCAAGGGTGTTAGGTGCGGTATCCGACATGATGCCTCCAAAGTGTCTTACAGCGTGTTGGTGACATCACTTGCTCAAGACCTTCTGGACCGGGCCCCGCGGCTGGACCGACACCCAATCGCCCGATGCCACGATCCGCTGGACGTCACCGACCGGCGCGGTCTACACCACCGTCGCGGGCAGCCGCCTGTTCTTCCCGACCTGGAACACCACCACCGCCACGCTGACCATCCCGACCCCACCCACTCCCGACGAGCCCAGCCCCGGAACCGGCCTGGCCCGCTCCCACCAACAACCCATGCCCCAACGACAACGAACCCGACTCGCCAACCGCGCCAGCCGCATCAAACGCGAACGCGCCCTCAACAACCAACGAGTCACCGAACGGAACGCCCCACCACCGTTCTAGAAGGTGCCTGCGCGGTCTGTTCGCACCCCTAGTTGTCCGTTTTCCTACCCCAAGAGGGGGGCGATACTCGCTGTGCGCCAAAGGATCAGGGCGACGAACGTCACCAGCAAGCCTGCACAACATCCGGCCTGGACCAGGTTCCGCTGCGCGCGCGGGGCGTAGACGAAGGCCGCGCCGACCGCAGCACCCGTGATCAGGCCACCGATATGTCCCTGCCAGCTGATGCCGGGCAGCGCGAAGGTGATCACCAGGTTGATCACGATCAACGAGACCAGCCACTTCACATCGAGGTTCAGCCGCTTGGCCGCCACCAGAGTGGCGCCGAACAGACCGAAGATCGCTCCTGACGCACCGGCGGTCGCGGCGTTCAGCGGCGAGAACAGGTACACCACCACCGAACCACCGAGGGCACTCAAGAAGTACAGCGCCCCGAACCGCAATCGACCGAGATGTTGTTCCAGTGGTGGGCCGAGGACATAGAGCGCCCACATGTTGAACAGGATGTGCACGATCCCGTAGTGCATGAAGGCCGACGAGAACAGCCGGTAGTACTCGCCCGCCGCAACGGCGGGCGGCCACAGCGCCAGGACTCGCGCCAGGCCGGGCAGCGCCAACTGCATGACGAACACCGCGGCGTTGACCGCGATCAGTGAGTACGAGACCAGTGGCATCCCGTTGCGCAACGGGGCGCCGAAGGCCGTCACCGGTCTCGGTGTGGCCGCCAAGCCCGCCTGAACGCAGTCCACGCACTGATGGCCGACTGCCGCGCTGCGCATGCACTCCGGACAGGCCGGGCGTCCGCAACGGCTGCAACCGACATAAGTCGGCCGGTCAGGATGGCGGTAGCACGCCGGGGGCGCGGGATAGTGCGGCGGCGGGTACGGGTAGCTCATAACGGCCCCGACGATACGCGGTGCGGCGGGCGCGCATGCCGATCCCAGCAGGCTGACGCCCACGGACGAACCCGTGTGAACAGCCAACCTCACCGGCTACGGAATCAATTGCCACACGAGCCACTTCCGATCAATTCCGTCCCTCTGCGCTTCATCACTGACCAGACAAAAGCCTCTGAACAGGTTCTATACGGGCACAACGAGCCCCCTGGCCCAACGACGGATTCCGTAGTACCTTCGTATAAGCAGGTTGAGCGCACAGCCTCCCGAGAGTCCAACCCGGGGAAATCCTTCCACCGACGGAGGCATCATGCTCGTGGCCAGAACCCGCCAGTCCACGCCGGACCAGGCCTCCGACCAGGAACCGATCACCGGTCGCGAACTCGGCCCCGCCACCGTTCTGTTGACGGTCGTCGGCGACGTCGACGCCGCCGAGGCGCCGACCCTCTTCGACCGGGTCATCCACCTGATATCCGGCTACTCGCAATTGGTGCTCGACCTGTCGCAGGTGAGCTACTTCAGCACCGCCGGATACTCGCTACTCCACCGACTGGACGGGTTCTGTACGCGAGCGTCGGTGGACTGGGCACTGGTCGTCGGCCCTGAGGTCACGCGCCTGCTGCGGGTCTGCGACCCCGACGGCACGCTCCCCGCCGCGGCCAACATCGTTTCCGCCGCTGCGACTCTCGCCCGAGGTCCACACCGGACCCCACAGCTGAGCGCGCTTCGCTGAGCGGCCTGCCTATACTCCCGCCATGACGGCGCCCGGCAGACGGATCAACGGCAGACGGTTCAACGAGGCCATCACTCGCTTCTGGAGCCTCGCCGCCCCGATCTACGACACTCCAGCCCTCCAGCGCTTGTTCTATCAGCCGGTCCAGGACGAGGTCGTGGCGCAACTCAGAGCCCACGGATCCCGGCGGGTCGCCGACATTGCCTGCGGCACCGGCATACTCGCCACCCGCATCCACAATGAACTGGACACCGACGAGGTGTACGGCGTCGATATGTCCGACGGCATGCTGGCCCAAGCCCGCGCACGCTGCGGTCGGGTGCGTTGGCTCAAGGGTCCGGCCGAGCGTCTCCCCTTCGACGACGGCGCCCTGGATGCCGTGGTCTCCACCACCGCCTTCCACTTCTTCGACCAACCGGTGGCGATGCGCGAGTTCCACCGGGTGCTCGCGCCGGGCGGACTGCTCGCGATCGGCACGATCAGTCCGCCGGACCTAACGGTGCTGCGTCTGCTTCGCCCCGGCCCCGACGGACCCGCACACAACCCGACACGGGCCGAGATGCGAACCCTGTTCGCAGAGTCCGGTTTCGAGGTGACCGATCAGCGTCCGGCCCACCGCCCGCTGTGGACCCGCGGCGTTTTCGACCTCATCACGGTAGGCATCCGAAGCTGACTCGAGCGGCTAATGTTCGCGCCATGGCCGTCGAACTGCTCGTCCCCTCGATTGAGGTCGGACTGGTCACCACCAACCCTGAGGCGATGACGGAGTTCTACGAAGGATTCCTCGGCCTGCCGCACCAGGGTGACCTTGACTTCCCCGGCGGCACCATGAAGCGCTATGCCATCGGAAACAGTGTGGTGATCAAGCTCGTCACCCTCGACGAGGCACCGTCCGAACCGGTAGCCCCCGGCGGGGGTCCAGCGCGTGCAGGCATCCGCTACCTCACGCTGGTGGTGCGAGATCTCACCGCCACCGCCCGACAGGTCGCCGACGCTGGCTATCAGGTGGTGCAACCCCTCGCCGAGTTCGCCCCGGCCCCGGGGATGGGCTGGATGTTCGTCGCGGACCCCGACGGCAACTGGGTCGAACTCGTCGGGCCGCTCTAGGCGATAGCCTGGCAGTCGTGCCTGACCTCCCTACCGGCGTCACCGCCCTGGCCCCGCTGTTGGGCACGTGGATCGGCCGGGGTACCGGCGAGTACCCCACCATCGAGCCGTTCGGCTATCTGGAGGAAGTGACCTTCTCCCACACCGGCAAGCCGTTCCTCGTATACACCCAGCGCACCCGGTCCGAGGACGGACAGCCGATGCATGCCGAATGCGGCTACCTTCGGTCTCCGGCCGCCGGTCGCGCTGAACTCGTCATCGCCCAGCCCACCGGCGTGACCGAGATCGACGAAGGCACCATCAGCACCGGCACCGATACCGATACCGGCACCGCCCTCCGCATTGAACTGCGCTCGACGTCGATCGGGCTGAGCTCCACCACCAAAGTGGTGGCCGCCGTGCACCGTTCGTTTCACATCAACGGGGACGAGCTGACCTACCGCCTGGACATGAGCGCGGTGGGCCAGCCGATGAGCCACCACCTGGCCGCCACCCTGCACCGGACACGATGACCGCCGACGGCCGAATCCGCGTCCCCGCCGACCTGGATGCCGTCACCGCCATCGGCGACGAACAACCCGGTGCGGTCGACCCCGCCGCGCTGGAGCGCATCTGGTCCGCCACGCGGTACTGGTACCGGGCGGGCATGCAACCCGCGATCCAGCTCTGCCTGCGCCACAACGGGATCGTCGTGCTCAACCGCGCGATCGGGCACGGCTGGGGCAATGGACCGGAGGATTCGCCCAACGCGGATCGGGTGCCCGTCACCACCCAGACCCCGTTCTGCGTGTTCTCGGCCGCCAAGGCAATCACCACAACCGTCGTGCACATGCTGGTCGAGCGCGGCCAGTTCTCCCTCGACGACCGGGTTTGTGACTACCTTCCCGGCTACACCAGTCACGGCAAGGACCGCACCACAATCCGGCACGTGATGACGCACAGCGCGGGGGTGCCGTTCGCCACCGGGCCGCGCCCGGATCTCAAGAGGATGAACGACAGCCAGTACGCCCGGGAAAGGCTCGCCGAACTCAAGCCGATCCATCGGCCGGGCCTGATGCACATCTACCACGGACTGACCTGGGGACCGCTGGTCCGGGAGATCGTCTCGGCGGCCACCGGCCGCGACATCCGGGAGATCCTGGACATCGAGATTCTCGGCCCGCTGAACTTCCGGTGGACCAACTACGGGGTCGCCGAGGCTGACGTTCCCCTGGTGGCGCCCAGCTATGTCACCGGCAAGCCGCTGCCCGCACCCATGGCGGCGGCGTTGCGTACCGCACTGGGCGGATCGATGAGCCAGATCATCCGCTTCGCCAACACCCCGCTGTTCCTGACCAGCGTGGTGCCGTCATCGAGCACGGTGTCCACCGCCGAGGAACTGTCCCGGTTCGCCGAGATCTGGCGCCGGGGCGGCGAACTCGACGGCGTTCGGGTGCTTCGGCCGGAGACGCTGCGCGCCGCGACGGCCCAGTGCAGGCGGCTACGGCCGGACGTGGCCACCGGCCTCGCGCCGATGCGGTGGGGTACCGGTTTCATGCTCGGCTCCAACCGGTTCGGTCCGTTCGGCCGGCACGCCCCGGCCGCGTTCGGGCACACCGGTCTGACCAACGTGGCGGTGTGGACCGATCCTCAGCGCGGCTTGGCCGCGGGTCTGGTCAGCAGCGGGAAGCCCGGCCGCCACCCCGAAGCGGGCCGATACGCCAAGCTGATGGACACCATCGCGGCTGAGATTCCCCGGAGTCGACCGGCGTGAATTGTGGGCCGCACCACTCGGGGATAGCGTGTCGGCATGGCTGACTCGCTCCTGCAGCAACAGCTCGACGAGGTGCGGACGCTGCTGGCCCGGGCCCGGGAGTTGTTCGGGCCCAACCCCATTGCACCGCCCGACACGATCATCCCGCACCCCGGCGGCGATACCGCCGACTAACCTAACTCAGCCGATGCTCGGCCAGCGAGGCCTCGGCACGTTCGAGATCGCGCGGCGTCGGGACGTCGCCCGACGGGCTGAAGCCCGCCTCGATGATCTCGCGCCGGATCTCCATCACCGCTCGCAGATGCGACACCTCCGCGGCGAGTAACACCCCGGCGGCAAGGACCCGGACGTCGGCCGCCATCGCCTCCTCGCCGAGAATCACGCTGTGCAGGTAACCACCGTGGCACGAGCGGAACAGCAACTGACCGCTGGGATGGTAGGCGTCGAAGCCCGGATCCGGTTCACTCATCAGGTATTACCCGCGACATTCCGCAGACGCTGTGCGGCGTCCGCATCATGCTCGTCCCAGGCATCGGCGGCCTCGGTGAGCCGTTGCGCCAACTCGTTGTGCGCGGCGGCCTGCTGCTCGTAGCTGGCGCGGCGCTCATCGAGGAGTGCGCGGCCGGCTTCCCGCAGGTCGGCGAACACCGGACCGAGGGATTCCAGGCTGGCGGTGATCTCCGCATTACTCGCGCCGATCGCACTGAGCCGCTCAGCGGCGGCCCGGTGTTCGTCGGCGGCCCGGCGGAGATCAGCGGGCACCACGGTAAGGCGATCGGCCATCGGCGCGCTCCTATCGGTCGGGTTCGGCGGTGCGGTCCGGCTCCGGCGGATGCTGCCACCCTATGAAGCCCTGGCGGTTGACGGTTTCGATCGGCTGGATCTGATCGTCCAGCAGAACCTTCCCATTGCCCAAGGCCAGCGCATGGCGGTCATCGAACAACCCGACGTCCCCGGGGACCACATCTTCGGGAAGCAGCGGCGCGCTGACCGGAGTTCCGGGTCCGGGGATGGCGATACCCTGCTGGTCAAACGCATCGGCGATCGGGGTGCCCGCGACCGCGGCGGCGATCACCCCGGCGAACGGCGGATCGGCTTCCTCCCCGTCGGCGCCCGGGGGCGGCGCCTCCGGCTCAGGCTCCGCCGGTTCGGGGACCGCGTCATCTGCCTCGTCACGGGCTTCGTCGCGCAAGGACGGGTCGGATCCGGGCGGATCGGCCAGCGCCGCCAGCGCCGGCAGCGAACTGAGACCGTCCAGCGGTGAGACACCCGATGGACCGCCACCCAGCGACGGCAAGGCCGGTACCGATGGCATCGCCGGCGCGACGGGCGGCGGCTGTCCGGCCGGCGGGGCGGAGGCCGGCGGAGCGGTTCCCGGCGCATCGGCCTGCGAGTCGGGAATCAGGTCAGGTCCCGGAATGTTCAACGGGCCGAAGTCGGAGAGGCCCGAATCCAGTGCATCGTCGAGTCGGGCCCCCGGCGGCTGCGGCGGCGGCGTGATCGAGCCTGGAGAGCGTGGGGGCGGGGGCGGGGCCGGTGTTGCGGGGTTGCCGGTTCCATCCACCGCTGCGCCACCCGAACCCGCGGATGCGTACAACGACGCCAACGCGGCGGCGAGCGACGCCTTCGAGGTGTCGTCGAGATCGGTCTCCTCCACGACCGCGCGGATGTCCCCCAATTTGTCGATGAGGTAACGCTGAAACTCCCGGGCACCGGCCGGTGTATCCAGAGCGGTTCGGGTGGCGACCGCCGACTCGATCTCCCGCTGTAACGACTCGAGCGCGGCAGCACCGTCGGTGTGCGCGGTGTGGGCATTGAGCACCGCGGTGACGACCGCGAGGTCGACTTGGGCCGTCACCGAGTTCTGCTGGGCGAGCGCGGTCTCCGCGGCGCGAATCGCCTCGGCGGCGGCGCCTTCAGCCCCCGCGGCGGCGCCTTCGGACTCAGCGCCTTCGGAGTCCGGCATGGTCATGACTGAGACGGTAGGGGCACAAACAGGTCTGGACAATTCACCGCTGTGGAGCACGATCAGGGCGCGGAGGCACTCCGGTACTCACCCATGAGCGATTGCAGGACAACGGCTTTGGCGTCCGCCGCCGCCCGTGCTGCAGCAATGATGTCGGCGATCTCGCGATTCTTCGCGAGCAGGAACCGGCCGAATTCCTGCCCCGCCGCCGAGGTTGCCGTTGAACGCCGCGCAACGGCCGCGTCGACCTCCGCGCCGATGGCGGCAAGCTGCTGCGTGGACTCCGTCGCCACCCGGTGGGCGTCACGCACTGTCTCGAGCAGCAGGCGATCCGCATCGGCGAACCTGGTGTCGGTCGCGCCCAGCACCGCGCGAGTCGACGTCAGCGGGTCCTGCGTCTGCTCCGGCACGGCTGCGACGCTACCCCGTGACGCTGCCGGTTACAGCACCCGCCGGATCGCGACATCGGCGCCCAGCGGGCTGATGCGCACCGAGGCCCCGGCGTGTGGCGCCTCGACCACCAGATTCGGACTGATCGCCAGTTGCACATGTCCGGCATGGGGAAAGACCAGGTCGCCGGCGCGAACCGCGGACCGGGGAATTGGCACGCCGTCATTGATCTGCTCGTAGGTGGTGCGGTGCAGGCCCACCCCGGCCTGGGCGTAGGCCCACTTGACCAGCCCTGAGCAGTCGAACTGGTTCGGTCCAGTGGCGCCCCAGACATAGGGGCAGCCGAGCCTGCTGAGCGCCGCCCGTACTGCGGTGTTGACGCGTCGGTCCGGGGGTCCGCTCCGGCCTCTCCGACGGCCGTAGCGCAACGCCAGGACCGCCGCCCGGTGACGCTGCGATCGCCGGCGCGCGTCGGCCACGTGGCGGCGTTGGGCCCGAAGCCGAGCGGCTTTGCGTCGCAGCACTTCCCGGGCGGCGATCGGATTGTCCGCCCAGCCCGGATCCGCGCGGGCGGCCGTCAGAACAGCGGCGGTGGCGACCCTGCCCAGTCCGTGTTCGCGCACTGCCGCCGCCAGGACCCGCACCAGTTCATCGTCGGTACGCGCAGAAGCGGCCCACTGGGCCCACCGCTGTGCGGCCGCCTGCTGGTACGAGGCCGACATCGCACCCGACTGCGCGGGGGCGGCCGCAGCGGCGGACCCCGGACCGGCCAACTCCGCGGACCGTCCGACACCGGGGGCACCGGCGAACAAGGCATGCGCCCGGGCGAGTATCTCGATCTCGCCGGGCATCAGGCGTCACCTTCGACGAAGGCCCGCACCCGTGGCAGCGCTCCCGGCGGGATGACTCCGCGGTTTCGGATGTCCCAGATCTCCTCGACACTCATGCCGAGCATCGCCGCGAGCACCGGCTCAGGCAGTTCGGATCGAGCGCAGGCGCGGTCAAAGCGGCTGCCGAGGCTCGCGCCCAACCGATCAAGCAACCCGGTGCGAATCGCCTCCAGCGAGCGGAGATGGACCATCAACCGGCCGGTCGATTCGGCACCCGCGTTGACCGCGACCCGCCAGGAGTTGGCCGCGAGCATCTCCGCCTTGACGCATTGGGTGATCACGGACCGAATATACGTTTCGTATTCGTTTGACGTCTCCGCCGGCAGTCGTTCGATCAACGAGTTGAGCGATTCCAGGTGCGCCTCCGCATGCGCCTCGAGAACATCGGCGTCACTGTGCCGGTTCACCCGCGGGGATTCCCGTTCAGTGCGGGCCGATGTCCCGGCAGGAGGTCCCCCGAGCAGTTCGGCGAGTTCAGTGTCCGGATCGTCGGCGTGGAGGAGTCGCATGTACGTGCCGGGCGGCAGGCCCAGGCCGTTTTCCACCTTCTGGACCGTGCCTTTGTGCGGCTTGCGGGCACCGCGTTCCAGGTAGCTCAGGCCCATGATGCTCACCCCGGTGGCCGCGGCGAGATCCGCCAACGACCAGTCCCGGGATTCCCGAAGTGCCCGGATCGCCGCCCCGGCCGCCGCACGGCTCACCGTCGGATCCCTGGCATGGGGGGATCGTACACAGCGATCGCTGTTATACGTTTTTGTGTACGTTTTGCTTGCGCGTTCGGATGGCAACATATACGGTTCCGTCACACAATCTTGCTATCGTCAGGAGGACCTCATGCAACACCGCCCATGCTCGATGGAGCCCGAACTCTGGTTCGGCTACGCCGACGACGACGCCAGCGACGGCGCCACCAAGGCCAGGGTGTACGAGCAGGCCGCTACCCGCGCCCGCACGATCTGTCTTCGCCGTTGCCCACTGGCCGGTCAACGGGACTGCGCCCGCCAGGCCGTCGAAGCCGGCGAGGAGTACGGGGTGTGGGCCGGGATCAAGCTCCCCGGTGGCCAGTACCGGAAACGCCATCAGTTGGCCGACGCGCGAGAGGTGCTACGCAGGATCGCCGACGGATTGGTCAACCCGCGCGAACTTCCGGAGAGCGTCGAACTGCTCTCCCGGACCGAGACAGTCCCGGTGCCGCCTGTCACCGTCATCCACGTGCCGCTGGGGCGGCCGATGACCGCCGCCTGACGGCCACGGCGGCCGATGGTGGCCGCCCGAGTGCCACGGCGGCCGATGGTGGCCGCCCGAGTGCCACGGCGGCCGATGGTGGCCGCCCGAGGGCCACGGCGGCCGATGGTGGCCGCCCGAGGGCCGGAGAGCAGACTGGAGTGATGCGGGTGGTGGTGATCCTGACGCTGGCGGGACTCGGCGCGCTGATCCTTGCGCTGGCCACGGGTAGCACCTGGCCGGCCCTCGTCGTCATCGTCCTGGCGCTGGCCGGCATCGTGGTGTTGCTGCGCGACTGGCGGTCGGATCGTTCGGGCGGCAACCGGCCATCTGCGCAGGACTCCGGCGCCGGGGCCGACGGGGGCGCGCCGCTGTGTCCCGATGACTTCGCACCGGACATTTCCACCGATCCGGCGGGGCCGTCCTCAGACGCACGAGCCGACTAAGGGCCTTCAGTCGCCCGCAACGATCAGCGTCCGATGAGAGCCAGCGTCCCAAGCTCGCGGATTGCGCGGCAGCCACGCCGCAGCATGGTCAACGCCATGTGGTCACCACGTTGGGTCGATGCCGAGAAGGCGAAGCCCAGCGTCGAAATCAGCGGCACCTGGAGCATCCCGAATCGGTAATCCTGCCAACAGGTTTCGGCATCGTAACCGGTCACACCCTGTTCCAGCAGAGCCCGGTGGTATCGGCCGACGAGGTCGCGTTCATGCCGGGCCCGTTCGTCGGGCCCCAGGCTGGTACCCAAACAGTAGGAGAGGTCGCGCGCGGGCAGGCCGACCGTGAGGGTCTGCCAGTCCACCACCGTCACCCGGGTCCGCTCCGGATCGAAGAGCAGGTTGTCGATCCGGTAGTCCCCGTGGAGCAGGCTGAACCGGTTCGGCGCGGCCAGCAGCCAGTCGCCGATCAGCGCCGCCGAATCCGCCACCGTGGCACGGTCCTCGGCACTCATCCGGTCGCCGAGCGCCGCCAGGGTCTGCTGCGCGGCCAAGACGGTGATATCACCGAGACCGCGGGCGGTGGCCTCGTCCGGCTTGGGCATCACCGTGGCGGCGAAACTCAGCCAGGCCTCGTCGCACCACCGCGGGCCGTGCAGTCCGGCCAGCGCGGCCACCGCCAGTCGTGCTTCCGGTGGGGTGCAGCCCAGAATTTGGTCACCCTGCTCCGCGGGCGCCATATCGGCCAACAGCAGGACGAACTCAGCCCCGTCCGCGGCGATGGCGCAGTGGTAGCAGTGCGCCAGTGGAACCGCCAGGGTGTCGGCCACCTCGGTGTAGAAGGCATGCTCCGAGCGGTAACTCAGCGCAACCCGTTCGCGCACCGCGGCATCCTGGGCGGGCAGTTTCACCACGAAACTTCCCGGCAGATCGCCATCGCTGCGATAGCGGACGCGCACCCGGTAGGTGGCGCCGGTCTGGCCGGTGCCGACGGGGCTGACATCGACCTCGGCGACCCCGACACCGAGCACCTCCGACAGCCACTGCGGTGTCACGTCCTGCGGCCCGCGCGGAATCAGCACCTTTCCTTTCCTTCCTCACGCAGCGTTCGCTATCCCAGCGGCCGGTTGGGCCGCACACCGCGGTAGATACCGCGGCGCACGATCAGCGGTATCAGTACGGCATCGACAACCCGGCGCGGAATCCGGTAGGCCCGACCGTTGGGCGCGAACACCTCAACCCCGTCGGACTGCACGCCGATCACCGATCCCCACCGATTCCGTGGCGCCCGGTAGCTCCGCAGCGGCCGGCCCGCCAACTCGGCGCGGATGTTATGCGCCAACAGCCTATCGGCGCGGTTACGGGCCGATGAACGCAGCGGATCGGTGGCCGCCACATCGCCGATCGCGAACACCCCGCGATGACCCGGAACCCGCAATTCCTTTGTCACCGTGACATATCCGTCAGCGTCGAGCAGCGCGGGCGGCAGCCATTCGGTGTTGGGGCGCGCCCGCCCTATCGCCCACAGCACCGCGTCGGCCTCAGCCGGTGGCTGCGCCGTGCCGAACGACACTGGTCCCGTGGTGATGGCATCGGCCACGAAACCGTCGGGCAGCACCGCACGGTGCCCCGGATGCAGACCCACCCCGAGCCGGATCAGTCTGCGCCTCAGGTGTTCCCAGGTACGGGGGTGGTGCTCCACCAGTGGCCGCTCCCGCGGGTAGTACAGGCCGACGCGGGTATCCGGCCATTGCGCGGCGATGTTGGCGGCGGCACTGACCGCCGCCGCCCCGCCGCCGATCACCGCCACCGACCGAGCCGAGGCCAGCCGCCGGTGGACGGCGGCAAGATCACCGGCGATCTCAGCCGGGGTCTGCAGATCCGGACGGCGCCAGAAGCCGTTGGACACCCCGGTGGAAATCACCAGTGCGTCAAAGGGTTCAGCCACCTGGGCACCATCCGGTGCCTGGGCGTGCACCGTACGGGCGGCGAGGTCCAGACCGGTCAGCCTGGCGTGCACTGTCCGCACCCCATCCAGGCCGCGATAGCGGTCGAACGGCACCAGATAGTCCCTGGCCCACTCCGTCGGCCGGGTCAACCGCACACCCAATTCCTGACCGCTGACCAGAGCGGGTTTGGCCGAGACTCCCACCACATCGGCGAACCGGCTCAGCCTGATGGCGGTGAGCAGGCCGCTGTCACCCAGGCCCGCGATCACCACCCGCGGACGAACGCCACTGGGGGTCACCCGCTCGCCTTGCGGGGTGGGCGGGGCAGCAGCTTGGGCACCCGCTTGATGACGTCGGAGTAGTGCGGGCGACGCTCCAGACTGCGCTTCTCCATCATCGGGATACTGGCGCCGAGGAACATCGCGACCATCACCACCACTCCGGCGAACAACCACCACCACTGACCGGGTGCCGCGGCGACACCGAACATCGCCATCGACAGCCAGAATCCGATCTCGCCAAGGTAATTCGGGTGCCGCGACCATGCCCACAGCCCGCCACACATCACCGGGCTCGCCTCCAACCCCGCCCGCCGCCGGGCGACGAAGCGGTGCATCTGGATGTCGGCGGCCAGTTCGAGGGTGACCGCGGCGAGGCCGACCGCGAAGGCCGCCCACATCAGCGGGACCCAGCCGTCGCCCGGCCGGGTGACGGCGACGTAGACCGGCGCCATGCCCACGAACACCTGCACGGTGGGAAACGCGTGGATCGCGAAGAAGTCCACCGCCAACGCCCACCGCCCGGCGCCGCCGCGGAGCAATGGGTAGCGCCAGTCCTCATGATGCAGACCGGGGAACCCGTACGCCCAGTTGCCGGTCAGTCGGACCGACCAGTAGCCGACGACCACCGCAATGAGCCAGCAGCGCAACGCACCAGGTCCGGTCAGTCCGATCGGCCCCTGCCACCACCAATACCCGAACAGCAGTGGCGGAATCACGCTCCAGTAGGCGTCGTAGAAGCTGGAATTGCGGAACCCCCGACTGAATCCGAACACCACCACAGTGGCGACCAGGTCGGCGATCAGGGTGTCCAACCACAGCCGGCCGGTGCGGGGCCCGGCCCACAGCCAGCCTGCGGCCGCGGCGACCGCGAGGAGGTAGGCCGCCGTGACCAGCGCCAGCGACCGGCCCTTGCTCATCGCGGCCTCCCTGCGCTCCCGGTTCGTCGACCCTCTCAGCGGAACCTACTGCGCGGGGGCGGATCCGTCACGGACGTGCCACAAATCCGCAGTCCTGCGGGGGTTATCGTGACCTCATGACCACCGTCGACGCGGACCGCGTGGCTGAACTGGCACAGCAGGTCGTCGCCGAGCACGATCCCAAACAAGTCCCGGTCGCCGAGTTCCTCGGCGCCTGTTACGACGCGGGCCTGTCCTGGGTGCACTTCCCCGAGGGCCTCGGCGGCCTGGGGGCCGCCCGGGGTCTGCAGGCCGTCGCCGACCGGATCCTGCAGGGCGCGGGTGGCCCGGTGCCGCTGGGTCTGAACCCGATGGGCTACGGGATGGCGGCTCCGACGATCCGTGAGCACGCGCAGGGCGAGGATCTCAAGAAATTCTGGCTCTACTGACCCTTCTGTGGGTGGTTCTTTCCGGGGAGTCGTGGTGGTCGACCGCCGAGGCTGAGCATGGCCAGGGCGATCAGGGCTTCGGGACTGCGGAATCCGAACGCGACGCGGGT
>Ga0116183_1002623_pt1 | contig 19142 bp, 21 predicted proteins | sample AD_UKC078_MetaG_FD_89753 | JGI IMG/M metagenome (GOLD analysis project Ga0116183, IMG submission 89753) | Active sludge microbial communities of municipal wastewater-treating anaerobic digesters from USA - AD_UKC078_MetaG | ecosystem: Engineered > Bioreactor > Anaerobic > Digestate | place: USA... | reverse complement strand
TGGGCGCGCCGCAGCTTATGGGGTTGGTGCCGATCACGGGCTCGACCCCGAAGGTGGGCGCCACGGACGGCCTGGCATTGGAAAAGGCCAGGCCCATCATGTTCTCTTTGACCGCCATGGCGGGATAATACCCGGTGATGCCGAAGTGGGTGCTGTTGCGCACGCCCACCATGCCGATATTGCACCTCCTGGCCTTTTCGATGGCAAGGCTCATGGCCCGGTGGGCGATCACGTGGCCCATCCCGTGGTTCCCGTCGATCACTGCGGTATTCTCTGTCTCCTTGACCACGGTTTCTTTCGTGACAGGCTTGAGGATCCCGTCTTTGATCCGGTCCACATACATCTTGAACCGGCCGATGCCGTGCGACTCGACCCCGCGCAGGTCTGATTCTATGAGCACGGAAGCGCAGGTTCCGGCGTCTTCTTCCGGTACTCCAAGGGCTATGAAGCCTTGTTTCATGAAGCGTTCGAGCTCACGATGATCGACCTTTACGATGCCTGTTGTGCTCATGGAGGTGTCTCCTTGTGTGGGAAAAGGTGCTGTAGTCATGGATGGTTCTCATAGCAGATGATTCCGGGTTCGTGAAGAGGATATTCGTGCAGGGCCTGCCCATGTCCTGTCCCGGCGGCACCACCCCAGAGGGGCGGCAGGCCGAAAAAGAGCCTGGTTACCCGCCGGAGCCGGATGCCCCCCGGTCCGGGTCCCATACCTTTGCATACTCGAGGAAGGCCCGGTGATGGGGCAGGGGAACGAACTGCTTCCGATAGATCACGGCAAAGCTGCGCAGGATCCTGGGCGGCTGGAGGGGGATCGAGGTCAGAAGGCCCTGCCCGATCTCGCGCCTCACCGCGTGTATGGAGAGAACGGATATACCCAGGCCCGCGATCACGGCCTCTTTCACCGCTTCGGATGATCCGAGCTCGCAGGATATGGAAAACCGCGACAGGTGCGGCAGGCCGTGCTCGTTCAGATAGCTTTCGAAAATGGACCTGGTGCCCGATCCCTTTTCCCTGAGGATGAAGGGCTCCTGGAGGAGGTTCTCGATGCGGGCTTGCCGGAGCTCGCCTATCCGGTGACCCCCGGGCGCGACCAGGATCAGCTCGTCATCCCAGAGAGGCTCGCAGTGGAGCCTCCTGTCGCGAATATTTTTTCCGATAAAGCCGATCTCCACCTGGCCGCCCAGCACCATATCGATCACCTCGTCGCTGTCGCTGGAGAGGATGTGGGCCTGGATGTCCGGAAAGGTTTTTCTCAGGCCCGAGAGCACGGGGGGCAGGATGTAGGTCGAAGGGATGGTGCTGGTCCCGATGAAGACATGGCCCGATACAGTGTCTTCGAGCGAGAGGATCTTCTCCCGTGCTTCGTCTCTGAGCCTCAGGACCTTCTTGGCATAACCGTAGAGGATCGAGCCCTCCTGCGTCAGCGAGATACCGGTCTTGGTGCGGTTGATGAGCGGGCGGTTGACAAAGGTCTCGAGGTTCTTGATGTGCTTGCTCATGGAGGGCTGGGAGAGCAGCATCTTTTTCGCCGCCTCGGAGAAACTCCGTTCTTCCACCAGGGTGACCAGGGCCTCGAGCTGTTGAAGGGTGATGCTTCTGAACTGGTCTGTGATCATGTCTGCATCATAGCTCAGAGAAATCACTGAGATCAACATGGAATATGTGGATGCCGGAGCGGCTGGGAATGAATATGCATCCACATAGTCACTGGAAAATCTCATCCGACTATGTCATATAAAAGCAGGAGCACACGATATGGACAACCATGCAAAGGACAGAAAAATAAAGCTCACCTCCATGGTTCGCGGCGCGGGTTGAGCGTGCAAGCTCGGTCCGGAGGTTCTGGACCAGGCGATCTGCGCGCTTCCCGTCATGAAGCATCCTGACCTGCTCGTGGGCATGGACAGGCCCGATGACGCGGGGGTGTACCGGATCAGCGATTCCCTGGCGCTGATCCTTACCCTGGACTTCTTCACCCCGGTGGTGGACGACCCCTATCTGTTCGGCCAGATCGCCGTGACCAACTCGCTGAGCGACGTCTATGCCATGGGGGGAAGGCCAGTGCTGGCTATGAACATCATCTGCTTTCCCCAGGAGGGGGAGGTGTCCATCCTCCAGGATATCCTCAAAGGCGGCTTCGACAAGATGAGCGAGGCAGGGGTGCTTCTGGTGGGCGGGCACAGCGTGGACGACCCGGAGATCAAGTATGGCCTCTCGGTGACCGGCACGGTGCATCCGGAGAAGGTCCTCAAGAACACGGGCGCCCGGGAAGGGGACCGGATCATCCTTACCAAGCCGCTGGGCACAGGCATCATATCGACCGCGGTCAAGGCCGGGATGGCGAGCCGTCAGGCCGAGGAGGCGAGCATCAGGTCCATGAACACCCTCAACAAGATTCCTGCGGAGCTCCTGGAGGGCTACCGGGTTCACGCATGTACGGACGTCACCGGATTCGGACTCCTGGGGCACGCCTGCGAGATGATCGAGGGCTCAGACACGGGCATGGTCATCCATGCCTCGCGCATCCCGTTGTTCGATGAAGTGCTCGAGTATGCGGATATGGGCCTGATCCCGGGCGGGGCCTATCGGAATGAAAAGTTCCGGCAGGCGTTTGTCAGCACGGAGGGAGACTTGAGCGACAACCTCCTGAAGCTCCTGTTCGACCCGCAGACTTCGGGCGGGCTCCTCATCTCGCTGGAGTCCGATCAGGCCGAGCAGCTCCTGGAGGAGCTTCACTCGCACGGAGTAAGCGACGCGGCCGTTATCGGCGAGGTCACCAGCGGGTATCCGGGGAGAATCGTGGTCAGGCCGTAGGGAACATGAGAGGGAAACAGGATGAAGGAAGAGGGCCCGGGGCCGGAACAGCGGGTTAGGCGCTATTCCTTCAGGATCACGATTCTATAGCCGGCCCCGTCCTGCTCGGTGCGATCCACTTTCCATCCCTTGCTCTTGGCGGCACGTGATACGTTTTCCCTGGCTGTGTCGGTATCCACGAGGATCTCGATCGCGCCGCTTGCCTGCTCTTTTATTTTGCCCATAACCAGGATGACCGGCTGGGGGCACGAGAGCCCCCGGGCGTCGATGGTTGAATTCATGCTCATACTCCTCACCATGCAGTCATGGTTCTCTTATGGTTCTGCTTTCTGGACAGCTCCAGAGCGTCATATCCCTTTTGCCCTCATGCCCCAGCCGATGAGCAGGCATACGACAAGCCCGGTTCCCACAGCCGCCGCGCCGAGCGGTCCTATCCCCGCAGCTGAGCTTGCAAGCCCGAAATTATGAGCAAATGCAGCCCCGGCCACCATACCGATGACGAATACGGCTGCGTCGCCGTCTCCTTCTCCGCTCAAGAAGAGCTGCCGCCCGGGGCAACCGCCTGCAAGGGAAAAGGCGAGGCCTGCCAGTGTCATTCCCGCGAAATTCCAGAAATGCATGGTATGCGCCACCGGCTGACCCGTGAAGCCGAGGTTGAACTGTCCGAAGACGAGGTTGGCAAGAAAGGCAAACAGCACCAGCGCGATGACCCCGCCCAGGAGATGGGTCTGGCCGAACAGAACAAGGTCGCGCAGGGCGCCCATGGTGCAGAACCTGCTCTGCTGGGCCATGCCTCCAACCACCAGGCCGATGGCCAGAGAAACGAGCAGGGAGGCATGCATGGAGCCGGGGCCCTTCACGCTGTAGAAGAGCACTCCGCTGACGCCTTCTCCTTGGATCTGGGGATAGATGAACAGAAACAGCAATAAGCCCAGAGCCATGAACGGCATGATCGCGCCTGCCGTCTTCGAGGTTGCCTGTGCCCTGCCCAGGGTGTAGCCGTTTTTCAGAAAGAGCGTTCCCACCCACACCCCAAAGACGAGGCCTGCAATCCCCAGGACTGCGGTCAGATCGCCGCCCGCGAGTCTGAGCATGGCCCTCCAGGGACAACCGAGAAAAACCAGAGCTCCGATCATGGCGAACGCACCCAGGATGAACCGAACAATGGGTGCAGAACCGGCGCGAGGCTTGAATTCGCGAAAGAGCAGGGCCGCAAGGAAGGCCCCAAGGACAAAGCCCAGGATCTCAGGCCTCAGGTATTGGACCGCCTCTGCCCGGTGCAGGCCCAGTGCGCCCGCGATATCACGCTCGAAACAGGCGACACAGATGCCCATGTTTCCGGGATTGCCGAGCTTCTGAAGAACGGCGGCCAGAAGGCCGATAATCGCCCCGACGCTGATGATTCCCCATCTTGATGCAAGAAAGTTATTCATTCTCATATCATGCAAACTCCTCTCGTTTGTATCATCGGGGTTATCTCACAAGGCCCGCTGTGATCGGATAAAACAAAAAACCCCGTTTTTACGCCCTGCAAAGTGCGCTGGTACGCTTATAAAAGGCCTGATAACGAATGGCAAATAGTTATATTGAATAAAGTGATAATCTGTATGCACCAAAACGATAAGGGGGCAGGGTGGCGGATTCGGCTGGGTGAGATATTTCTGTTAATCAGGGGACCTGTCCGCCCGGACATGAGGTGGAACCCCCAGGTCATGTGGCCTTGCCGCTTGTGTTTTCCCCTGATTTGTTTCATAATCCTTGATGGGACAAAAAATCTCGCGTAATTACCAGCAGGAGGAAAAGAGGGATGAAAAGATTTTTCTATGCAATCGGTATGGTGAGCATTCTCGTGGCGTTTTTCTCCGCACCGGCGCCGGCGGCCGATGATTCATGGGACAAGGTCAAGGCAGTGGGCAAGCTCGCGATCGGAATCGACGACGCGTTTCCGCCCATGGAGTTCCGCAACGAGCAGAACGAGCTCGTGGGGTTCGATATCGACGCGTCCCGCGAGCTGGGCAAAAGGCTCGGTATTGCAATCGAGCACGTGCCCACGGCCTGGAAGGGCGTGATCATGTCCTTGAAGACCAAAAAGTTCGATATCATCTGGTCGGGCATGTCCGTGACCGAAGAGCGCATGAAGGAGATCTCCTTTACCAACCCCTACATCATGCAGAAGCAGATCATGGTGGTCAAGGCGGACAACGAGAAGGTCAAGAGTGTCAAGGACCTTGACAAGGCGCACATTGCGGGCGTACAGCTCGGCTCCACGTCTGAGGAGGCGCTCAAAAGCCTCGGGACCGAGTTCAAGGAGGTCAAGCGCTACGACAACAACACCTCGGCCTTCATGGACCTCAAGATCGGCAGGATCGACGCCCTGGCCGTGGACGAGCTCGTGGGACGGTACTACCTGTCCCAGCGCCCGGGCGAGTATCGCGTGCTGCCCGAGCCGCTGGCCTCCGAACCTATCGGAATCGGGATCAGGCAGGCAGACGTGGCGCTCAAAGACATGATTCAGAAAACCCTTGATGAGATGTTCGCCGACGGCACCATGAAGAAGATTTCCATCAAATGGTTCGGAGATGACATCACTGCATGGAAGTAGGAACCAAACGGCCCGGCGTGCTGAAAGGCGCGCTGGGCCTCTGTTTTTTTCTGCTGCTCGTCCCTGCGGCAGCACTCGCCCAGCCCGATCCATATGAGATTCTGGCCTCGGCCACGCGGGAAGCCAACTCCGGAAACATCGGAGCCGCACTAAAGGCCTATCTGAAGGTCCCGGCTCCCGAGCCCGGAGAAGACGGCGGCGCCTTTGTGCGCTCGCGCATGGAGGCTGCCAAGATCTGCTTCAGCACGGCCGAGTATAAAAACAGCGCATCCCTGTGCGAGGAGATCTTGAGCCTTTATCCGGAGAATTTGGAGGCAAGGAACCTGATGAAACAGGTCACTGTCGCGCAGACGCCCAAGTGGGTGCGTTTCCTCAAGGACATGGGCACGTACTTTCCCACGCTGCTCAGGGCCTCCGGCATGACCATTCTCCTGGTGCTTATCACCATGGCGGTCTCGCCTGTGGCAGGGCTTTTCATCGCCCTGGCCAGGATCAGCCGCATCCGGAGCATCTCGTGGTTCTTCTGGTGCTATATCTGGGTGTTCAGAGGCACGCCGCTTCTGCTCCAGCTCTTTTTCATCTATTACGGACTCCCTCCCCTGGGCATCACGCTCAGTCCCTTCACTGCCGCGGTGCTGGGGCTCGGCCTGAACTACTCGGCCTACCTGGCCGAGATCATTCGCGGGGCTATCGAGAGCATCGACGCGGGCCAGATGGAGGCTGCAAAGTCGCTGGGCATGACCTATTGGCAGGCCATGAGGCGCATCATCGTGCCTCAGACCTACAAGCGGCTCGTGCCGCCCGTGGGCAATGAGTTCATCGCACTGATCAAAGACACGGCCCTGGTCTCCACCATCGCCATGGTCGAGCTCATGCGGGCCGCGGACCAGATCTTCAACACGACCTTCAACATATTCATCCTCATGCAGGCCGCCATGATCTATCTGGCCATGACCAGCATCTTCACCGTATCGTTTAGAAAACTCGAAGACAGACTGGGGGTATACGAGAACCGATGATCGAGCTGGTTGACGTCGTCAAACGCTTCAACGATTTCACTGCCGTGGATCGCGTGAGCCTGAAGATCGACAAGGGAGAGAAGATCGTGATCATCGGCCCTTCGGGCTCAGGCAAGACCACGCTGCTCAGGATGATCAACTTCCTGGAAACCATCGACTCGGGCCGGATGTTCCTGGAAGGCAGAGAGGCTGGATACCGCAGGGATAAAAAGGGCCGGCTCGTAATGGAAAAACAGGACGTCATATGCGGGCTGCGATCCGAGATCGGGATGGTGTTTCAGCACTTTCATCTCTTTCCGCACATGACAGCACTGCAGAACGTCATGGAGGGGCCCGTGACCGTAAAGAAGCAGCCCCGGGAGGAAGCCCGCAGGATCGCCCTGGACCTTCTGGGCAAGGTGGGGTTGTTGGACAAGAAAGACACCTATCCGGCCTTCCTCTCCGGAGGACAGAAGCAGCGGGTCGCCATCGCCCGGGCCCTGGCCATGAAGCCCATGCTCATGCTCTTCGACGAGCCGACCTCGGCGCTTGACCCCGAACTCGTGGGCGAGGTCTTCACCGCGATCAAGCAGCTGGCCGAGGAGGGGATGACCATGGTGATCGTCACCCATCAGATGGGGTTTGCCCGTGAGATGGCAGACAGGGTCATCTTCATGGACGAGGGCAGGTTCATCCTCCAAGGAAATCCGGGTGATGTTTTCTCCCACAGCATGGACAACGCCAGGGTCAAGGCCTTTCTCCAAAAGGTCCTGTAGGGATGTTTTCAAGAATCGTTTCTCTTGGCTGAATCCGCCCTCCGGCACGATGCTTCCGCAGTACCATGGCGTTCTCGGGCACGCCCGCCGGATTCCCGATCCGTTCTCTTTCATAGAGATTATTGTGCGGCAGGGATTATTCATCCGTTTATGAAGCCGCACGCCGGAAGATGAACCGGATCGCACCCCTTTTTTGTCAAAGCCTTGTCTTGAGCAGCTCGGTCGTGCCTGATTTCATGATGAGGCGGATCGGCGGGGGGGGGTGGTGTATGAGGACAATGATTTTCTCAAGACCCGCGAGAACCTCATCGCCATACTCACCCACCTCCGGGAAAAAGGCATTGTCCACCTATCTCGCGAAGATTCCGCCCAACCGCAACCGGGGAGGCGAATCCCTTTTCGGTCTGGACCGGCTCTTTTTCAACCGCAAAGGGGTGCAGGAGAAACTCGACCTATATACCCGCATGGTCAATGCGCGGATCAGCGAGATCTATGCGCCGCACCCCCACATCGTCCAAAAAGGACCGGATTTCCACCAGAAAGCCCGGTGCTTGTGCATTTCCGGTAAATCATATAAGAATATGCGTATGGGACATGCACGTAAAAGGCCCCGGCTCTTCGAGGCAGGGATGCAGCATGTGTGACACCTTTGCCGTGGGCGAGGCAGCGACTCAGACAGGCAGCTGGATTTTTGCCAAGAATTCGGATCGAGAGCCGGACGAAGCCCAGGTCGTTGTTTCCTGTCCTGGAAAAGAATATTCCCGCCACCAGGAGTTGAGGTGCACCTATATCAATATCCCCCAGGCGCCGGAGACCCGCGGTGTCGTGCTCTGCAAGCCGTTTTGGATCTGGGGCGCCGAGATGGGGGTAAACGAGAAGGGTGTGGCGATGGGCAACGAGGCCCTGTTCACCAGGAGCAAGCCCGAGGAATCTCCGGGGCTCATCGGCATGGACCTGGTGAGGCTGGGCCTGGAGAGGGCCGACACGGCCCGTGAGGCGGCCGATGTCGTCACCGGCCTCCTGAGGCTCTACGGGCAGGGCGGCCCGTGCGGCTACCGGGACAAGAAGTTCGCCTATATGAACTCGTTCCTCATCATGGACCGCACCGAGATCGTGGTGCTGGAGACCGTGGGGCGGGATTATGCCTTGAAGTATTGCCAGGACTTTGCCGCCATATCCAACGGGATCACCATCGGTCGTGACTGGAGGAAATCGAACCTTCCCTGGGGCACGGATTTTCAGGCGTTCAGCGACCCCCTCATGACCTGGTTTTCCGGCAGCCGGATGAGAAGAGCGTATGTCATGGAGCGTATCGGCTCGCCCGGGAACACCTTTGAGGCGGGCGATGCCTTTGAGATCCTGCGCGGTCACCGGGGCGGCCGGCCCTTCAAGGGCCTGAATCACGATGTGTGCATGCACGCTGCAGAGCCCTTTGTAAGAAGATCGCACACCACGGGTTCGATGGTGGTGGAGCTGGACTCCTCGTCGGGCTTCCGGATCTTTGTCACTGCGGGGTCTTCACCCTGCCTCACCGCCTTCAAGCCGGTCCTTCCCGGGAACATGCCGACAGGAATCGATCAGGGCGGGTTCCGGTACAGTGACGACTCGTACTGGTGGCGGCACGAGGCCTTCCGCATACAGGCCCAGATGCGGCTGTCAAAGGTTCAGGAGCCGCTCCTGAAGGAGATCCGGGAGCTCGAAGGCGATTACTGCCTGACCATGCCTTTCTCTGGCTGGGAGAGCCGGGACGGGACGCTCCAGTCCATGAGCCGGGAGGCGTTTTTCCGATCCTCGACCCTCGAGGCCTCGTGGCTGCAGGCCCTCAAAGGGATGGCAGAAGACCGCAGGCCCCTGCACAATGCCTTCTGGATGAAGGCGGCCCGGAAAAACGGCATTCCCCTCGAATAACCGGTGCGCCTGATGCAGGCAGCGCATCCTCACGACCCGTGAAAGCCCGTCCCTTCCGGGCGGGGTCCGGGAAGAATTCCGGAGCATCCGGCAAGCCGGCGAAGCATCAGGGGTTGCGCAAATAAAATAAGAGATTGCAATGACTGATGCATTTATATACCATATGGGATGATATTTCGCTTGCGCGGCCATGGCTCATCAGCGGCGGGAAAGGTTCCCGGCCGCGCAAGCCGTACATGCCGATGACCGGAGCGGTGCATGTCGGCAGGATGGAGCGTGAACAAAAGGAGGAGGCATGGGAAATGGATGATGTTCTCAAACGTACGGTAAACCAGGTTCGATCGCTTCCCGGGTTCCCTGCTCTCCAGGCCGGGGTGAAGCATGTGCTCTGCTCGACAGTGCTTTCGGTTCTGGGTCCGGCATTCGAGGTGGTCGGCAGGCACGTCCCGGAATTCCGGAAAGAGATAGAGTCCTGGGAGGAGGGGAGGCGGTTTTCCCTCGGGGTTTTGCCTAACGGTCCCGCCATTACCCTGGAAAAGAGGGGCAGTGCGATTCACTACCTGGGGAAGGGGCTGAAGTCGCCGCACATCACCATGTCGTTCAAGAGCTACGACTCGGCTTTGCTGGTGCTGATGAGCATCATGGGATCGCACCAGGCCTTTGCAGAAAACCGGATACTCGTCAAGGGGGATCTTGCTCAGACCATGGAGGTCAACCGGGTGGTGAACATCGTCAATGCATATCTTTTGCCCGGCATGGTAGTGAAAAGGTGCTGAAGAGGGCGCCTCAGATGACCCTGAAGAGCTATATCAACAAGGGCAAGGTGTATGCCGGGCTCGTTCCGGCGGTTGTCAGGCACTTGATATAACATCATATACAGCCAGGAGGATCTCATGATACCCCATTACTACCAGCATTTCTGCCCGGTGAAGATACTTTCGGGCCACAACGCGCTGAGCAATATCCCGTATGAGATGGACATACTGGGCTGCAGGAGGGCCATGGTCGTCACCGACAAGGGCGTGGTGGACGCGGGCCTGATCAACCTTGTCAGAGAGGCCTTCGCCGGCTCGGACAAGGAGATCGGCTGTGTCTTCGACGAGGCCCCGCCGGATTCGAGCAACCGGCTCGTGAACAAGCTCGCCAGGCTCTTTGAAAAGGAAATGTGCGACTGCTTCCTGGCCGTGGGCGGAGGGAGCGCCCTGGACACGGCAAAGGGGGCGAACATCGTGATATCCGAAGGCACCGACGACATCCTCTCGCTCCAGGGCAACGAGATCATCAAGAAAGATCTGCTCCCCATGATCGCCGTTCCCACTACCTCGGGCACCGGCTCCGAGGTGACCAAGGTGGCGGTGATCTACAACGAGGAAAAGAACGTCAAGATGGCCTTTGTCTCCGATCGGCTCTACCCCAGGGTCGCGGTTCTCGACTCCAGGATGACCATGACCGTGCCGCCCAAGCTCACCGCGGCAACCGGCATGGACGCGCTCACCCATGCGATTGAGGCATACACCTGCCTGCAGAAGAACCCCATAGACGACGTTTTCGCCCGGGCGGCCATCGAGCTCATCCGCAAATATCTCGTGCGGGCCGTGGAGAACGGCAGGGACGAGGAGGCCCGTCTCGGTATGGCCAATGCCTCGCTGCTGGCGGGCATTGCCTTTTCCAACTCCATGGTGGGCATGGTCCATGCCATGGCCCATGCCTGCGGGGGCGTATGCCACGTCCCGCACGGGGTAGCCAACGCCATTCTCCTCCCCTACGGGCTCGAATACAATATCCCGGGCATACCCTGCTACATCGCCGAGCTGTCCGGGATGCTGGGCGGCTCCATCGAGTACCTGGAGGAAAAGGAACAGGCCATGGTCACGGTATCCCTGGTGAGAAATCTTCTAAGCAGGCTCAACCGGATCAGCGGCCTGCCCGTGAGGCTGAGTGAGGCGGGGGTCCCGGAGGATAAGCTCCCCGCCATTGCTTCTGCGACCATCAATGACGGCGCCATGGCGTTCAACCCCTTGGAGGTGAGCTATGACGAGGCCCTGGAGGTGCTGAGAAAGGCGTACTGAGAGGCATCCCGGCCCGCCCCCTTTTTTTCAGGAGGAAGCAGGCTCTCGTAAGGCCCGGGTACCGGCGGAAGCCAGAAAGGGGGCGCTCGCTCGATCCCGCGCCCGGTCTCGTAAACCCCATTCTTAAGGGAAGCAAACGCTCCCAGTGTAGCATGCTGCATGGTTTGTGAAACATTTCTGGCCGGTTGCATGAACAGGTTCGAGGGGTTATTATCTACTTGTATGGAATAGCTACGCGGACCACGGCGCGAAGCGCGGCACACAGGGCGCTTTCCATGTCCGGAGGCGAAGGATGGGGATGAGAGACAGGTACAGCATCATAGGGCCGCTCTATGATGTAGTCGCCACGATATACAGCGCAGGCCGGATAGACCGGTGCAAGCTCGCCATGCACGACCGGATCAGGCCCGACGACCGGGTGTTCTTCGCCGGGGTAGGGCAGGGGGTCGACGCCGTTGCAGCGGCCGAGCGGGGCGCCCGGGTCACGGTGGTGGATCTTTCCCGGTCCATGCTCGATCTCTTTTCCCGAAGGATATCCGGCAGGCATTTCCTCCACCCCATCGAGGCTATACACACAGATATCCTCAAGTTCGATGAACACGGAAAATTCGACATGGTGTTTGCCAACTTCTTCCTGAACGTCTTCACCCGGCCCATGGTCATGGCCGTGGTCGAGCATCTCGTCAAGCTGGCAAGGCCGGGCGGGTACGTGGTGGTGGGTGATTTCGCCCTTCCGTCGGGCAGCGCCCTCGCCAGAACCATCCAGAGTCTTTACTGGTACATAGCGGATATTTTCTTCGTGCTTACCGCCAGGAACGCCTTCCATCCCGTGTATGACTACCGGACCATGCTCAAGGGGCTGGGGCTGAAGATAGAGAGGGTAAGGTATTTCCGGCTTCTCTTCGACGACCGGTACTGCTCGATCCTCGCCCGAAAGGACTGAGCCGGGCAACCGGCGCTATGAGCCGCTTTTGAGTACCTGACAGGCGCCTTTCCCCGCTACGGAGACGAAAAGCACGGCCCGCCCCGGAAAAGGACGCAGGCCCCGCCGGTCAAGAAAAGTTCTGCTCACAAGAGTGAAAAAGATTACCCATAAAGTAAAATCCTGCCGATACGATGAATCGCTTAAGTAATTGATAATAATAACATAAATAATCTCAATAACAGTTATAGCCTGATATTAGCCTAGTAATTGTTTCGTAAATTATTCCAAATAAATTGGCACGTTTTGTGATTATCCCTTCATATGACAGAGGTTTCCCGGAATCAGGACAGAACATTCATCAATTGGAATTGCATCAGGTTTTTATGAAAGGAAGGGAGTTATGAGAAATACCGTTGCTGAGCACAAGGTAAGGTCACTCAGTAGTATTTCAGAGGCCAAGAATCAAGTCGCCATCTCGCCTATCATACTCAAGAAAATATATTCCAGCGGCAGTCTGATGAACTGTGATGAGGGTGTCGGCTTCCGCATCAAGAACCAGATCCGCGATGCCATGCTCACCGGCGTGCATCGGATTGCCATCAACGGAACAGAGATCCCCCAGCGCGATATTTTCGTGGGAAAGAACGGCTCGAAACTCAGGGCCGACATGATCGTGCCGGATAATGGGGTCTGCTTTCCTCTGGGCGAAGACATGCAGATCCACGTCTCCATCGAACCTCTTCACAAGAATCAGGAACACCGCATCAGCCTGAGCATCGGCACCGATCACTTCGGCATACTGAGCCTGGATGCAACCGACACTGTCATGGAGACCCGGGCCGGCCAGATCCGTATCCCCTGCGTGAAGGAAGCCAATTATGAAATGGATATCGTGCACAAGCGACAGGAGTTCGTGGAGAACTTTTCTGGCGTGAAACTGCATCACATCAAGCATCACTCGTTCGACCCGGCTCTCGCCAGGGGAAATATCGAGAACTTTACCGGCGTGGCCCAGATTCCCATGGGGTTTGCTGGCCCTCTGAAGGTCAACGGCGAATACGCCAAGGGCGAATTTCTCATCCCGCTGTGCACAAGCGAGGGAACCCTGGTGGCCTCCTACAACCGCGGCATGAAGATCCTCAACATGTCCGGAGGCATCTCCACCACCATCGTGGAAGATCAGATGCAGCGCGCCCCGGTGTTCGTGTTCGAGTCATCCCGGCAGGCCAGGGACTTCTCCCTGTGGCTGGACGAGCATATGGACGAGATCCGCAGCCAGGCGGAATCGGCGTCCAAGGTGGCTAGGCTTCTGGATATCGAAAAGTATCTGGCTAGCAAGTTCGTCTACCTGCGGTTCAACTATTACACCGGCGATGCGGCGGGCCAGAACATGGTGAGCATGGCTACCTTCGTCGCCTGCAGCTGGATCCTCGCCCAGCACAAGGAGATCAAGCATTTCTACATGGAGTCGAACATGGCTACCGACAAGAAATGCTCGCAGATCAACACAATGAACACCAGGGGGAAACGGGTGGTCGCGGAGTTCACCGTGCCCCGGGATATCCTGATCCATCACATGCGGGTCGACCCCGACACCCTGGTCTACCACAGCCAGGTGGCCAATCTGGGCGCCTTCATGGCCGGGTCCTCCAGCAACGGCCTGCACTGCGCCAACGCACTGGCCGCGCTGTTCATCGCAACGGGACAGGACGTGGCGAACGTGGCCGAGGCCTCCACCGGCCTGATCTATACCGAGGTCACGCCCGAGGGCGACCTATATACCTCGCTGACCCTGCCCTCGCTCATCGTGGCAACCTACGGAGGAGGGACCGGACTGCCCACGCAGAGAGAATGCCTTGAGATACTGGGATGCTATGGCCAGGGCAAGGTGAAGAAGTTCACCGAGATCGTCGCCGCGGTAGCCCTTGCCGGGGAGCTTTCCCTGGCGTCGGCGATCTCGTCGCTCGATTGGGTTACCAGCCACGAGCGGCTGGGGAAAAACCGCTGAAGCATTAAGGAAGAAGGAGGAATATCTATGGAAAGTACGGTACGGCTCTCAGCAGCTCATGCACAGGTCCTGGAAAAGCAGTGCGCACAGGCGGTTCCTCTCGACGCCCAGAAGACAAAGGCGCGGCTCAGGGAGATCGGCATCGACATGTTCAGCTTCGATGAGCGGATCGGGTACCTCAAAAATTTCGGGAACCACTGCCTGTCCTTTTCGGCCTTCCAGCCGAACATGCTTTTCTTCGATATATCAGGCATCGGCTACATCGCGTACATGAAAAAATGGGGCACCCGTTTCGTGCTGGCCGACCCTGTGTGCCACGAGAGCGATCGGGAGTTCCTGGTGGGGGAGTTTCTCAAGGACCGGACGAATACGGCATTCATCCAGATATCCGAGTCGTTCGCCAATCTTCTTCACGAAAAGTTCGGTCACTATGCGACCCAGTTCGGAATCGAGAGCATCGTCGACCTGAAGAACTGGAGCCTCAAGGGAAAGAAGAAGCAGGTCCTTCGCACCTCCATCAACAAGGCCCGGAAGGACGGCGTGCGTTTCATGGAAATGGATGGAGAAAACATCGACGACGAGCTCTCCAGGGAGTGGCTGCGTACCAGGAGGGTGAGGCGCAAGGAGGTCGTGTTCCTCATCAGGCCCAGAGGCCAGAAGTACCAGGAGGGAACGAGGAGGTTCTACGCCTTCCTGGAGGGCGAGCTGCTCGGGTTCATCCATTTCGACCCGGTCTACGAGGACGGAAGGGTTATCGCCTACGTGCCCAATATCTCGCGGTTCTCGCCGAAGTTCAAACAGGGGATCTTCTATCCTCTCATGGTCCACGCCATGGAAACCTTCCAGTTGGAGGGGGTGCCCTACCTCTATCTCGGCCTCTCTCCCATGGTCGCGGCGGACGAAGACATGACCTGCGAATCGGGGATCCTGAAATGGATGGTGCGATTCCTCTATAGGTACGGGAACATCCTCTACAGCTTCAAAGGCCTCCACTTCACCAAATCGAGATTCGCGGGCACCGAGGTGAAGACCTTCTGCGCCCACCGGGAGTGGCTGCCGGCAAAATCCATGCCCACGGTCTTCAGGATATCGAACATCATCTGAGCTGAACACATGATTGATATATCGGAAGGTTTTCTTTAGGGGGCTCACTCGAAAGCGGCCACCCGGGCAAACTTAAGGACGGGCCAGCCATATGCAAGCGCTGCGCGCCGGAGTCTCATGTCCGGGTTGGTGGCCACCGGATGCCCGACTGTCTTCATGAGCGGAATGTCGAAGAACGAGTCTGTGTAGAAATAGCTCTGGGAAAGGTCGATGCCGGTGAGCCCGGCCCAGCGGAGCGCATACACCCTCTTGCCCTCACCATAGCACAGAGGCTTCACCAGTCTGCCCGTGAGGATGCCGTCTCTGGCCTCCACCTCGGTGCAGATAACGTCGGTTATGTCCAGGATGTCGGCGAGAGGCTTTACAAAGAAAGGGGGCGAGTTGGAAATCACCGCCACCCGGTGCCCTCTGTCCCTGTGGCTCAGAATGAGGTCTGCCGCCTCCCGGTAGATGGTCTTTTTCATCACTGCCTCGAACCAGAGTGAGCAGAAGTGATTCATATCGTTCAGCGAGGTGCCCGAGAGCATTGCCATGTTCTTTTCGTACCATTGCTCGATATCGAGCAGAGACAGCCGGTACAGAATGATCTTGAAAACGCTCATCACCAGATGGCTTGCAGGAACCAGCCCCTGCTCTCTGGCGAATTTCACGGACGAAAGCCCCGAGTTTGCCCAGGTAATGGTGTGATCCATATCGAAAAACGCCGCTATAACGCCCATATGGAATGGTGTATCAGAGCAGGGCGACCATGACAACCAGTCTTATTCACCGACACAGGCCCCCTGCGCTGGATTCGCCCCCGAACGTGCCGGATCGACCATATCGAGCTTCCTCCGCGGCCGGAGCACATGTTTTTGGAACACGTGCTTATGGTTTTCCTCCACGCAGCCGGGAACATTCTCAGTCTTTGACATCACCCTGTATTCAAAGTATTGTATGAGGGTCGGAAAAAAGGTATACCGCATCAGCGAGGAAGAGATGCAGGACTTCCGGATGTCCCTTGAATCCTCCTTCTAAAGTCCGCTTTTTAAGGGCTTAGATGGAAGGATCACATTCCCCGCCGCTTGCGGCTTCAACTGGGTTGAAGGGCTTGCCCTTAAGGTTCATGCCATTGATATGCTGCTGAACGATATGAGTTGAGAGGACGATGAGCGTGAAAAGGCCCACATGGGATGAGTACTTCATGATTCTCGCCAAGCTCACGGCTTCCCGTTCCACCTGCCTGTCGCGCCCGGCAGGCGCCGTGATCGTCAAGGACCGGCAGATTCTTGCCAGCGGCTACAACGGGTCTCTGCCCGGAGAGGCGCACTGCATGGACGAGGGGCAGTGCTTCAGGCGCTCGCTCAAGTGGCCCGAGGCGATGAAGTACGACATGTGCAGGTCGGCCCATGCAGAGGCCAACGCCGTGGCGCTGGCCGCAAAGAAGGGGGTCTCCCTGGAGGGAGCGGGCATCTACTGCACCCTGGAGCCGTGCATCACCTGCGCAAAGCTCATCGTCATGTCGGGCATCACCCGGGTGATCTACGAGCATCCCTACGACTCTCCCATCCCCGAGCGGGACCGATACTGGAAATCAGTCCTCGCATCCGGCAGCATCCATGTGGAAAAGCTCGTGATCGGTGACGAGACGGTGCGGTATGCCCTGAGTTTTCTCAAACCAGACACGTCAAAGAGGAGGTTATAAGGCATGGTATTCGGGGCAGACAGGATAGTGAGTATGATCAGGAGCGGAGTGGAGGTGGAGGACGCGGCTTCCGGGCAGATCACCACCAGGCCCCTCATCGAGCATATCGGTAGCGATCAGATCGAGCAGATCGAGGGGACCACGGCGGACTTAAGGCTCGGCGCAATCTACCGTCTTGTGGGCGGGGCCAGTCTCATGAGAGACAAGAGGATCACGCCACGGATCGAGAAGGTCATGGATATCGAAGAAACCCCTGACGGCGTCTATCTCGTTTCGGGCGGGGAATATCTGCTGTTCCAGACCATCGAGCAGGTGAACATGCCCAGGGACGTGTTCGCCTACATCAGGCCCCGCACCACGCTCATCCGGTCGGGGATCCCGCTGGAGACCGCCTTCATCTCCCCCAACTATCAGGGGAGGCTCACCGTGGGGATGAAGCACCAGGGGCCGGGCGGCGTGGAGATCCAGATGGGATTCAGGATCCTGTGCATTGCGTTCTATCCCATTGACGGGCGTGCGGTTCCCTATCGCGGGGTATGGCAGGGAGACCGGGTATCGACTAACGGAGAAGAGGAGAGACCGTTTTGAAGTATTTCGCAGACGAATACCGTCACATCGAGCGCTGGAAAGGGCTCAGGAAGGATCTGTTCAGAAACGAAGAGCCGGCCGTCAAGCTCATCGGCATGACCACCCCCACCGAAGAGATGCTGTCCCAGGGGGTCACCGCCGAGACGCTGCCCGCGTACACCGCGCGCCAGAGCCACGAGTCGGCCGGCACGCACGAGGATGATCTGCGGCTGAACAAAAAGCTCATTTCCTGGGAGCATCTCACCTGCCTGGAGGCCGTCCAGTTCGTGTACTATGTGACCGGGGTTTCCAAGTCCCTGGCGGGCCAGTGGACCCGGCACCGGATCGGCATCGGATGGACCTTCCGATCCACCCGGTACGTCAAGGCCAGCAAAAACATGTTCATCTACCCGGCTCTGGAGTACCTGGACTCCGAGGACACGGTGAAAGCCGCCTACCGGGCTTACGAGCGGGAGCACCGGCATGCCATGGAGGTGTATGACGAGCTGAAGGGGCTGGGTATCAGGAACCAGGAGCTCAGGCGCCTCATGCCCGTGGGATGGTCCACGGCCGCATATGTGTACGTCAACGCCCGCTCCCTGAGGCATTTCTTCGAGCTCAGGCTCGACAAGTCCGCGGAGTGGGAGATCCGCAGGCTTGCCTACCTGATGTTCAATGACGTCATGAAAACGGCCCCGACCCTGTTCGAAGACCTGATCGAGTGACATGCGTCAGCCTGAAACAAAGGGCGATGAATCCCCGAAGGGGAAGGTGCATCAAAAAGAGAATGGCACCTGAGGAAAAGGATTTTATCAGCGCTGGTTCCCCTGAAGAGGTGGGCGGGGCCGGAGACTATGCGGCTCGTGAGACGGTGATTGCCGGTGAAGACGCTCTGCCGGGCGAGACCGGCATCATCCGGCGGCAGGAAGACGAGACCCTGGACTCGCTCGCATGCAGCGGCCTGTATGTGTTGCAGAAGAAGCAGGGATACCGGTACTCGCTGGACGCCTACCTGCTTTCCGCCTTTGTCGACGAGGCCCCGGGCAGTGAGGTGGTCGATGTCGGATCGGGATCCGGCGTTCTGTCCATCCTGCTCGCTGCTGTCAAAGACCACCGCGTGACCGGAGTGGAGGTCCAGCACGACATGGCGGAGATGTCGCAGCGCTCGGTCGAGCTCGCAGGGCTTCAAGACAGGGTGAGGATCGTGCATGCGGACGTCAGGGAATACCGGGGACAGCGGTTCGATGCCGTGGTGACCAACCCTCCGTACCGCCCCCTGAGCACGGGAAGAATCAGCCGCGACCAGGGCAGGGCAATGGCCCGCCATGAAATCTCCCTGGACCTCGAGACGCTTCTGGCGTGTTCATATGAGCTGCTCAAGCCGGGAGGACGGTTCTACCTGGTCTATCCGGCATGGAGACTGCCCGATCTGATCGTCACCATGCGGGCCGGCAGGATCGAGCCCAAGAGGGCAAAGTTCGTTCATTCCACGCCCTCTTCGAGTGCGGAAATCGTTCTGGTGTCCGGACTCAAGGATGGTGGCAAGGAGCTGAAGGTGTGCAGTCCCTTTTTCGTGTTTGCCCGGCAGGGTGTCTATACAAAGGAAATGGAGAGTGTTTTCAGAGCCCTTAAGCTCCCAAAAAGCCATTGACCTATAACCCGTTTACGTGGTGAAATGAAGCATACT
>Ga0116183_1002622_pt1 | contig 19145 bp, 15 predicted proteins | sample AD_UKC078_MetaG_FD_89753 | JGI IMG/M metagenome (GOLD analysis project Ga0116183, IMG submission 89753) | Active sludge microbial communities of municipal wastewater-treating anaerobic digesters from USA - AD_UKC078_MetaG | ecosystem: Engineered > Bioreactor > Anaerobic > Digestate | place: USA... | reverse complement strand
ATTATCCGTAAATACACCTAAAGGTGAAATTAAATGTGTAACGTCATTGCGAGGAGCGTTTTATGCAACGAAGCAATCTTTTGTTATTCAATCTAATAGAGATTGTTTCAATCCTCAAAGTACGAGGATTTCGCAATGACGCTAAGGCTTTAGGTATCATAACGGACAATCATTAAAAATAAATAACTACTAATGGGTTTACAATGCGGAATTGTAGGGTTGCCAAATGTTGGGAAATCGACCCTTTTTAACTGTTTGAGCAATGCAAGGGCTCAGGCGGCTAACTTCCCCTTTTGCACAATTGAGCCAAACGTGGGCGTAATTAATGTGCCCGACGAAAGGCTAATTAAACTGGCTGAGATATCTAAACCTCAGCGTATTATTCCTACAACCATTGAGATTGTTGATATAGCAGGATTGGTTAAGGGTGCCAGTAAGGGCGAGGGACTTGGTAATAAATTCCTTGCAAATATTAGGGAGACCGATGCTATTATTCACGTTCTTAGGTGTTTCGACGATGAGAATGTAACCCATGTTGATGGCTCTGTGAATCCTGTTCGCGATAAGGAGATTATTGATACAGAACTGCAGCTTAAGGATCTAGAGACCGTTGAGCAGCGCATTGCACGCGTGCAAAAGCAGGCGCAAACTGGTGGCGATAAAATGGCTAAACGCCTTTACGAGATTCTTATGCAGTACAAAGCTGTGCTTGAGGCTGGAAAGTCGGCTCGTACCGTTGTGCTGGAGAATAAGGAGGATCAGAAAATTGCTAAGGAGCTTTTTCTGCTAACCGATAAGCCCATAATGTACGTTTGTAACGTTGACGAGTCGTCGGCAGCTGCTGGTAATAAGTACGTTGATGCTGTTCGTGAAGCGGTTAAGGACGAGAACGCCGAGATACTAGTAGTGGCAGCTAAAACTGAATCGGAAATTGCCGAGTTGGAAACCTACGAGGAGCGCCAAATGTTCCTTGAAGAGATTGGTATAAAGGAGTCGGGTGTTGCTAGGCTAATTAAGTCGGCATACCGCCTGCTAAGCCTTGAAACCTATTTTACCACTGGCGAAGTGGAAACCCGCGCATGGACTTACCTTAAGGGAACCAAAGCACCACAGGCGGCTGGCGTAATCCACTCCGATTTTGAGAAAGGGTTTATTCGTGCAGAGGTTATCAAATTAGAGGATTTTATTAAGTACGGCTCCGATTCCGCTTGCCGCGAAGCAGGTAAACTTTCTGTTGAGGGAAAGGAGTACGTTGTGCAGGATGGCGATATAATGCACTTCCGCTTTAACGTGTAGCTAACACATGTAAGCATAACCACCCAAAGAGCGCACTAGTTGCGCTCTTTTTGTTTGGTGATTGGTGATTGGTGATTGGTGTATAGTGTTTGGTATCTAGTGTTTTGCTTCTCACTTTTCACTTCTCACTTTTCACTTTTCACTTCTCACTTCTCACTTCTCACTTTTCACTTTTCACTTCTCACTTTTCACTTTTCACTTTTCACTTTTCACTTTTCACTTTTCACGATTCACTTTTCACTCTTAACATTTAACTTCTTCATGCAAATCATTACATTTATGGGGTAATACAATGTCTATGAAGGTTATTATAATTGAGGATGAGCCGCTACAGGCAAAGCAGCTACAAAAGGTGCTAAAGCGGGTTGATGAGAGCATAGAGGTATTGGCGGTGCTTGAGAGCATTGATGATTCTGTTAGCTGGTTAAGCGCGCATGCTACACCAGACCTTATATTTATGGACATACATTTAGGCGATGGCAATAGCTTTGCCATTTTCGATAGGGTTGATGTATCGGCACCAGTGGTATTCACAACAGCATACGATGAGTATGCACTCAAAGCTTTTTCGCACTTTAGTGTCGATTATCTGCTAAAACCCATAGAGGAGGCGGGTGTGGCAAGGGCGCTGGAGAAGTTTAGACGTATGCAGGGTGGTGGAGCCGAGATTAGCAGCTTAGCCCAGCGTGTAGCCGAGATGCTTACCTCTGCATCGGGTAAGAAGGCTAAGGAGCGCTTTATGGTATCCATTGGTACAAAAATTAAAAGCCTACGCGACGATGACATTGCCTACTTTATGGCTGATGATAAGCTGCTAATGGTTTTTGATAGAAGCGGAGGCCGATACTTTTACAGCGCTACACTTGCCGAGGTGGAGGCTATGGTGAACCCCACAAAATTCTTTAGGCTTAACCGCAAGTTTATTGCCCATATAGACTCCATAGCCGAGGTGCTCTCCCTTTCCAAAAGTCGCCTTAAGGTTGTGCTAAAACCTACCCCGCCCGATAGTGATGATATTTACGTAAGCGCCGAACGCAGCGCGCTACTAAAAAATTGGATGGAACCATGATGCGCTTAGGAAAAAGAACGGTAATTGGTGTGGCAACCCTTATGATTGTTGGGTTTGCAATCCTCTCTTATGTAATGGGAAATAGGTTAGGGGATGTTGCCAACGATGCAGCAGTAGGAATGGCACAGATAATTGGGCGGGTGAATGCTCGAATTGCCAAGGCAGAAACCGAGCGTCCTGTAAAATTGCTTAACCAGCTTTGTAGTATTGTTGAGTCCGATACCGTGAAGACCTTGCCTGTAGCAGCGCTGCGAGGAATGCTTTCTACAAGCAAACTATTAGATGGATACTTGGGCAAAGGGTGGATTGTGCTATTTAAGCAGAATCTAACCCCCTACCGCATTATCCCTTTAACGCATGTTTCCGATACGCTGGGTAAAGATCTAATGCAACTCTCGGTACATGGGTTAAGGCAGCAAGAGGTGCTAATATCTGAACCTTATAGCTACCCTAAAGATTCCTCTGTGTACGTTTGCGCCGCTAAGCCCTTTACCACTGTTAATGGCGACCAAGGCGTTATTCTGCTTGAAACCGATCTGCTGGGAATTCACTCCAAGTTTATCTCAATAGAGAGTTTTGGGTACGGTTATGTTTCAGTTGTTTCGTCAGAGGGAGTGTATCTATCTCACCCCGAGATTGGCTTAATTGGAACGGCTCACGTAGAGGTTGATGGCGCATCGTACATTGATTCTGTGCTACAAACCCAGAAGAATTACTCGCGAGAGGTGATGTCTGAATTCCTTCAGATACCAGTGTACCGATTGTACATGCCTTTAACGGTAACACGTAGCCAAAAGCCATGGGTAATAATGGTGAGCATGCCCTATCAGGAGATCCTAAAAGTATCAGAGACAGTTAGCGATTTCTCTCTAATAGTAGGTGTTACAGCAACGCTGGTGCTCATTCTCATACTAATGGTATCATTACGCCAGTGGATTGCCGAGATTACCCTACGCGTAAAAGCCGAAGATGCCAATAAGAAGCTCCGCGAAATGCAAGAGAAGCTTGTGCTTAGCGAAAAAATGGCCTCGCTTGGGGAGCTAACCGCTGGTATAACCCACGAAATGAATAACCCTTTGAATTTTGTTCTTGCCAATGTTAGCCCTTTAAAGCGCGATGTTGAGCGCGTAAAGGATTACTTATCCGAGGTTACAAAAGATTCAGCCTCTCCGCGGCGTAATGAGGAGATTCGCTTTGTGCTAAAGGAGATTGAGGAACTAGTTGAAAGCATCGACGAAGGGGCTCAGCGCACTTCGCTAATAGTTAAGGGACTCTACCAATTCTCTAGGTCGGAGTCAAGTGAGGTTGTTCCTACTAGCGTAGAAAAAGTGGTTGAGGAGAGCCTACGAATACTAAACCATAAGATTAAAACAGGAACCGATGTGGTACGTTCCCTTGTGGGACTTCCTATGGTTGATGCCATACCCGGAAAGCTGCATCAGGTAGTTATGAATTTGGTAAACAATGCCCTGCATGCCATTGCCGAGCGTCAGGCTCAGGATGCCACTCATAAAGGCGTAATAACCATTGCGGCCAGTGTTGAAGGGGATATGGTGCGGATATCCATTTCCGATAATGGTGTAGGCATGGAGAAGCGTGTTGCCAAAAAGGTTTTCGACCCATTCTTTACCACAAAAAGGGTTGGCGAAGGATTAGGTTTAGGGCTCTCCATTGCGTACGGCATAGTGCAACAGCACAAGGGGCGCATAGAGGTGACTTCGGTAAAGGGAAGCGGAACCGAGTTTGTAATTTACCTGCCCATATCTCAAACTAAGTAGGCTATGTTTGGAATTGCAGATAAAACGATTCTTTTTGTTGACGATGAGAGGCATAACCTGTTGGCGTTTAAAGCCACGTTTAGGGAGCGGTTTACGGTTTTTACGGCTCAGTCGGCAGCAGAGGGGATGCAGCTGCTTAAGCAGAATGGCATTAAGGTAGTTGTTTCCGACCAGCGAATGCCCGAAACTTCGGGTGTGGAGTTTCTAGAGCAGGTGCGGGAAGTATCGCCAGAAACAATAAGAATACTCCTAACTGCATATAGCGATTTTGATGCGCTTATAGATGCGGTAAACAAAGGGAAGATATACCATTATATTTCCAAGCCCTGGAATACAGGTGCGCTAACCCTAGTGCTCGATAATGCCTTCGAGAGCATTGAACTTAGGGAGAAGAATAGGGCATTGGAGCGTGAGGCGGAGAACCTGCGGTTGATAAGTGCAATTCGCGAGAAGGAGCTATTGCTATCGCAGCTCGAAAATCTAAAGAATCAGATTAAACCCCACTTTCTTTTCAACGCCTTGGGGTCGCTTGTTTTTTTAATTGAGGATAACCCCCAGGAGGCGGTTGAGTTTGTGCGTAGGCTTTCGTCGCTCTACCGATTCCTCATAGAGATTAGCAACACCGATCTTATAACCCTAGAGCGCGAGCTGCAATCGGTTAACGACTACATCTACTTGCAGCAAACCCGTTTTAAGGGAAACCTTATTTATAGGCAGGATGTGGCCTCAAGCTATTTGTTAAGGAAAATACCCTCGTCGGGAGTGCTTATGCTAGTGGAGAATGCAATAAAGCATAATGTAATAACCTCTGCAGCCCCACTAACCATTAGCATTACAGCAAATGCCGATTTGGTTGAGGTGTGTAATAATATCAACCCAAGAGCAGAGCAACCAGAGGGAACAGGCACTGGCCTAAAGAACTTGTCGGCTCGGTACGACCTGCTAATACAAAAAAAACCTCAAATTGATGAGGCTTCTGGAGTATTCAGCGCAAAGTTACCTTTGCTATAGCTGTTTTCCATTCCCCCTTCCGCTTCACTCCCTCTTTTTCCCGTTTCACTCTTTTTCTTTTTGTGGGGTCTCCTGTTATTGTGATTTTTGGCAAAGTTGATAACAGTAGATATTTCACTATACATGAGAACAATTTTAGGTTTAGGTTTAGTTGTTACATTAAGTTTGGGTTGGAGCCCTTCTTTTTCGGAGACCGTAGTAACGCCGCATTCTTCTTTTTCATCTCCAATTTGGAAGTGGAAAAAGGGCAAGAAGGATGCGGTCTCCGAGGAAAAAAAGGAGGAATCCGGAAAAGGAGGGCTTAAAAAATTTGCCGAGGTTATTACTTCTACCGCAAATTCCGATTCTGGCTTTGTTAACATCTACAGGGTGAAGGACGATTACTTTATGGAGGTGCCCTTTACTGTGGTTGGTCGCGATTTGCTAGTGGTAAACAAGGTGTCGAAGGTTAGCGCTAAGCTTAACGAAACGGGCTTGAACAAGGGGATTAACTACCAGAACCTGATGATTAACCTTGAGTTTGCACCCCAGCAAAAGAAGCTGTACATAAGGGAGAATAAGCCTTTGGTAGAGAGTAATCCCAATGACGCTATTCACGCCTCGGTTCTCGATAACTTTATTTCTACCATTAGCGAGAGCTTCTCTGTTGAATGCTTTAATGCCGACTCAACCTCCGTTGTGGTTAAGGTGAATAAACTTTTTGATGGGGGAAGTAACAGCATCCAGAATATTTTTGGTGTGCTGGGCATAGGAACCTCTCCCATAAAGGATATCTCTAGGATAAAGCAGATTAAGAGCTTTCACGACAACCTAATTGCTCGCTCGGAGCTCTCTACCCGTATTCCTGGCGCCGAGGAGGATGCCTACCTTACCGTAGAGGTTACTACAAACATTGTTCTACTACCAGAAAAGCCTATGGTTCCTCGCTTTGCCGATGAGCGTGTTGGTCTTTTTACCGTACCTAAATGGTATATAACCGATAAGCAGCAAAGCGTTGATAAGCGCGAACTGGTTACCCGTTGGCGCTTAGAGCCCAAACCCGAGGATATGGAGCGGTACTTTAATGGTGAACTGGTTGAGCCAGCAAAGCCAATTGTTTACTATATCGATCCAGCTACTCCTCCGCAATGGCGAAAGTACATTAAGTTGGGAATAGAGGATTGGCAAGCAGCTTTTGAACGCGCAGGTTTCAAAAACGCCATTGTTGCAATGGATGCGCCTACAAACGATCCTAACTTTGACCCCGATGATGTTCGCTACTCCGTTGTAACCTACGCTGCCTCATCGTTGGCTAATGCCATGGGGCCATCGGTAATGGATCCGCGTAGCGGCGAAATTATTGAAGCCGATGTTATTTGGTGGCACAACGTAATGGGTGCGCTACACCGCTGGGTGCGTTTGCAAACGGGTTTGTTAAACCCCGCAGGACAGGGTAATGTGTTTTCCGATGAGTACATGGGTGAGGCCATCCGTTTTGTGTCGTCACACGAAATTGGCCATACGCTGGGTCTAGCGCACAACATGGCGGCATCGTTTGCCTATAGCGTCGATTCGTTACGCTCGCCATCGTTTACCGCGTACTCTGGTACAGCATCGTCTATTATGGACTATGCACGTTTTAACTACGTAGCCCAACCAGGCGATGGAGTTACCATGCTAACTCCTCAAATTGGCGAGTACGATAAGTACGCCATTGAGTTTGCATACCGTTACTATGGTGCAGCAACTCCTTTCGAAGAGGAGGCTAAGGTTAACGCTTTTATTACTCAGCATAAAAATAATCCGCTCTACTTCTACGGGCCACAGCAAGATCCTCGCGAGGTGGTTGACCCTCGCTCGCAAAGTGAGGATATTGGTAACGATGCGGTTGCTGCATCACTACTTGGAGTAAAGAGCCTAAAAGCAATACTTCCTCAAGTGTTGGATTGGACTAAGGCCGAAGAGGGAAATTACATTGAGGCGGGTAGATTCCTGCACGATATCATGGATCAGTGGCATTTGTACTCGTACCACGTTTTGGCCAATGTTGGGGGTGTGTACCTTAACGATAGGCATTATTTGGCCGACAGTCCGTCGTATGTGTTTGTGCCAAAGAGTATTCAGCAAAAATCGGTAAAGTATTTAGTTGATGAGGTGCTAACCTATCCTGAGTGGCTTTTTGGAAATGATATCTTTACCAAAATATATCCAGTTAAGAACTCGCCCAATGGGTACTATGAGTTTGCCCCGCTGGAACTGCTTAAGAACTACCAGTCTTATGTGTTCTGGGACATGCTAAGCGAGGAGCGTTTGGCTCGTATGTACGAGAACGAGGCGCTGAACGGCAAAAGAGCCTACACGGCACTTGATATGCTAAACCAGCTAAATGATGCGCTATTTGCTAAAACCCGCCGTGGGCAAGCCTTAACGATACAGGAAAGGGTAGCTCAAAAGGGATATGTTGATGCGCTAATTATTGCTAGCGATAGGGGTGCTGCACGTAAGGAGAAAAAATCTATTGCTCAAATAGATTTAGAACCAAAGGTTGGGGAGCATTACCTTTGCAGCCATGCAAATTGCTCTCATAATCACGATGTAGCTTTTACCAGTGCAACACGTAGAATTAAGTTTACCCAATTAAGCCGTGTGTCCGATATTGTGTCTATAAAGCGTGGGGAGCTGCTACGCATACGCAATTTGCTAAAGCAAAAGCTTAGCATTGCCGATACTGCTACACAGTATCACTATCAGGACCTAATTATGCGTATCGACGATGCGCTAAAGGCAGAGTAGCATTTTCTTGTACAGTGTTTAAAGAATCAACCGGCATGTGCCGCTAAATATAATGTTGATGACTAGAAGAGTTTTTTTTGTTGCAATTAGCCTAGTGCTCTTGTTCACAATGCAAGACACCAACGTTTTTGCTCAGGCTAAGCGAGAGGTGAAGGGGATTGTACTCGATAAAGTCGAACAAATGCCTCTTATTGGGGCTTCGGTGGTTGCCTTAAAGCCTAATTCCGATGAGGTTAATGCCTCGTTTGGAACCATTACCGACTTGGATGGACGTTTCGTTATCTCCGTTCCGGCCGAGACCCAGCGCATAACCGTGCAGTACTTGGGGTATAAGTCCGAATTTGTAGAGATTATGGGTGTCGATTTTGTTGACATTCGCCTTGAGGCGGAAACACAGGCTCTAGATGCCGTTGTGGTTACTGGTTACGGTAAAATTGATAGGCGTAAGAATACCGCATCGGTTAGCAAAATTTCCATGCAAGAAGCGCCTCAGGTGGCCATGAGTGTGGATCAAATGCTGCAGGGGCAAATGGCAGGGGTAAGTGTAGCATCAATATCTGGTGCGCCTGGTGCACCTGCTAAAATTAGGATTAGGGGTACATCATCGCTAAACGGAACGCAAGATCCGCTTTGGGTGCTTGATGGAATGCCCTTAGAGGGAACCGATTTGCCCGACTTGTCCGATAGCAACATCGACCAGCTGTACTCTTCGGCTATTGCAGGTATTAACCCTGCCGATATTGAGAGCATCACGGTACTAAAAGATGCTGCTGCCACAGCTATTTACGGTGCACGTGCAGCTAATGGGGTAATTGTTATCACCACCAAAAAAGGGAAAAAGGGTAGCATACGCGTTAACTATAGCGGTAAAACATCAATTGTGGCTAAGCCCGATATCTCTAGGCTAAATCTTTTGTCGTCAAGCCAAAAGGTTGACCTGGAGCTTGCATTACTTCGCAGCGATTTCGATTACCTTAAGGATAAAGGGGGCGTTTCACGTATCCTAAGCGGTTTGGGCGAAACCAATAGCTACATTGCTGGTGGATGGGATGCTCTGTCTGCCGATGCGCAGTCGCAGATAAACGCGCTAAAGCGAATGAATACCGATTGGAACGACCTGCTTTTCCGTAGCTCCGTTAGTCAGGATCATTACATCAGCATATCGGGTGGTAACGATGAGGCCAGCTACTTCCTGTCAACAGGTTTTTACGACGAGAAGGGTACTACCATTGGTGTTGGTTCTACGCGCTACAATATTACCGCTAAAACCGATTATAAGTTCTCCGAGAGGCTAACCATTGGAGCAAGTCTTTTTGCTAACCAGCGCGAGAACACATCGTACCTAACCCTTACCGACGGGTTTACAAATCCAGTATTTTACTCGCGTAGGGCAAATCCATACCTAACGGTGAGGGATGCCGATGGTGGCTATGTTTACGACCTTGATATGCAGGGTTACGGCAAAGGCGGGAACATTCCGTTTAATATTTTCGAAGAGCGTAGCAACACTAGCAACAACATGAAGGTGAAGTCCATGAACGCCATCTTCGATTTGTCGTACCGCATTATTCCTGCGCTTGTTCTCGATGTTCAGTATGGCGTGCAGTACGATGTTACAAATACGCAGGCTTTTTCGGGGGAGGATAGCTACTCAACCCGTAAGGAGATTGAGAAGAGTCGCCTAATAACTGGCCCGTTTATTCCTACTGGCGGGATTATTAAGAATACCGATGCCACATCGTTCCAGTACACGCTAAAAAATATGCTACGCTATAGCAAGCTGGTGGGCGATTACCATGAGTTTGAGGTGATGGTGGGTAATGAGCTTCGCCGCTCAACCGATGAATCCGTATTCTCTGCTGCATATGGGTACGATCCTAATACGCTTACCTCAAAGCCTGTAATTTATCCCGATGAGAGCTATGCCGTGCAGTTCCCATTATTCCGAAGGAATTACTATGAGAATGCCTTTGTATCCTTCTTTGGTACAGGTTCATATACCTTCAAGCGCCGCTACACATTTGGCTCTAGCATAAGGTACGATGGTAGCAATATTTTTGGAGTCGATCCCAAGTACCGCTACCTGCCGCTTTACTCCGTGAGCGGACTATGGCGCGCTTCGGAGGAGGCTTTCCTAAAGGATGTTAGCTGGTTAAGCGATCTTAGGTTTAGAGCATCATATGGTTTGCAGGGTAATATAGATAAGTCCACATCGCCAAAGCTAGTTGGGGAGTGGAAACCCGATGTGACCATTCTGCCTGGCGTTAATGAGCCCAATATTACCGTTTCGTCTCCGCCCAATGAGCGTTTGCGCTGGGAGAAAACGGCTACCTACAACGTGGGATTCGATTTGGCTGTAATTAACAATCGTTACAAGATAAGTGCTGACTACTACCAGCGCGAGAGTACCGATCTTATTGGGATGAAACAGCTGCCCTTGGAAACAGGATTTGCCTACACCACCATTAACTGGTCCAGCCTAACCAACAAGGGCGTTGAGCTTAACCTTTCGGCGTTGCTTGTAAAAACAGATAAGCTAAGCTGGGATATGCAGGTGAACTTCTCCTACAACTACAACAGGGTAAACCGCGTAACCGTTCGTAGCGACCAGCGTACACCTGTTACCGAGAGCTATCCTGTTGGTGCCATATTCACCTTGCCCTATGCTGGACTCGATCAGTATGGATATCCTCTAATTTACAACGCAAACGGCGAGGCCGTGCTGCTAACCGATTTGCTACAGCTTCGCCAGGGTATTGGAGGTAGCATAGAACGTGGCTTGTCTGCAATTGATGAGCGCAGCCTTTACAACTACTCTGGAACCGATGAGGCTCCCTATAGCGGAGGTTTTACCAATATTATACGCTATAAGAACTGGGATTTCTATGCATCGGTTGTATCCAACTTTGGGCACAACTACCTTGTTCAGCCATACTATAGCCTAACAGGCTACGATAGAGGGCTTAATGTAAGTAGTGAGATACTAAACCGTTGGACAGAGCAAAACAGCAACGGCTATTTGCCCCGCTTAATTACTGAGGGTTCCCTTGGTGGTACTAGGGGTACGGAGTATGGTGGTTACAGCGACTTTGCTTACGATAAGTACTTCTCTCTTTGGCTTCGCGATGCTGGTTATATCCGCCTGCAATCGGTTAGGATTGGATATACTGTACCCGAGAAGTTTGCCAAGAAGCTACGCCTGCAGAACCTTAAAGTGAACGTTGAGGCAAAAAACCTTTTTGTTTATGGATTTGATTACAAGGGTTTTCTCGATCCAGAAACAATGAAAAACCCATTTGCGCAGCCAATCCCTAGGTCGGTTACGCTTAGCGTAAACTTGGGTTTTTAGGTCTATTATAAACATATTGATAAAAAGAGGTAGCGCAGAGGGCGTCTCTGCAACACCCAAAATAATACGATTATGAAGAGCAAAGCGTATTTTGTACTACTGGTAATGGCATCGGCGCTATTTGCTTCGTGCGACGATTTTTTGGATATTAAGGCTGTTGGCAGGGTTATTCCAGAAACGCAGGAGCAGTACCGCGCTCTTATTACCAACGCGTACTCCAAGTTCCCATCCGATAGGGGGTTGGCAACTTTTCGTGGCGATGAGGTTGAACTAACGGGTATAAGTGATATTGATGTAAGTAACTACCTTGACATTTACTCTTGGAACGATTTGGGGAAGAACGATTTCTCTGATGATTTTGAGTGGAAGGATTATTACTACGTTATTTACAATGCCAACTATATTATTGAGAATGTTAATGCTTTAGATGGCGAGCAGAATGCGGGCTTTAGGCAGCTTGTGGGTGAGGCTTACCTTTTAAGAGCTTACTCGCACTTTACTCTTGCAAACCTGTTTGCCCCTCACTACAATGAGGCCACTGCGGCAGCTACTCCTGCAATACCCTTGTCGTTGGATACAAACACCGATGTGGTTCTAGAAAAGAACACTCTTTCCGAAGTGTATAACAGCATCCTTTCTGATATAGCTAACGCCAACAAGCTTCTTAACATTACCATGTGGCCTGTGGGCGAGCACTACCGCTTCTCAAAAGCGGCATCAGCAGCGTTCGAGGCTAGGGTTCACCTGTATATGGGTAATTGGGACTTGGCCGAAACAGCAGCACTTGCTGCGCTGGTTTACAACAATCAGCTGGTAGATTTGAATGCGAGCACAAAAGTAATCCCTAGCCAGTTTGACTCTCCTGAATCAATAATGGCTTTAGACTACGTGATGCGCGATGCTTATGTTGCTGCGCTTAAACCTTCGGCCTCGCTAGTGGCAATGTTCCCATCAAGCGATATCCGCAAGCGTACAACCTTTAAGGAGGTATCGCTTGGTGTGTTTGGCATAAAGAAGGGGGGAAGCATAGATTTTCGTGTGTCGTTCCGTACCGCAGAGCTGTACCTAAACCTAGCCGAGGTTTACGCTCGTAAGGGTAACCTAATCGAGAGCCGTACCTATCTTTTTGCATTGATGCAAACACGACTTACTGCTAGCTACTTTGCTCAGGAAAAATTGCGCATTGAGGCTATTGCCGATAAGGATGTTTTGCTTACCGAGGTGCTTGCCGAGCGCTACCGTGAGCTTGCCCTTGAAGGGCATCGTTGGTTCGATTTGCGCCGTACTACACAACCCCAAATAGTTAGAACGTTTAGGGGCGAAACATATACCCTTAATCAGGGCGATGCTCGTTACACCATTCCTATCTCAAAGGAGGCAAAGGACAATAATAGTAATCTATAGTACAAAACCAAATAACACCTAAACTATGAGACATCTTTACCTTACACTAATGGCTGTTTGCTGCATAACCATTGCAGGAATGGCCGCAGATGTGACAAAAAAACTGGTTCAGTTTGCCACTCCCATCGATAAACCTGTTAACTCAGAACTCGTTGCTGTTGGTTCCGATAACTCCATGTATATGGTGGGGCAGTTTAATGTTGAGTTTGACTTTGCTGGAAAAACACTTACTCCAATTGAGGGAGGAAGTACATATATTCTAAAGTATAGTGCCGATGGTGAACCTGTTTGGGGTGCATACATAAAAGGTACTGCTGCTCCTAAAGGGTTGGCTTTTGCCGATGATAAGTTAGTGGTTGTAATGCAGACAATTGGAAAACTAGAGTTTTATTCTGCATCTGGCGATGCGTCGTCAATCACTGCTACCTACGAAGCTAATCAGAACTCATTTGTGTTGGCAGTTTCTACAGATGGGGCTTTATTGTGGAACAAAATGTTTGAGGCGAAGGAAGATCCTAATACATGGTTCTTTTTCTATAACGATTTATCGGTTCCAATGATTTATATAAGGGGCGTAAGTGTTGGCGCTAATGGCGCTATTGTGTTGGCAGGTAGCTTTGAAGGTGAGCTAACGTTAGGCGATAACACCCTTCGCTCTACAACCCATGAGTGGGGTTTCCCTTACCATACCGCATTTTATGCTGTGTTGAGTAGTGCCGATGGTTCGGTAACCACAAGTGGAGGAATCCATGCTATGCCAATTGGGGAGAATCTACCCATTGCCACTGCCGCTACTACCGATGCAAACGGAAATGTGATTGTAGGCTATTCTTTACGCGGTGCTGCGCAATCTATTGATGGTACCATAAAATGGGAGGCTCAGTCTAATGAAAATGGCACAAGCAATGCTCTTTTGTTAGCTAAAATGGCTCCCGATGGTTCCTATGTTTGGAATAAGTTCTATCAGCTACAGTTCAATCCCGATGCCAATAGCTTTGTTCAGGATAAAGCCGACATTACCCATGTTTCTATTCTTGAGAATGGCAATGTATCTGTTGCTGGTAGTTTCGATGGTAAGCTATCGTTTACCGATGCAGTGGAGGTAACCTCTGTTGGGAAATCGGATTTCTTTATTGCGCAAGCTAGTGCCGATGCAGGGTTAGTTGATTTTGCACAGAGATTTGGAAATTCTGCTGCCAATAGTGGACTAGTTGCTTTTTCTAAGGCTAACAAGTTATATATGGCAGGGGAGTTTGCTCGAACCTTCGATTTTACCGAGAGTCAATCTCTTACATCCAACTACGATACTACCGATGTTTTTCTTGCATCATACGATTTTGCTACCAGCACCTGGGCCGCAAATTCCTTTGGTGGCGACTCCTTGGAGTTTGTTAGTGGAATTGCCCTAACATCGCAGGGTAATATGGTAGCTACAGGTATATTCAAGGCCACCGATGCTGCTAAGGCAAACATGTTTGGAACACAGGTTACAAGCTCTTTGGTTGAGGGTAACTATGTTTACGATTCATACCTCCTTGTAACGGGCGAAAACCATGCTCCTGTTGCAAACGGAACCATTGATAATGCTACCGTTCGTGCTCGCGAGGTGCTAAGCATTGCTATTCCAGAAAACCTATTCTCCGATGCTGATGCCGACAATCTTACCATAACCGTTACCCTTAAGGACGGTTCTAACCTTCCCCAGTGGCTAGTATTTAACGCCGAAACTGGCACCATAACAGGTACTCCTGCAAGGGAAAATATGGGCACAATAGAGGTTACGGTAGCAGCAACCGATCCGTACTCACTATCAGCTTCCGTAACGTTTTCAGTAACCGTAGAGGCTCCAACAGGTATTGATGATAATTTACTTGCCGATTTTCGTGTTTACCCTACTTACGCTTCAACTCATATAAACCTTGAGAATGTGGTGCGGGCAAAGCTATTTAGCGTTGCTGGAATTATGGTAAAAGAGGTGGCTGGCCAAAACTCAATTAGCGTAGCTGGTTTGAGCTCTGGTGTTTACCTTCTTCATGTTGAGGCTAAAAACGGAAGTAAACGAGTTGTTAGGGTTTTTGTAAAGTAAAAATTTGCAACCATGGGATGCACACCCCGGCACAGGTTATTGGTTCGGCACAAAACTATATAGCCTGTGCTTTTAAAAGAGCATAAGATACCCTCAATTGTAATATCCCTTGAAAATGCTGTTGACATTAGTTAGCAGCATTTTCTTTTTGTATTAATATGTCAATCTGAGGTGTAATGAGTATTTCGTTTTTAGTGATATGGTGATTTTGATACACATAAAAACTTCCACCTATTTTAAAACAACTGATATCTTTCTAGTGTAAACGGTTTAAAGTTATACCTTTGCAGCTTGGATAAAAGTTGGTTTATAGAATTATAATCACATGGCTGATATTACAAAGTTACAATCAATTGCTACGCAGGTTAGGCGCGATGTTATTCGCATGGTACACGCACCTGCTAGCGGTCACCCAGGCGGCTCTCTTGGATGCGCCGATTTTTTTACTGCACTTTACTTTGAGGTTCTAAACCACCATCCGGCTAAGTTTACCCTTAGCGGTGAGGGGCAAGACATGTTTTTCCTGTCTAATGGACATATCTCCCCAGCTTGGTATAGCGTTCTTGCCCGCAGTGGCTATTTCGAAGTGAAGGAGCTAAGCACCTTCCGACTAATAGACTCTCGTTTACAGGGTCACCCAACCCCAGCAGAGCATCTGCCTGGTATTCGTGTGGCATCGGGTTCTTTAGGTCAAGGTCTTTCTGTTGCTGCTGGTGCAGCCCTTGCTAAAAAGCTTAATGGCGATAAGAACCTTGTTTACACCCTACACGGCGATGGTGAGCTACAAGAGGGGCAAATTTGGGAGGCCGTAATGTTTGCCGCCGCTCGTAAAATCGATAACCTTATTGCAACTGTTGATTTTAACGGGAAGCAAATAGATGGCCCTACCGATCAGGTAATGTCTCTTGGCGACCTTAAAGCTAAATGGCTTGCCTTTGGTTGGGAGGTTGTGGAGACTAACGGTAACGATATGGCTCAGCTTCTAGAAGGATTTGCTCAGGCAAAGAAGCTAACTGGTAACGGTAAACCAGTATGCATACTTATGCGCACAGAGATGGGCATGGGTGTTGACTATATGATGGGTACTCACAAATGGCACGGTAAGGCTCCCAACGATGAGGAGTTTGCACGCGCAATGGCTCAGCTACCCGAAACTCTTGGCGATTACTAGTTGTATCAACTTGTTGGCACTTTTGCCGTGCAAGTGTAAATTGCTGTTGATGTTTATTATATCATTCTAACATCTAAAGTCTAACATCGGTTTTCCCATGAAAAATATTGTTGTTATTGCTCACGATGCAAAGAAGGCTGAACTGGTTCAGTTCCTTCAGGAGCGTCAGGATTGGACTCCAGGAGTTAATCTTATTGCAACTGGACGTACCGCAGAGTTTCTAGAATCACAGGGCATTAAGTGCCGTCACTTAAGCCCAGGTCAATCGGGTGGTTATATACAAATTACCGAAATGATTGATAGGGGTGAGGTGGATATTGTTATCTTCCTTCGCGACCATAAAGTGGTTCAACAGCACCACGAGGATATCCGCAGTTTACTTGAAACGTGTAACGTGCGTAACATTCCTTTGGCAACCAATTACGCCAGTGCCGAACTGCTTATTATTGGCCTTATTAAGAAGGAGGCCTCGGAGCGTATGCAGAAAAAGTAAGGTTTTCCTACAATCGTATTATAAACGGATTATTGCGCAGCCCTTGGGCTTTGCATAAAGTAGAATGTATTTCATGAAGAAATTTGTTTCATTAGGAAATAAGGATACCCGTTCAGGTTTTGGAGCAGGGTTATACGAGTTGGGTAAAACCAACCCCAACGTTGTTGCGCTTTGCGCCGATCTTATTGGCTCGCTTAAAATGGATGACTTTATTAAGGAGCATCCAGAGCGCTTTTTCCAAGCTGGTATTGCCGAGGCAAACATGATTGGTGTATCAGCAGGTCTTGCTGTAAGCGGTAAAATTCCTTTTGCTGGAACATTTGCAGCATTTGCTACTGGTAGGGTGTACGACCAAATTCGCCAGAGCGTTGCATACTCAAATACCAACGTAAAAATTGCCGCGTCTCACGCTGGGCTAACCCTTGGCGAAGATGGTGCAACACATCAAATGATGGAAGATTTGGGGCTAATGAAAATGCTTCCAAACATGACCGTTATTAACCCTTGCGACTACAATCAAACTAAGGCTGCAACTATTGCTGCTGCTGCTTGGAATGGCCCTGTTTACCTTCGCTTTGGTCGCCCTGTGGTGCCCATTTTTATTCCAGAGGATCAGGAGTTTGTTATAGGAAAGGCTCTACAGCTAACCGAGGGTACCGATGTTACCATATTTGCAACCGGACACCTTGTTTGGAAAGCATTACAGGCTGCTGAGGTACTTGAGCAAAAGGGTATCTCTGCCGAGGTTATCAATATTCACACCATTAAACCGCTCGACGAGGAGGCTATTCTACGCTCTGTGTCAAAAACTCGTGCCGTTGTAACTGCCGAGGAGCACTTTATGAACGGTGGTTTAGGCGATAGCGTAGCTCAGGTTTTGGCGCGCAAGCTGCCAACCCCACTGGAAATGGTTGCTGTTAACGATACCTTTGGCGAGAGCGGCACACCAGAACAGCTTATGGTTAAGTACGGGCTCGACACCCCTAACATTGTTGAGGCAGTTCAAAAAGTAATAGCTCGTAAATAGCCTTTTAGTTGCCAATGAGCACTTATAGCGATAAGGAATTGCTGGAGATGTTTCGTAGTCCCGACTCAAGGAACTACGCTTTTAACCTTATTGTTCGTAAGTATCAGGAACGTTTGTACTGGCACGTTAGAAAAATCGTAATTAACCACGACGATTCCGACGATGTTATTCAGAATACTTTTCTTAAAGTCTGGGGAGGGCTGGAGACCTTTCGTGAGGATTCGCAGCTCTTTACCTGGCTTTATCGCATAGCCACTAACGAAGCGCTTACTTTTCTCAAGCGCAAGCGTACCAAGTACTTCCTGCCGCTAGTTGATGTTGAGCAACAGCTCTCCCGCTCACTGGAAAGCGATCCCTACTTTAATGGCGATGAGCTGCAGCTTCGCCTACAAAAAGCAATACTAACCCTACCCGATAAGCAGCGGTTAGTGTTTAATATGAAGTACTTTGAAGAGATGAAGTACGAGGAGATGTCGGAAGTATTAGGCACCTCAGTTGGTGCGTTAAAGGCTTCATACCATCATGCAGTAAAGAAAATAGAGAAATTCATGGAAGAGGATTAAACCCTCTTATACAATAATTGTCATAAGTTCAGAAAGTATTTGTTATGAGCGAGTTTGAAAACATAGGAAGGTCTCTTAATAACGTTGGGAACAGTAACCCCTTTGGAACCCCAAAAGGTTACTTTGAGGCGTTACCTGCCCGTGTTCAAGAGTATTGCCAGCCCCAAGCGCAGAAAGAGCCTGTACGTTTGCTTAACGTGCTTAAGGCGCAAGTGGCTCTTGTTGTTGGTTTTTGTTTCCTAGCGGTGATGTCGTACTGGGGGTATTACCTTGTTAACCCTTCGTTTAGCACTCCAGAGGTTACCTCAACCGATTATGTTGATATTGTATCGAAACATGTAACTGAGTACGATGAAGCCCAGCTGGTAGAAGCAGTTGAAGCCATGGAGCCAATAAATGTATATGACTCTATTAAGAAGGATGTTTCCGATGAAATGATTCAGTATCTTCTTGAGGAGAATGTTGATTACGTTTCACTTATGGAGCAGTATAAATAGTATATCATGAAACGATTTCTAGCCATATCGCTACTACTTACCCTATTCTCTGTTGCTGGTTATAGCCAGGAGCAGAGCAAAGAGGAGATAGTAAAAGCTCAGAAAATAGCCTTCTTTACACAGAAACTTAAGCTTACTTCTGATGAAGCTCAGGCCTTTTGGCCCGTCTATAACGAGTACTGGGAGCGCAAGAACACCATAATTGCCGATCGGCAAGCTGCAATGAAGTACTTTTCTGAGAACTCTGCAAAGATGTCCACTGCCGAAGCCAAGAAGTATGCCGATATGTACATTAAGTTTCATAAGGAAGAGGCCGATTTGCTTGTTGAATTCCATGCTAAGTTCCTAGCAATACTTTCCCCCGATAAGGTTATGAGGCTTTACCAGGCCGATTATGAGTTTAAGACCTACCTGTTGCAGCAGATTAGGCGTTCTTCTAAAAACGACTAGGTTTTCAATCTATATACTTCTTGCCGGGGCACTCCTCCGGCTTTTTGTTTTTTGAGACTAATTCCAATTTGGTAGGTTGAACTTGATCGGGGGGCTGTCGTCTTATTGTGTTTCGGCATTGCTTTCAACGGTTCCGGGTATAAACTGTTTAGCAATTCGAATCAATTTACTATAAAGTT
>Ga0116183_1002620_pt1 | contig 19154 bp, 22 predicted proteins | sample AD_UKC078_MetaG_FD_89753 | JGI IMG/M metagenome (GOLD analysis project Ga0116183, IMG submission 89753) | Active sludge microbial communities of municipal wastewater-treating anaerobic digesters from USA - AD_UKC078_MetaG | ecosystem: Engineered > Bioreactor > Anaerobic > Digestate | place: USA... | reverse complement strand
GGCCCGAGGAAATTCCTGAAAGAACATAAAGAAGCTGTAGCAGAGCTTATAAAGAAACAGGATAAATAGAAAAAGAGATTAACCATAAAAGGGGCGCATAATTTTTTAAAAGAACTGGTATAAAGTTGCTGTAAGCATAAAAGTCTATGTTGGACTCTCAAGAGGATGAAAGTCAGACGCTTGGTACCTCGTCCCTGGCCAACAAGACAGAAGAAAGAACTGGTGGAAGTATTTAAAAAAGACTTGAAGGTATTACTGGAAGATATAATACCTGTATGGTTTTTTGATGAAACAGGTTTCCGGGTTGGAGCAAAGCCGAGAAAAGTATTAGCTTTTAAAGGAGATAAACCTGTAATCCTCATAATGGAGACCATATAAGAGAAACCCTTATGGGAGTAGTAAATATTTTGTAAGAGACTTTAACCCTTTTTTAAATGCAGAGACGGATGATAAATATTTTCTTTAAAATTTTTAAAATTTTTGTCTGCTAATTTTTTTATTTCTGCAGGCAGTTTTTCATAACATTCCCAGAAAGAAGGTCCGGCAAAATGCTTCATAATTCTTTACATTTCCCTTTTTTATAATCTTCCAGTGCTTTTTCTGCTATTTTATCCACCCTGCCCGACTTCACATTTTCAGCGAACTGTTTGTCCCATGTCATAGCATCAAATTCTTCAAATCATGCCCGAAATTTTCTTAATTCTTTTTCTTTTAAATTTGATACTGCTTCTTCTATATCTTTCAGACTTAACATAGTCTTTATCCTTTCAACAAAATTTCCATTGTTATTTTTCAACTTATTATTTATAATTATAAAAAAAATACTGATATTCTGTCAATAAAAAGAAGATTGATTAAGATTGCGTTTTTTTATGACAGGTATATTTATACTGGAATTTATTCGGTCTTTGCATATATTGCCATTGCAAGGAGCGATAACAACGAAGCAATCCCACTGGTATTTGCTTGAAATAATTGGATTGCTTCGCTTCGCTCGCAATGACAGATTTTCTTTTGTTCTTTGCATAAGTCCTATTTATTTTTCCATCTTGAATAAAATTACCTGTCATTTTTAAACACAATCGACATATATTGACAAAACCTTTTTTAAGTGTTACAAATTAAGTAAAGAGGTGGTTCTCATGGACATGCTTATTAAAAATACAAAAAAAATAATAGAGAATACCGATAAAAATAAAGAAACTGAAGAATACTGGGATAAATGGGATAAGCAAATGGAAGAAGATTATAAAAATGGTAAATTAGACTTTTTTCTCGAAATTGCTTTAAATGCTGAAAAGGAAGGTTCCTTAAAACCTTTATAAATGCACTTTACAGTAAAAGAATTTCGAGAATTTTTAAATAATCTTCCTGAAAATATTCAGGAATGTGCAAGAAAAAATTTTGATCTTTTAAAGGAAAATCCATCTCATCCATCATTACACTTTAAAAAAGTAGGAGGTTGCTGGTCCGTTAGAGTAGGAGAAAAATACAGAGCTATAGCCATAAAAACAGGTGATGACTTTAGATGGGTGTGGATAGGAAAACACGAAGAATACGAACGAATAATTAAATCACTTCCAGAATAACCACTTTTACAGTCTATAATCGATCAGTATTTATATTTTTTTATTGATAAATTGACGGAGTTATTTTTTTCCAGTCCCTAAGAGTTTGAAAGAACTGAATATAGATTTTATAGAATTACCATCAATGGCTTTTGCTTCAATTTCCCACCACAGTATCAGTAACACTGATACATCCAAGCCTGTCACACAGTGTTTTATAGTAACACATGGGACACAGGCCCGAAACATTACACTTATACCCGTTGAAATCTTCTCTTCCCAGAAGCAGTCTCGATGATTTTATAAGTTCTTCCCTTAACTCTTCAATCTCTCTGTCATGTTTTTCAATCTCTTCATAGAGGCCTTTCTGGAGGATATATATATAAGATTTTTTTACTTCTGTCTTAAACCCTTCTCTGAAGGTCATCTTCTCGAGGGCATACATATAACTGTAAAGCTGTTTCCTGTAAAAATCAATTTTTTCTTTTATATCATTAATATTTCTGACTGTATCTGTTTTATATTCAATAATAAATACCTCAATCTGTCCGTTATTTTCATAAAGGTCCACCCTGTCTGCTATGCCGTTCAATAAAATATTCCCGTGAAGAGGAACGGAAAATCTGAATTCATAAAAACTTTTCAGATATTTTCCTTTTCTGTCTTTCCTCAGATTTTTCTCTATATCAAGATAATTTACAATATACTTCCTTATTTCATCTTCTGAAATATAATCCTCTTTATGTTTACTTACTTTCTCTTTTATAAGTTTTTCAATTTTTTCATTCATGTCCCTGTCTGAGACGGAATTCAGATGGCTGAGTATTTCATGAACAACATTTCCTCTCAGGAGGGCATCTGTTTTTTTATCTATAAGCAAATCCTCTTCCTGAAGTTCCCTATGGTCAGATTCCAGACGGGCGAGATACTGAAAATAATAAAGCCTGGGACAGGTAAGATATTTTTGATACATCGATATACTTATAGAACCGGCTGGAGCGCCTTCATATGATTTTATTATCTCCCCGTCATATCCTTTCCTTTTCAATTCCTTTATGGCTTCTGTTGCGAAATCAGGGGGATATGCCGGTAAAGGAGGAGAGGAAATAAAGCTTTTCCCGTCAGTATGTTCCATTGTATCAACAATTCTGTCTTTCAATGCCCATTTCATCTGTATCATAAAGGTATTAAGGGAAGGTTCATCTTTATCGGGACTCTCCTGATTTTCTCCTACAAAGGCAAGATATCTCTTTGCTCTTGTTGCGGCCACATAGAATATTCTCTTGCTGGCATTGTTTTCTTTCAATATCTGTCTGTCATAAAATTCCTGATAATCGGGATTTTCTTCATCTTTTATGCCGGCCCATATTATTCCCTTTTCTTCATCATAAAAAAATAAAGGCTTATCCCTTCTTACTATCCAGTCGATTTTTCTGTCCATATCCGGTATTATTACAGCATCGAATTCAAGTCCCTTTGAGGCATGAATTGTCATTATCTTGACAGAATCACTGTCTTCCGTATCGATGAAGGCTTCTTCATTCATTCCACCGTTTGCCTCCATTAATTCCAGATACATGGGCAGTTCTCCCGGATTATATATGTTTTTCCTTTCAAAATCCATGACCAGAGAAAAGAGTTTCTCCAGGTTCCTGTATTTCTGTTCCCCGCCCTGTAATGAAAGTAATATTTCTCCGTAATTTGTTTCATCACATAATCTTTTAATGAGTTCGTAAGAATTCAATGTTCCTTTAAGTTTTAAACATTTCGTAAAGAGATTATATGCTCTTGCGGCTACAGGAGAGGTGTCTGAAAATTCTTCAAGATAAGACATTAAAGATCTGTTGCTGTCATAGCCTTCCAGGAGAGTGAAAATCATATCATCGGAAAATCCCGTAAGGGGTGAGCGGAGAACAGAAAGAAAAGATATGGAGTCTGAAGGGTTAAATATATATTTATAAAGTGACATTATATCAATTATTTCCTCTTTTTCCCAGAATCCCAGTCCTCCTATTACACAGCATGGAATATTTCTGATACGAAGGGCATGTTCTATGGATTTCAGGTTTGTTCTACTTCTCAGGAGTATGGCAATATCTTTACAGGTAAATCCTCCTTTTTCATCTCTGTACTGGCCTGTAAGTTTCTGAACCAATCCTGCCACTATGGCTCCCTGATAGTCTTTTTTATCATAACAGTTTCCTTCATCCTCACCGGTTAACTGAAATTCTATCTTTAAAATTTCTTTATGTTTATCATCGGGAAGGAGTTTTTTTATCGTATCCCATCTGGTTTTCCTGCTTAATTCATCCTTTTTCCAGATAACAAGCTGTACCTTCAGCTCTTCTTTTTTATCCGTAAAGGGCAGATGAAGTTTTTCAAAAGGAACTATCAGTTTTTCGAAGATCATATTTACTGTGTTTACAATATTTGCAGTGCTTCTGTAGCAATTTGAAAGATATTTCACTGTTCCGTTTTTATTGATTTTTTCACAGACCCTGTCAAATATTTCGTAATTGGCACCTCTGAAACCATAGATGGACTGTTTATGATCACCTACGATGAACAGTCTTCCGGGAGGTATGATGTCATTTTGTTCCGTAAGTCCCGAAAGTATCCGTTCCTGTATGGGATTTACATCCTGAAATTCATCTACAAGGAAATATCTGAATCTCTGAAAATACCTCTCTTTTATCCCATGGTTTTCCAGAAGTTTTTCTGTCATTATTTCAAGATCATTGAAATCAAGAACATTTTTTTTGTTTTTGAAATCTTTATATTTTTCATGGAGATTTATTAACAGGCTTACTGCCATAGATGTCAGTTCATTAAATGAAGAATCTTTCCATTTCTCCATTTCTTTTTCAAAATCACCATGTCCCCTTATGGAAAAATAAAGTCTTATAATATCATCTCTCAATTTACCTGACACGAGAGTTGCTGTGCCGTATTTATCCAGAATATGATTTATCTTACTGTCATTAGCCGTATTCTCTAAATATTCCGTAATAGCTTCTTCTGTAAATTCCTGGAGTTTTACTGCAGAGTCCGCTTCTTCTATAACTGTAAATGCAGGATCGATACCGGCCGGGGCAAAATTGTCTCTTATAATAGATGCGCAGAAACCATGTATCGTATCTATATTTGCCGTTGTAATCAGATCCCTCAATTTTTTCCATTTTAATTTTAAATCTCTGTCATGTTCTTTTTTTATTTCCCTGTATATTTCCAGTCTTATCCTTTCCTTCATTTCCACTGCAGCCTTTCTGGTAAAGGTTATGGCCACAATAGAGTCAATGTCTATTAAAGGAGCTTCTTTTAAGATTTTGAAGAATCTTTTGGCAAGCACTCTTGTTTTACCGGAACCGGCGCCGGCCTTTAAACCTGTATTTATCTTTATGTCCAGAGCTTCTGCCTGTTCAGTATTAACATCATAATCCCTGCAAATTTTGTCTATCATGTTTTATATCTCCTTCTCTAAAATATCTTTCTCTGCAATTCTGTATCTGTCATATCTGCATATTTTTCTGTAATCACAGGGATACTTACTGTTTTCCATAGGACATAGGCATGGGAGCGTAAAAACTCCGTTTTTTATCTTCTCTATCACTTCGGAAGTCTTGCGGGAAATATATTCCATAAGGACAATCATATTTTCCTTTCCCACAGTATATCCAGGGCCGCCTCTGTTGAAAATATTTTTCTTCATGTCGCTTCTTACAATACCGCTTTTTTTATGTTCTTTAATACTGTAATAAAGAAGGGCTATACATTCAGGATTTACATCAGGGAATTTGTCTTTTAACTGTTCCCCTATAGCCAGGTAATACAGAGGAAGCTGAAAATCTTTACCTTCAACAGAATTCTTTAACTCTTTTGTAGAGGAATTCTTATAGTCATAAATGATAAATCTTCCTGTAAAACAATTTTGTTCATCCATTTCAAGATCAACTCTATCTACGACACCTCTTATCATTTTCTCTTCATCTTTTATGGTAAAGGGATGTTCCAGAAAACACGGCTTCATAGTAAACCCGGTTTTTTCTCTGTAATATTCAAGATTTTTTATATCATTTTCAATAAAGGTACTGATTACTGAGAAAAATTCTTTTTTAATAAACTGCCAGAGCTTTTCCGGCATTATATTATGATAAAGTCTTTTCAGTGTATCATTAAATACTCTGTCAAAAATGGAATAAAGTTTTTCCCTGTCATAGCAGCTGTTATCCTTATAGTAATCCTTCAGGATTTCATGGTAAAAAGAACCTATCTTCCTTTCATCAGGTTCATTTTCATCATCAACCGTTATGGCGAGCACTCTTTCCATAAAATATTTAAAAGGACAGGAACTGTATGAATTAAACCGGGAAGGAGTAAAAGAGTATTTATTCTTCAGTGGCGATGGTTCTGTCACAATACCGTCATAAGAGTCGAAGAAAGGGTTTTCCTGTCTCCCGTATTCCATTATGGCGGCATGGTTTATATAATCCAGTATTTCTTCACTGCAGACTGTATTATCAACACTGGATGACTGGTCTTTCCATATATAATGAATTGTCTTTCTGAGCATTTCTTTATGGCTCTGAGGTTCTTTTCTCGGCTCAAATCTGTTTCTCATATAAATTTTTTGATGTGTTAAAGCTTTCAGAAGCTCTTCATCTATTAAGGAAGAAAGATCGTCAAGGAAAGAAGATTTTATCATATATTCCCCTTTTTCATCACATGTTCTGTATGATATATAAAGTTCTTCCGTTGCTGTTGCCATACATAGATTAAATCTTATCTTTTCCCTTTCAAGCTCCCATTTTTTATTTATCAGATTTATATGCTGTGACATAAACAGATCATGTTCGCCGCTGTCAAAGAGAGGATTTTCGGATAACACTGAGGGGAAGATACCTTCATTTACTCCCGGCATAAATACAATGTCATAATACTGGCCTCTGGCAAGATCTGTGTTTAATATCCTCACGCCTCCCGTGTCTTTTGCTGTTTTCCCTCTTTCAACAGAGGCCCATTCAACCAGTTCTTCATAAATCTGTTCCACAGTAAAGCCTTCAGATAAGAGATTGTATTTTTTCTCTATTTCAATTATTTCCGACATGATGGTTTTCAGAGAATCCAGGGCTTTTATATCTCTCGTGAAATTCTTTCCCTCTATAATTCCCTGGAGGTACAGGTTTATTATATTTCCCTTCAGATCCAGCCTGTCTGCTACCTCAATAAGTTTCGTGAGATATGCTTCTTTTGTATCGGAGCCGGAAGGGTTGAGTGAAGAAATAATATCGATAAAAGCTGAAAAATCCAGATCAGGACAATATTCCTTTATAATATGCGAGAATTTATCAGGATACTCTGAAGGATCTTTACCTGTAAAGATCCTCTTTAAAGGGATTTTATCACTTTTACCATCAAGTTTTTCAAGTATATCAGAAGGAAGGAGATATATTGAAGAAAAAATATTCCTTATGCCTTCGTGTTCTCTTCCTTTTATATAAATATTCAATAAACCGAGAAAATCCTTTATTAAAGGGACTTCTATGAGTAGTTTCTTCCATGTTGCCAGGACAGGTATATTCAATTCGTTAAATATTTCCTCAAAAGCATTGCTGTATTCATTTATATTTTTCACATAAATGGCAATTTTCTCCGGAACTGTTTCTCCTGACAGGATTTTTTTCTTTATAAGACCTGCCATTTCCCTTACCTCATGGTCAATACATGGGCTGTTTGAGATTTTTACTCCTCTCACATCGCCTTTTAATACTGTTTCATCGGAATATAGATATTCACAGAGGGATTTTATGGAAGGATTTGCTTTTTTTTCGGGAAATGTCTTATTACTGTATATAAATCCCAGATCTTTAAGGTCTTTTATAATTTCACTCTTTATGAATTCTTCATTATATGAATTCTTAAAAGGTATGGAGCAATAGAAATCTATGTCAGGATAATATTTAGATATGGTTTTCATCATGAATTTATCGACAGGGTCTATGTTTATATAGCCGTCAATGACTATAATGCCTGTTTGAAACAAAAGAGGAGCATATTTTATTTTCTTCAGAGCTACAGAAGGCATATCATTCAGATCGTATAGAGATTCCTTTTCTTTGTATCTTTCATATTCTTCGTAAACTGAGCGGATAAAATCGAGTTTTTCAGGCATTAACCCGGTGAAATTATATTTTACCTGATCCAGCTTATCAGAAGACAGGTTCAATCTCTTAAGCCTTTTTATGACACCGTAAAGGGATGTGACAAAACCGGGTCTGTTTTTTACACCTTTAAAAAAGCCGTCTTCCCTGTTGTTCAGAATATTTCTGATTATAAGGAGGGAAACATCTTCAGTGATAGTCTTTTTCCCTGCCAGTTCGCCGGCAAGGTCGCTGAAACTGAAGACAGACGTATTTATCAGGTTTCCGGAGGCGGCGAGGAATTTCTTTCTCACATCGAATATGGCTTCACGGGAAGGGAGAATATATATGGCTTTTTTCCCCTCTTTTATGACTTCAATACCTTTTTCTACAAGGTAATCTCTGACACAGGTGAAAAAAGGGGTATAATAGAAAATTTTCAACAGAACACCTTCCTGAATGTAATGACTTTATTATAACATTATTTTTTCTCTTATCAACTTCTTTCAGGAATGGCATTAATGGTATAATAAATATAAATCACAAGAAGCAGATGGGTTTCCTCTTGATCATTTCAGAATATCACAGGGCAAAAGGGTTAGCTGCATCTATAAAGATAAAAAATTAATCTTAAGACACTATGGTATGGAGCCGGAAGTAAATAAGAATCCTTAGTTAATTAGTTAAATAATTTCTTTTTTACCTCATCAAATATCTTATATACACTGGAATATATATTTGAATATTTCTTATTGTCCTTAAGATATCCGGCATGATGTACGTCATTTCTTAAGGACGTAAGTTTATCATAATCTTTCTTCAATTTGAGTGTTATTTCATGATTTAATATAGTTTTAGTAAGGTCAGGGTTACTTCTTGCCGCACCTGCCCATTTATCTTCAGAAATCTCCTGAGACAAAATTGCAAATGACCCTGAAACAACTTCACGAAATTCTTTATCTGTCCAATCCAATATCTTCCCAGTTTTTAGTTCTGGCTTCTTTAGTCAAAAAAATCCTTATTTCATCAACTTCATTCCGGTCAATACAATATCTTTTAATTAAATCCTCCTGGATATATTTCACTATACCACCATTATTATATCTACATTCCAGATAATTATTTGTACCCAGGACAGAAATAAAAGTATTATTCATTATAAAGACCCTCCAATGTTTCTATTTCACCAGTCAAAAGTTCTATTTTCCCAGGCTAAACCTGTATTTCCATTACTCTCTTCTATATTCGTAATAATAAGATGGTTAACATCTCTGTCATTCCGGCCCCTTACATTATAGGTATATTGCTTATCAAAATTCAATACCCTTATACCGGGTCTATCAGTATAAAGGCCGGATATAAAAGGAGTAGCTTTTATTATCAAAATAAACTTCCCTTTAGTATTGTAAAGAAAACGGGCAAGCCTTTCCTGATCACCCTGATTAAAACTCCTGCTTTCATAATCAGAAAAATCAGTATCGTAGGGCGGATCCAGGAACATAAAATCTTCTTCATCCGGCTTTAACTTATTTAAAAATTCCTCGAAATCAAGGTTATAAACTTCCGTATTCTGAAGTAATTTAATAACCTCGGAGCTAAAAAGATTATCTACTTTTTTCTTAAAATCTTTTTTATTATAAGCTATTCCTCCATAGGGAATGTTAAATTCTCCAGAAGCATTATAGCGAAACATTGAGCCATAACAGTATTCTCTTATAAAATAAAAATTTGCCGTCTTTTCTTCCTGTGAAAGCTTCTTTGAATGGTTTCTATTAAGAATAATATCATTGTATATATTTCTGAAATGCATATAAAAACCACTTCTAAAGCCTGTTTCAATATTATCTCTTATATCTTCATCTGATAAAGGGGACTGTTTTTTTATTTCCAGTTCTTTCATTCTCCCGAGTTTATCTCTTAAATTTTCGGAAATCTCCTTTAATAATTCATTATTACTCAGAGTAAAATCTTCATCAAATAATTTATTAAATAATTTTATACTTGTATTTAGTATCTCATTAATATTACAGGTTAATCTATTATCATCAAGTCCATTAATTCTATATTTTATATAACTGTTATAAACTTTATCATACACGGCATTTATATAATCACTTAAAATTCTCCAGTATTTTTCATAGGCATATATAGCATGTTTAAAGCTGTTATTATTAGATTTAATGAAAGAATAAAAATGTATCAAATTTTTAGAAATATCATTTATTAAAGCATATTCAGGTCTTAACTGAAAAAATATAGCTCCTCCACCAAAAAATGGTTCAATATATCTGCGGTAAGCCGGTATAAGACTATCAATATTTTTATATTCTCTGGACTTTCCTCCCGGCCATTTAATCAATGAAGTCAACTGTAATACATCCTTTCTAACCTAAATATGTGTCTTTTATTGAGTTTAAAGAGTTTTTAATTAAATATGCACTTTCACGATAAGCTTCTAAAACCAGGTCATAACCATCTTCACTCTGGCATATAAAATTCCAGAAATCTTTACCGATAAGTAATTCCTCATCTGAGAAGAACTGCCTTACCCTCTCCTGTTTCCAGGGTTTACCTTCTCCGAATCTATTATAAGCAGTGGCAAAATAAATCTTCATCGGCGTTTCAGATGAAAGAGTATTAGATAAAATAGCATATTGTTCTAAAATTGCTTCTTCCTCAGATCTGGCTTTCTTATTATCGAGATCTCCGCCTATTTTAAGCTCTATTAAGTAATGAGAACCTGTTTTTTGATCAATCAGATAATAGTCACTGTCATGACGTTTGGTTTTTAATGATGAATCTGATTTTTTACGTAAAATTTCATAATCTTTTATTTCAGGACTTTTTTCATGTCTTTTATATTTTTCCAATAGTTCAGCTATTTGACTTGTCTGTTCAATGCTTAAAGGCCCTTCCACATTTTGTCTTACTTCAAAAAATAACTTTGCTATATTTATGGCAAGTTTCTCTAACATATTTCCAAGGGAACTGTCTAAAGAACGGACTAATGCAGTATAATACTGAACTTCGCTTCCTAAAGCAGCTATAAAACGTTATGTATTTTCATATTTATAGTACCATCAGGGTCATCTACTTCTCCTTCATGCCTTGCTTTAAAACCTTCAGCAAAAGCTTCAACTGCAGTATGAACCAATGCTTTTATCGTTTTTTCTCTAGATACTGATTTCATTTTTTTATACCCTATATTATTTTTTAGTCTTTTATTTTAGAAGGATTTCTTTACTATGTCAATATTTAAAAATTGCTTTATATCTCTTATACCTGTTTTGTCAAAACCAACCAGGGTTTACTTAAGATCTTTTTTGTTTTGTCCTGATTAACATGTTATAATTTTCTCAGGATATATACCTTAAAAGAGGTGCATTCTGATGACTCAGAAACAAATTCTGGAAGAACTTAAACATCTCTCAAATGAAGAACGTATATCAATTCTCAAATCAACATTGAATATGATAAGAGAAGATCTGCAAAGGAGAAAAGAAATAAAAGAGGACAGGAAAAAAAGATTAACTGAAGCGGCAGAAGTTCTGCTGGAAGATTACAATACCGACAAAGAACTTACTATATTTACAGCACTTGATAGTGAGGACTTCTATGGTTAGCGGATACATTTCAAATTCGTTCATTATCCGGGGAGAGATTTACACAGAAAACAGGCAAACTTTCTAAAGAAAAAATGAAGGAAATCTCTCTGGCACTCTCCATTGTATTAAATATTAATCTGTAAAAAGTTATTTCCATAATAAATCCCGGAAGCAATTAAAACTAATCTCTTATCCTCAGTCGATCCTCTTCAACAATCCATAACTGATGATTTAAAGGTTCTTTTTTTAATAAAGGAATTAGCTCTGTCAAAAGGCTGAGTAAATGGTATTTATCCTGTCTATAGACACGAAAAACTATAAAACCTGGAAATTTGCATGGCGGATAAACACGAATATCTGTAAAATCCAGATCTAAACTTATCAGAATTCTTCCTTCCTGAGCACATATTTCAGCTATATTATCATCAGGTTGTCCTTCTAATTTTTGTTCAGATACAGTTAAGGCATCATAATGAGCTTCACGAAGTAAATCGGCAAATTCAACAGGAAGGTTTTCGTCAATTTTAAATTTCATTATTCATTATTTCTCCCTATCTGATCATAACAAATCTTTCACGTGCCAGTTCTGCCGCATATGATATAGCAGACTGAATATCTTCTTTTTTTAAAGCAGGATAACTTTTTAATATTTCATCATGAGTAACACATGCAGCCAGATTATCTAAGATAACAGACACCATAATCCTGGTTCCCTTTATACATGCTTTTCCATGACATATTGAAGGATCTGTTGAAATTCTGTCTGATAAATCCATATTTTTCACCTGCCTTAATTAAATGTTCAGGAGTCAAATTGTAGAGCCAGCATTTTTAGTATCTCTTTCTAAAAGGAAGTTTCATCTTTTTTAAGTATAAGCTGTAATTTTATTATATCAAAAATATCTCCAATTTCAATTCAGTTTTCATAATATCTTTTCTATCTTCGGGAAATCAAACTTATCCCATAATATATTTACCTCTTCTTTAGATATATGCCTGTAACATACATCTACAATATTTTTCATATCAGAAAGAAAAGTTTCAGCAATTTCTTTTGAAATTGGGACAAAGCCATGAGCCAGAATAGAAGAATTTCTGAATTCCAGACCGGTCTTTTTTTCAGTAACTTCTTTATCAGGAGTTAAAGCAGTAAAAATTTTCTTATATATAACCCTTCTACTCTGAACCCTGTTAACAATTTCCATTGCTGCAAAGTCACCTGCCAGATAAAGAAAAGCAAAACCCATATCTAAAGATATATTTCCGTGACAGCCAAAACACTCTTTATATTTATCATATTTTGCACCAATTTTTTTATAATCTTCTTCACTTACTTTACCTGCATTAATTCCGTAATTTTTCCACAGAAGAAGCTGTTCTATAGACTCAAAAGCCCTGTAAAGTCTTGCCACTCCATCATCATATCTGCCCTGGACAATTCTCCTTTCAGCATTTTTTACAAGGTCTACAGTAATTTTAATATCAGGCTCCGGACTGCCGAATTTTCTTTTAAGCTCATTGACCTTATCAAGTAATTCTGCCATAGATAATAGTTTATCTTTAAATCCAGCAAGTTCATCAGGCACATGTGATGCAGAAGAAATATATCTTTCCAGAGCATTTATTCCTTCTATAAAATCAGGTTTTATATCTCTGCTGTAATGAACAAAATTATCCCAGTCTTGAAATGCTTTACTTATTTTTTCGAGTCCAGAATAAAGATCTCTTACAGTACTGTTATGAGTTCTTTCTTTTAAACGTGTAAAAATCTCTCCGGAAGAAACGTAGAAATATCTGTTAAAAAGTATCCTTCCTCTCTCTATTTCTAAAAATCCCGTCTGTTCATAGGGATTACCGAGAGAGACTACCTGCATGGAATTTTCTGCTACCTTACCTTTATCCCATTTTGCATCTACATAAAACATATCAAGGCCAAGCTGAGAAGCAACCATTGTAGCTGCGGCACTCATCCATTTCCTTCCTGCCGTAGGGTCACAGACAATCTGTTCATCGGGATACCCGGCATTTCTCAGCCATCTGTATCCTTCATAGAATTTAAGACAGAGGTCTCCAATACAGGAAGGGCTGTCCTGGACTTCCAGGCATTTCATTTTCGATGGAGAAATGGTATATTCTTTACTGATAGTATCCAGATATTCTACAGAACCGTTCTTTTTACCGGCTTCATTTCCGGTACAGAGGTAAACAACCATATCAGGCTGTAATCTCTTCAAAGAATAAATTACCGGTTCAGGGCTTGTACCAACTGTTATTATAAGAGCATTATTCATGTTTATTCTCCTTTACTATTAACTTATTTATCTTTATAATAAAGTTACTGTAACTTCAAGTCAATATAAAATTTCATTTTTAAGGGAGTATAATAGAAAATGAATATACAAAATCTTATCTGCACTGCAGGGACAAGTCTTTTTTCAAATTTGAATAAACTTTTAAATAAATTTAAAGATACACCTGATAAACTAACAGAAAAGGAAAAAGAACTCGTAATTTCTTTCAGGGACAGAACATGGAAAAATCTCTCCGAAAAAATCTCTGGCTTTTCTCCGGGAGAAAAAATTTGCGGAGCAGAAATTAACTCTATAGAAAGTATGCTTAAATTAAAATACATTGCTCCAGGCTGCAATCTATTATTCTGCTATTCTGCTACAGAAGACGGAAGAGCTATAAATACAATTCTTACACATTATTATCAGTTAAAAGGACATAGAGTAGAATCCTTTGAAATAGACGATCTCCAGGATGAATTACCTAAAAGATTTAGAACCTATGGACTCAGAAATCTTGCCAAAACAATATGTAAAATTATTCGTTCATATTCCCAGTCCTCCTGTGCAATAAATGCCACAGGAGGATACAAAGCACAGATAGCCATAGCAGTTATGCTTGGCCAGGCCACAGAAACTCCTGTCTATTATAAACATGAAAGGTTTGATGAAATTATTGCATTCCCTCCTATGCCTGTGGCCCTTGATTTTGAATTATGGATGAAAGCAAGTGGAATGCTTTTCAGTCTTGACTCTACCAGAGAGGTTGTAAAACATAGTGAATATGAAGAAGAATGGAATGAAAAATATGAGAGTCTCGTTGAGCATGTGAATATAGAAGGGGAAGATTATATTGAACTGTCACCTGCAGGACAGATATTTCATGAAACATTCCGCGAGAAATTCAAATCCACTTTAGATGAAATACTTCCTCCTTCTGCCACTAAAAAATTCAAATTCACTATGGAAGACAGCGGACATGTCAGAAGTAAAGCAGATTTAGAAGCATTTCTTCAAAAGATAACAGATGAAATACCTCAGGTAATCAGATGTATTAATTATTATTATAATCCTGATTTACCTTCTATTACAAGGTTTAGAACAGGAGCAAAAGGCCTTGAAGGAATCTATTCAAATGGTGCTTATACGGCTAAATTTCGTATTGAAAGTACTGCCAGAACTAAAGGGCAGGAAAATGCATTACTGGCATACCTTAACGAGTGGCCCAGATGATATACCATTTAATGGATCAAAAATAAACCCGGATAGCAATAAAGGAGTAAAAACATGAAAAAAACAATAGACACTGAATTAATTGGCACATGGAACATATACGAGATGGACGAGTGGGACGAAGATTACCTGCATGAGGAAGGTCAGGCATTTATTGAAATAAAGGAAAACGGATGCTGTTCCGCTAATACTTTGATTATAAATTAACCTTGAAATATCTAGCTTTTTTAAATTGATAAAACCTAGACAATTAACCATTTTTTCTAAATCAAAGTACTAACGGAAGACTATCAAATTTTTTTTCTGACTTTATTTTATTTAAGAATTATTTGCTAATTATTCAATTTATCCTCTTTAATTTTAAATTATTTTCTAACATGCTCTTATAAATTTACTTAAATTTCTTCAATTTCTTCATTTTTTATTAAAATACCTGCAAAATAATAAAATATATTAAAACTATACACTATTACCGTGACATAGCATGTCACTGTTGAATTATATTTTTTATGGAATGTTTTATATGGCGAATCTGTGGATTTCGAACCCATAAATTTAACGCACAAGGGTAAAGACATAGTTATAACTTCTTTCATCAAGTTCCATTAAAATTATAACATTGTAAGGGGTTTAAAGCAATTTTTAAATATTGACATAGTAAAGAAATACTTCTAAAATAAAAGTCTAAAAAACAATGTGTGGTATGAAAAAAGGATGTATTGCAATTGACTCCATTGATTAAATGGCCTGTAGGAAAAACAAGAGAATATAAAAATATAGATGATCTTATACCGTCATACCGTTAATATAAGAAGCCGGAATGATAGAGATGTAAGTTATTATTACGAATATAGTCAGCAATAATGAAGATATAGAATTAAGATAGGAAATTTATGGATACAACAGAAAGAATTATAAAACTGCTTCAGAAACTTTCTTCTCTCTCTGAAAAAGACAGATTAAGCGCCACAGAGCTTTCAAAAGATTTCGGAGTATCAAGAAGAACCATTTATCGTGATATTACAGACCTGGGTCTTTCAGGTATACCGGTATATTTTGACAATGGCATAAGGGTTTTAAATAATTTTAAGATTTTTCCTTCCTTTGAATTTACCTCAAGGGAATTACTTGCTCTCCTGACTCTTATGGAAGTGCCTGAAAAACAGGAAAGTTATCCCTATATAAAAGAAGTAAATTCTATCAGAGAAAAACTTCTTTCCTCCATTTTACGCTACAGAAGTGATTATTCCGATATTATGGGAAACAGAGTGGAAATGAATGTAAGAAGCTATTATCCTTTTGAACAGGAAATTTTTGCACTTCTGGAAGAAGGAATGGAAAAAAGACAGACCCTTGTAATGGAATATTATTCAATGGAAAGAAATGACATTACTGAGAGAAAATATAATCCCTATGTAGTGTTTTTCAGAAAACATGGCTGGTATACAGTAGGCTACTGTCATCTCCGTAAAGATATAAGAAATTTTAAACTTGATCGTATAAAATCCCTGAATTTTACAGAAGAAACCTATGAAATGCCGGAAAATTTTTCCCTTGAAGAGTATTTTTCCGGTTCATGGGAGCTTTTTAAAACAGGAGATAAAAAGACAGATATTAAAGTAAAATTCTCCGGATCTGCAGCACGTATAGTTAAATCAGGTAAAAGACATCACAGTCAGAAGATAGAAGAACTTTCAGACGGCTCTATTATATATTCCGTTACTCTCGGTGACTGGAAAGAATTTTCTATCTGGCTGGGAAGTTTCGGCTCAAATGTGGAGGTTCTGGCGCCGGAAGAACTAAGAGATTATATGATAAGAGAAGCGGAGAAACTTCTCCGTATCTATAACAGAAGTTGACTTGCTACGAACTTCCTGTTTCTTCAGATATTTTTTATAATGTGTCATTCTATGTCACACAGAGATGATATTCTTTTAATAAGAAATCACTGCAAGGATGTGTCTCTGTGGATATTAAAAGAATGGCAGGGAAATATTTAAAGACTTTGAAGATTATATCAGTTATATGTGTTATGATTACCTTCCTTTTTATAATTTCTGCCTCGCTTTACAGGTATTATGAAGTATTATTATTTAAAAAATATATTGAAGACCTGTTAAAAAAAGATTTTGCCTCAATTGAAATGATATTAAAACTTAAAGGCTCTGTTGATGATTATGAGGAAACTATAAACATCTGTGATAGAGCAATTCAGGAAAGAACAGAACTCTGTGCCGGATTAAGAGGTTTTAATATAAATATCTATCCGGATCTGAGAGAAAAACTCCTCAATTTTATTAATTCGGAAAATGAACTGGTTCAGGCAAAGAAGACTATTTATCTTAAAGAAAAATATTTCTTCATAAAACTTGCCGGACTGGAAAAGTTCACTGCTAATAAAGTCAATTCCCCTGAAAAAATAGAACGGTATATTTCCTTTAACAGAGAAATACCTGATTTAATATTAGAGATAGGTAAATCTGTAGATGATTATGGAAATATTTACGAAAAAGTCCTTTCAGAAGAAAATGATCTTGAAAAAGATATGAAAAAAGTCTCTATCAATTTTTCTTCTGTGTTAAAGGTATATCATCTGAGTAATAAAGAAATGACAGAAGATATAAATAAATATGTTGAAACAATAAAAATTGACAGGTTATTAAAAAATGAGCTTACGGCAGATACTGTTTTTATTGAAATACTCCTTGAACTTACAGATCTGGATTCCATTGGAAAACCTTACAGAGAGAAATTTTTTAAATTTTCTGACCTTTCAATTGATAGCAGGAATATATTAATAGATAGATTGAATAATTTCTATCCTCTCTCTGATATACTCAGAGAAAAACTCCTTATGTTACTTAAACTCAGAAACGAACTTTCTCTCAGTAAAAGAGAATTACTTGAAACATATGTCCTGCTTTCGGATAATATGGAATTTTGCAGTACGGGAATTGATATGATTACCTCTTCCGATACTTATGACTTCTCTCTTCAATCTGTCTATATTAACAAAACTATACCTTTATGCAGACAGACACTCGCCACTATTCCTGTATTAAATGACAGATGTGATGAGTATTTAATGAAATATGATGAACTCTTAAATGTAGAAATAGAACTTTCAAATCCGTCATTTAAATTTAATACTCTAACTGTTATGAAAAAATATGAAGAAAAGAATAAAAAACTTATATATAGTCTTAAAGAGGGAATGAAAAAAGTGAGATTCAATAATGAGACGTTACTGGATAAGCTGCTGGAATTTCAGAGATTGCTACAGGGGATTTTATATTATTAAATTACGAAAGGAGGTGTGAAAATGGTCAGATATTCTGTTACAGTACTTTTATTTATATTACTGTTATGCAACAGTCTTAATGCCAGAGAATGGTTAATAGAGCCAGGCACAGGTCTCGGTTGGATTACTATAAATTTACATACAAAGGAATATATGCTGAAAAATATAGGAACACCTGATGATATAAAGGTTAACGGAGGAGATGTCTATTATGTATATGCTTCTTACGGCTTTATCCTGATTTTTAACGGCTCAGATGAAAGATTATCAAGAATAGTCGTTACAGGTTCCCGGTATAAAACAAGTAAAGGTTTCCATGTCGGTTCTGCCATAGGAACTGCAATGATTTTTTATCCGGAAGGAAACCTCTTTAAAAGTCTTCGTATGTATGTATGTAATCGCACCGGTGTGACCTTCTGTTATAATGATTCTTCAAAAAAAATAACATCCATAATAATTCACAGTCAGATTTACGGTGAAAGAGATATTGATCAGAAAGGGGAATAATTATGATAAAGAATTTATTGATTATTCTTTTAATGCTGCCTTTTATTTATTGTAAACCAGAGCGGGTGTGGTTTTAAACCATCTCCCACACCTGCTCCCACTTTTACTCCTATGCCTTCTGCCACGCCATCACCTGTTTATACGTGTACTCCATTACCCACTATTACACCGACTCCTTCCGATATTACTTACCTTCCTGACGCAAAGGATGCAGTCGATGCTCTTATGGCTCTTTCCTCTGTAGTAAAGGTCGGTATTTCCTACAGAGATTATCCTGCCAGACTGGCAGATACAAAAATCAAGGTGGATAAATTTTTAAGGGATCATCCCACAGATTATATTCCCGGCCTGAGAAGCCAGATAGAATCTGCCATGCTTACATATGAAGATACTAGAGTAAGTACAAAAAGTAATGTCCGAAAAATATTAAGTAACTATTTACCTGTTACGAGTATGTAGAGAAACTTTAAGACAAAATTTTTTAGAAATACTCTATACCTTTTATTTTTATCCTT
>Ga0116183_1002618_pt1 | contig 19171 bp, 14 predicted proteins | sample AD_UKC078_MetaG_FD_89753 | JGI IMG/M metagenome (GOLD analysis project Ga0116183, IMG submission 89753) | Active sludge microbial communities of municipal wastewater-treating anaerobic digesters from USA - AD_UKC078_MetaG | ecosystem: Engineered > Bioreactor > Anaerobic > Digestate | place: USA... | reverse complement strand
TGAAGCAATCGATAACGCTGATCCTTCAATAGGGTATAGGGTAACACCTTGGTACACAATATGCGGGGAGGAGTTTATTGCCAAAGCATTTCAGTGGGCACATGAGGCTGATCCTGAGGCAATCCTTTTCTACAATGACATTAACACCGAACACCCGGTAAAAAGGGAAAAAATTTATGAATTGGTCAAAAAGTTGCTTGATCAGGGTGTACCCATACATGGAGTAGGACTTCAGGGTCACTGGAATATCGGCGGACCAAGACATTCAGGACAGCTGCACCAGCCGGGAGAAGGAGAATTTGAAATCCCCGGTTCATCAGAGGATGCAATAAGGGAGTCTATAGACAAATTCGCTTCTCTAGGTCTGCTTGTCCATATAACAGAGCTTGATGTATCTATCTATAAATCAAAATATGACACAATAAACCCGGGATTCACTCCTGAGAGAGAGCAGCAACAGATAGACTTTTATAAAATGGCATTTAATGTTTTCAGGGAAAAAAAAGACATAGTTACCAGTGTGACATTCTGGAATTTGTCAGACAGGTTCTCCTGGCTGGATAACCGCACACCTAGAAGGAAGCACTATCCTCTTCTGTTTGATGCTGACATGAAACCTAAAAAAGTATTCTGGGAAATTGTGAAATTTTGATCAGACAAGGTTGTAACTGTAGGGCTTTATCAGTTCTTTCAATGTGAATGTTTCATCTTCTGAACTAAAAACATATAAATACATTTGGAATAGTATCTCAATGTAAAACCCACTTCTTCAAAATTCCTGAATTGAGAAAGAATCCATTTGGGATTGAAGTAAAGTGAGCGGTAAGCTTTTTTCCTTAAACGATCAATATCACTGCATGACAGGGTTTCTGTTCTGAGAATGGATTTGTCGTATCGTAACTGTTTATAATTGATATTTTTATCAAGAATTCCCTTTTGCACAGCATCGTCAAATAGTTTGGTACCCGGGTAAGGTATCGCAGTATTGAATTGAGCCATTGCCGGCAAAGCTTTCTTCACAAAAGCAATGGTCTCCATAAATGTTTCTTTTGTTTCTCCGGGCAGGCCGACCACAAATCCCAGGTGAACCCAGATTCCTGCTTCTTTTGTCATTTTTATTGCATCAAGAGCCTGCTCAACAATAATTCCCTTTTGTACAGTATCGAGAACTTTTTGTGATCCTGATTCTACTCCGAAAGAGAGACTTCTACAGCCAGCCTCACGCATTATCTTCAGGAGCTCATTATCAACTTTATCAACCCTCGTTGATGCATACCATCTGATCTTTATTTTACGTCTGATCAATTCATTACAGATATCTATGGTCCTCTCCCGGTCCATAGTGAAGGTTTCATCCTTAAACTGAATACAGTTCAGTCCATGTTCATTTTTTAATCTTGCTATTTCGCTTATAACATTTTCGACAGTACGTGCCCTCCATTTTGTCTTTTGCATTACACAATAAGTACACTGAAAAGGGCAACCCATTGATGTGTACATTAAAGTAAAGGGAGAATGTTCCTTATGACGGGGATTTATGTAATAATTACTTAATGGCGGAATTAAATCATATGCAGGAAAAGGATAGTCAAGTGAAATATCTCCGAAATCATTACCAGTTGATGTAATTATGTTTCCTTTTCTGTAAGTAAGTCCGGGAACATTTTTCAGATCATCCTTTCTTGTTATTGCATCAATTATGCCATTCACAGAAATCTCATACGTCCCATATTCACCTCTGACATATATATCAAGATTTGAGAATTCACGCAGGATCTGATCGGAAAAATCACGAAGTGTCAGGCAAAGTCCAACAGTTATTATTTTATCAGACACCGCTTTCGCAACATCAGCGGTAATAATGTCATCTTCAATGGTCTCAGCTGTGAAACGGAATATTACCAGAGAGGGGTCAAAATCAATCAATCGCCTCCTGATATCCTGATAGCTTAAATTTTCAATATTTGCATCAATTATACCGGCTGTATTGCCTTTTTCCCTGACACAGGCGGCCAGGTGCAACAGAGAATACGGAGGATTGAACAAATACCGGTTTACGATTTCACACCTGTCTTCCCTGATAACAGGTAAACCATTTTTTCTGGGCGGATTAATAAACAGTATCTTCATAAGAGTTTTCCGTTTGCTTCTGTAAATATAAGGTTAAAAGAAACAAAATTTTAGCTGGTGAAAAAATGACTTAAGAAGAAAAGGTATATATAATAAATCCCGGTAATTATAAATATCACTGCCACTATTCTGTTGAACCATAACTGGAAAATCCTGACCTTATTGTAAAATGTTCCGATACCTGAAACACTAAAGGCCAACAAATATGCAATTATAGCGACCGGAAGGCCGGTTGTTATAGAATAAACCATCGGAAGATATAATCCTTTGATACTTGAAATTGTCATTGGAATAAGCATGCCGAAAAAAAGAGCTGCATTGTATGGACAGAATGACAGGGATAAAATAAAACCGAGCAGGACAGAATCGGACTTGTTTCCTCTGAACCGCCTTTCCTGTATCCAGCTCATAAGTCTGCCCCTCTCAGGAAATCTGATCTTAATGATATCAAGCATTAAAATACCTCCTAAAAGTAGTACAATTCCAACCAGGATATTACCGTATGAAATAAGAGCCCTGGAAATATTGAATTTACTGGCACCAAGAAAGAGAATAATACCAATTGATAAATACCCTACAGCATTACCAAGAGTGTAAAACAAGCCATTTACAAAAACCTTCCCCGGGTTCTGAATATCACGACTGATATATCCTATTGCCGTTATGTTTCTGGCAAACTGACATGGGCTTACAGCAGTCAGGAGTCCCAGTATAAAAGCATATATAAGAGGCACTTCAGTACTGTTAAGCAATTCCTGCAAATGTTGCATGTCATTTAATGTTTTTATCCAGCTCTGTCATCAGCAATTCTCTGAATCTGTCAGGATTCATAAAAGCATAATTCATTGAAGTATTGGTAAAATCGGTATATGTTCCGTCTGCCCGTACAAGCAAAAGACTTGTATAACTTATCTGATATTTTTTTACAATTTCTTTGTTTTCCCTCTTGTCGATATTAATTGATTCAAATATTATTACCCCGTTTTCTATCTGGCTTTTATAAAATTTATCAAGCACTTCTTTAGTATTTTCTTCAATTGCATTACAAACATCACATCTGGCTGACAGATGAAAGAAATAAACACTGAGTTTAGCATCTGGATGGGCTTGCTGCTGAACAGGGGGAGCCTGATTGCATGAAAATATAGTCAGCAAAATAATATAAACCAGAAGAAATTTTGAAATCCGGTTCATTTAATTATGGTATTAATAGTTAAATTTTTCCAATTATCCGGATATTTCTTTCCTGATAATTTCAATTATTTCTGCTTTTGAAAGAACCTTACCACTGGAAACTACTTTTTCATTAATAACCAAAGCCGGTGTTGATAATATCTGATATTTCATAATTTCGGTTATTTCCCCAATCTTCTGAATATCAGCGCTAATTCCTGTTTCATGAACTGCTTCGGCAGTATGTTGTGCCAGATCGTTGCATCTTGAGCAACCGGCACCAAGAATTTTGATATTGATTTTCATATTCGTCACTGTCAAAACACTATAAGTGTAATTGCACTGTGTAAAGATAAAAATTTGAAACAGAACTTACAGTAGGGATAGTACGTTAGCAGGTCATTATAGCCAAATTCTGCCTGTAAAATGTTAATTCTGTATTTATCAATGATCATAAAAATGAACACGGCTTTGGGTGATCAATTTATGCCTGTGATAGATTGTCAAGCTCATTAACCTTATCAATGATATGAAAAATCCGGGATGTGGTGTCAGACATTAGGTTGAAATGAAAGATTACAATAATACATTTTTTTATGAATGTTTCATTTTTTTTAAATTTGCGCCGCCAAATGAAAAAGCAATTTCCTAAATATAGTGCCAATACACCACCCTGATTTTTCTGTCGGATAACTTCAGGCAATGACCATTTAATTTTACTGGCAGAATCCTGAAAAATTATTAACAAGAATACCTCTTCAGGTATTCACAAAAATGTTGTTTGTGGATATAATTAACGAGATAAAAAAAAGACGCACATTTGCCATTATTTCACATCCGGATGCGGGTAAGACAACTCTTACCGAAAAACTACTCCTCTTTGGCGGTGCCATACATGTTGCCGGAGCTGTTAAAAACAATAAGATCAGAAAAACTGCAACATCTGATTTCCTTGAAATTGAAAAGCAGAGGGGTATTTCGGTTACCACGTCAGTAATGAGCTTTAATTACAAGGGTATAAAGATCAACATTCTTGATACTCCGGGACATAAGGACTTTGCTGAGGACACGTATCGTACACTGACGGCTGTCGACAGTGTTATCCTTGTGATTGACAGTGCAAAAGGAGTGGAAGAACAAACCCGCAGATTAATGGAAGTATGCCGTATGAGAGCAACCCCTGTAATGATCTTTATCAATAAGATGGACAGGGAAGGTAAAGAACCGTTCGAACTTCTGGAAGAGCTGGAAAAGGAATTGAAAATTGCAGTAACACCTTTTACCTGGCCTGTTGGAAGTGGCAGTAATTTCAAGGGAGTATATAATATTTTTAAAAATAACTTGCAGCTTTACACTCCTGAAAAAAGCAATTTATCTGAAATACTCATGGAGACCGGAGATATTTCAGATCCTGTTCTTAAAGATTATGTCGGACAGGAATTATTAAGCCGCCTGTGGGAAGAAAGAGATCTTGCTTCAGGTCTGTATGAGACATTTCAACTTAACCTTTATACCGATGGATATCTTGCTCCTGTTTTTTTTGGGAGTGCCCTCAATAATACAGGTGTTTTGGAACTGCTTGAAACTTTCATCGAAATTGCTCCGTCACCAACCCATTCAGAAACACATGAACGCACGATAAAACCTGATGAGCCTGATTTTTCAGCATATATTTTTAAGATCCATTCAAATCTCGATCCCAATCATCGTAACCGGATTGCATTTATGAGAATATGTTCCGGAATGTTCGAGAGAAATAAATTGTATTACCATACCCGGTTAAACAAAAAAATGCGATTTTCTTCCTCTGCAGTATTTATCGCCAATACAAAAAACACAATAGATGAGGCATTCCCGGGTGATGTAATAGGTGTTTATGATACAGGATCTCTGAAAATCGGCGACACCCTTACCGAGGGCGAAATACTTCATTTTAAGGGAATTCCTAACTTTGCGCCGGAATTATTAAGAGAAGTTATAAATCTTGACACTTCCAAGAGCAAACAGCTTGAAAAAGGAGTCCGACAACTTACAGATGAAGGACTAGCACAATTGTTCCTCCAACAACCCGGAAACAGGAAAATAATCGGAACAGTAGGAGAGCTTCAGTTTGATGTAATAAAATTCAGACTTGAACATGAATACGGTGCCGTATGCGATCTCCATCCTCTTCCTTTTACAAAAGCCCTGTGGTTTACTTTTAATGATCCAAAAGAATCAGCAGAATTTTTTAACAGAAAAGCAGGATATATAGCTTATGATAAAGACAATGCACCGGTCTTTTTTGCCGAAAATGAATGGATGATTAAAATAATGCAGGACACATATCCTTCAATAATGTTTCATAAAACTTCTGAAAGCTTCAGTATCACCTGAAAACAGATCTGACAAACAAGCATCATTACACATAGCATGTTGCCCTAACCACTTCCAGCCAATCTATTGCAATTGAGAATATATCCTATTATGAAAATTCCGGCAAAATTCAACTAAACCAGCGCATCCGGTCCTTCCGGGTCATCCGGAAAAATTTTTGTAAAAGGTGGTGCTGTAGCAGATCCCGATTCTGTCCGATATTCAAGTCTTTTTATCATCCACGCGTCTTCTTTGCTTTTCCTTGTCAGGGATAACTCACAGACCCCCGTTTCACACCATTTATTTATACCCCCGCCGTGCAAGCGTGCCATTTTTACGAGCACATTGTCAGAAATCATAGGGCTTCCTGCCTGCATTGAATACGGGAATCTGGCTTGTGCAGACAAATAATCCACTGATATATTGATTGAGTATCCTTTTTTAGTACCCGGAGTTGTATCAATCTTCTTTCCGGTAAAACTATTCCTGAACCGGATATTATATAAACGCTTTACCCCCTCATCCTTACCCCTGAACACTCCTCCATTATATACAGATACACCATCAGCTGTAAATAGTTTTGAAATATCATCATAAATACAATCATTAAGCAATGATTCATAAGTATGATAAAGACTAACTATGCTTTTTTCAGCCTCAAGGATTGCAATTCTTTCGGATAATTCTCTGATTTCTGCCCCTGCGTCACTGACACATTCCTCATCAGACTTTGCAACTACCGGAACTGTTGATGCAACAACTCCTGTTGTCATTACTGTTCCCATTTTCCTAATAAAGGAACGTCTCCCGGTGTTTTTTTGACTTTTTGAACCTGAATGATTCACAGATGTATCCATAATTACACTCCTCCTTTTCTTGCTTTGGGGCCAAAATATTTCTTTATGTCATAAGATCCTATATGACGGCCAATTGCTCCTACAAGGTTCAGCTGAACTCCCTCCTTGCTTCCATAAAAATCAAATCCGCAGTCGCGCCTTATTTTTTCATTTATCATTACAATCATTGAATGGCCATTGCATGCCTCTTCGCATTCCGCCAATATATTAACTCCATCACGAACCTTCACAAGCAGACTGGGACCACACCACTGGGAACCCAATGACTGGTCTGCTGTATATATTGTCCATGAATGAGAGTTAGGTGCAGTAAAAAGATGCATAGAGGTCATGGCGTTGGAGTATGTCCACGACCAGGCAGTACCCACAAGATCATCGGAAAATTCATGACGAAGGTATTTAGGGGGATTAATCCCTTCCAAATCAGCCACTCCAAAGAGAGCATAATAGGATACCTCATTACCATAATATTCCGTTCCCATCTGAGCATGAATACAGGTTGTCAGTCCATTTGTTAAATCAAGGGCTATCAGTAAGCTCGTCCTTGGTTTACTGTCAACAAGAAGATGACCAAACCATGCAAGGTCATGATCAGCTTCATAGGCCCTGTATTCTACCTCATGCCACGTGATTTCCTTATCTTCCCTGTATTTAAGCTTGAATTTTTCCTCAACTTTATAATGTATAACCGGGCCTCCCCTGTCGTAGCGTAACGTAAATTCTTTCCCCACCAATATGTCGCTAAATGGCATATTGTTTACAGCCATATCAGTAGCAGTAAAGTTTGTAGTACTCTTAAGCGCTGCCTCGTGAACCTCCTCATCAGTCATATAAACAAAATCCCTTACAGGACGATATGCCATCCTCTGTCCCTTAACCGGAGTTCTGGGAGTACCTGTGGCCGGAGCAAACATCGGCTCATTGCCAATTTTTTCAAACGGCCCTAGAGGTGTGAGTTCTCCTACAATCTCACCCTCACCCCTGAACATATAATATTCTAGTTCATCCTTTTCATTAAACCCAAGCCTTACGCCTACCTGCGTCCGGGTGAAGAGATCGACTACATATGAGGTGAAAATGCCTGAAAATTCACACTCTGTCCTGTTGTAAATAAATATATTGTCATTTACTAGTACATAATCTGACGGACTGCAATAACCTAATTCATCCATGAGACGTGTAAGTTCCACAAAATTTGTGGATACCACAGAGGAATAAAGTTCCAGTGTTTCTATACCTGTATCCTGTAACCAATACATACCCTTGCCTTCTATCCTGTTTGTAAGGTGATGCCTGGTTTCAGGTGCAGTCTGTCCCTTCTTTTCAACATAACCATAATAAATATGACGCTGGACTTCCCTGTCATCAATAATTATCTCCTTCCCTCCCATCGTTCTTTCCTTTCTGCCACTTGAAAACCATACTTCAATAATTGTAACTAGATTGGTATCCTGATCTACAAACACATTATATCCCCTTTGTTCCGATAGAATCATATGGGAAAAGAAAATTATGTTTTTAAGAGTCAGGGCGCCATAGCTGCCTGTAAAAGTATTAGCATCAACTTTAACAGAAAGATTCTTTTTATCCCTGAAGGAATATTCAAAAACAGGTCCGTCGTCTGTTATAATTCTGATTGATTTCCCTGAAAGCTCATCGGTAAATTCCGAGCGGCAAACAGGACCTGATTCTGCAATGGCTTTAAGCTTTTCTCCAATCTGGCTTTTCGTAAGCTTCGTATATTTAAACCGGTGCATCGGGATGTTCATTGGCTTGCTCATATACTTTCTCCTTTTTTTTTTCTGGAATATTGTTATCCTTTTTCTATCAATGTGTAATGCCAAACTTCTTTTAGCTCCGAATGACTATTATTTGTCCGGGAAATTGTCAGTTTTACAAATTTTTATTAAATATACAAGCTTTTTGAAATGAATGATTAATATTAATTTTAACAACCTAACTTTAAAACTTACTTTATGAAAAAACTTATCTTGATTTTTTCAGGCCTGTTGCTCCTTCTATCCGGATGCGAAAAAAAATCTGAATCCGTGACGGCCGATTCAAAACTATCTTTTTAGGCTCACGTTTGTATACAAATAAAAATGAATTACGGTTGCTATTTTAAAAGCTTGTAATCCAATAATGATGCAAGTGTTTTATAATATTCGCTTTCAAGTTCCATAAGCCTGTCTTCCGATTCATACAGCGATTTCATATAAATAAAATAGGTTGAAACAGATATTTCACCTGCTTCCAGAGCTTTATCGGGATATTTTGTCCCTCCCCCCGATTCAATAATCTCTCTGATCTCTGAAACGCTTTCCTGCAATGCCATTAATCTGGAATAATCATTTCTTGCCTCCGATTTGAGTTTTTGCAGCCTGGCTCCGCGCAGGGCATCAAAATAATCAGCAGAAGCTGATGCAGATCTGACCTTATTTGAATTCGCCCATAGTGGAATGCTTATTCCGGCTACCGGTCCTGTGTAAGCTGTACCTGCAACAATTTCTGAGCCGTATCCAAACTGTAATTCTGGCAAAGATCTGCTCCTGCTTAGCCCAACCTCCTGCAGACTGATACTGTATTCAATTTCAGGGATGAGATAAGCCGGATGGAATTCTGATTTTTCAGTAATAAGCAAATCAAAATCCGGAACTTCCGTAACAGGGTAATCAGCATATCCGATTTCTCCGGCATCTGATCCGCTCATGTAGCCAAGCTTCTCCTTTAGCATCTTTATTTCTGATTCCCTCCGGTTGATTTCAAGACTAATGGATGACAATTCCAGTAGAATGTTGTTGTAATCCATAATCGTTGCCTCCCCGTTCTCAAGCATCTTCCCCCAGGCCGACCTCAGGACTTCATAACCTTTCTTTCTTTCAAGAAGTGTATTTAATGCTCTTGTGTTATATATAAGATCGAAAACCAGTTGCTCTGCCTCAAGCATTATGAGCATCCTTGCCTGACTGTATTCCTGTTCTGCAAGAATAATTGTGTTTTTGTTGATCTTTTTCTGCAACAGGTACTTTGTAGGGAAATCAAAGGATTGCGATACCGACCAGGTCGTCTTATCTCCAGCCTCATCAGTATTACCCGGCATGAAGCCTGCCGAAACAAAGGGATCTGATGGTGCATTTCCTGTCCGGGCTTCAATCCTTTTTGCTTCAAGTAACTTTCCGTAAGCAGCTATTTCAGGATTATAAGCGGAAACCCTTTCCAGAAATTCAGTAATAAATTGCGCTGATGCCTGTACGGTGAGGGAGATCAGCAGTGCCAATAAAAATATCTTTTTAATCATTCTTGTTTCTTCTTTCAATTAAATAATAGACTGATGGAATGATAAATATGTTCAGCAGCGTGGAGCTGAGCAATCCTCCGAGAATCACTATTGCCATGGGACTCTGGATCTCATTTCCCGGCTTATCGCCTCCAAGTGCAAGCGGGATCAAAGCAAGAGCAGCCGTAAGTGCGGTCATCAGAATGGGATTCAGCCTGTCCGCCGAACCGGTTATAATCCTTTCATTCAAAGCCATACCCTGCTTCTTCAAATGAATATATCTTGATATCAATAATATACCGTTTCTTGTAGCTATACCGAAAAGGGTGATAAACCCGATGATTGAAGGAATGCTTACTACATTTGATGACAGCTTGATAGCAAAGATTCCGCCGATTATTGCCAGCGGCAGATTGAGAAGTACAATCAACGCAAGCGAACTGTTTTTAAACTCCTGGTAAAGTATCAGAAAGATAACCAGAATTGCAATTAACGAAGCAGTTATAAGCCTTTTTGTGGCACTTTCAGCACTTTCAAACTGGCCGCCATATTCGATATGATAATTCCCGGGTAGTATAATTGTTTCGTTTATTCTGTTCTTTATGTCATTTACCAAACTCCCAACATCTCCTCCGGCCGAATTAACTGAAATTACTATCAGTCGTTTTACATTCTCACGGTTTATTGAAAATGGACCCGAAGAAGACTGTATGTCAGCCACAAAGGAAAGTGGCACTTTCTTGCCATCCCAGGTGTCGATCATAGCGTTCCTTATTCCTTCAATTGTACCGCGTGTTTCATCATTGTATCGAAGTACCAGGGGAAATCTTTTTTCCTCTTCATAAACATCCGATACTACCTGCCCGCCCAGGGCAATGCTTACAAATGAATTGAAACTGTTCATGTCAATTCCATAGCGTGCAAGCATCTCCCTGTTTGGCTTTATCTTTAGTTGAGGGGCTTCAACAAGTTGTTCGACATTAAGATCGCCAATCCCTTTTATATCGGAAATTTCTGACTTTATTTCATTAGCAATTCTGTAAAGATCGTTCAGATCGTCCCCAAAAAGTTTAATTGCAATATTTGCTCTGGATCCGGAAAGCATCCTGTCAATCCTGTGCGCAATAGGCTGTCCGACTTCAATACTGGCACCAGGGATAAGCTTCAACCGTTCTCTTACATCAGCAAAAAACTCTTCCCGGCTTCTTTCCATCAACACAAACGGGACATCAAGTTCCGAGGTGTTCTCGCCAAAGAAATGTTCGGCAAGTTCAGCCCTGCCCGTCTTGCACGACACTGAAATGACTTCCGGTATTCCGAGAAGTATCTTTTGAGCTTCAATACCAGCCTTTTCTGATTCTTCGAGTGATGCTCCGGGCGGCAACGAAATATTTACAGTCAGTGCGCCTTCATTAAAAGCTGGTAGAAAAGAACTACCGGTTGTTGTTAAAAGAATAACAGAAATTATGAATATCAATGCTGTAAATCCGACTATGATTCTGCTCCTGCCCAATGTGAAATCAAGCGATTTACTATATAATCTGCTCAGATTCCGTTCAGTCCATGATCCTTTAACTGCCTTCAATAATCTGCGTTCATCCGTAAGAAGGTAACTGCTCAGTACAGGAGTGACTGTCACTGCAACAATCAGTGAGGCAAAAAGGGATACTATGAAAGATATGCCAAGCGGCCTGAGCATTCTTCCTTCAAGATCGCCCAACAAAAAAAGAGGAACAAATGTGATTATTATAATAAGCGTTGCATTCCATATCGACGATCTTACTTCAGTTGAAGCCTTATACACTATCCTTAGCGGCGGTTCTCTTTTTTCAGGAAGCAGAACGACATTCTTCCTGAGCCGCCTGTAAATGTTTTCCATATCAATTATGGCATCATCAACAAGCGAGCCTATTGCTATAGCCATACCTCCCAGACTCATTGTATTGATTGTGTAGCCGAAGACGTTGAGGGTTATAATCGTGACAAGCAGCGAAAGGGGCATTGCCAGCAGTGAAATGAATGTGGTCCTTATATTGAAAAGGAAAAGAAACAATATTATAATTACAAAAATCCCCCCCTCTGTCAGAGCTTTCATCACATTTTTTACAGAAGTGTTTATGAATGATGCCTGATTATAAATATCCGTTCTGAAGGTTACAGAAGATCCGGCATTTTTCTGAATGTCGCTAAGGGCATCAAGGATTTTGTCAGAAAGTATAACTGTGTTGGCATCAGGCTGCCTTGTTACTGTAACCAGAACTGCACTCCGCCCCCTGTATGATGCAGTGCCGATTGCAGGAGAACTGCCAGTTCTGACCGTTGCAACATCACCAATCCTTACGGGAAGTCCCTCTGTAATCTTAATAACCGAATTTGCAAGCTCCTCAACCCTGTCGGTTTTTGCTATACCCCTGACAATGTACTTGGTGCCGTACTGATTTATGAATGATCCGGAAGTATTCATGTTGATTTCCTGACTGGTACTTATCAGCTCATTCATTGTGACCCGATGGAAATCCATCTTGTAGGGATCTGCCAGTATCTGGTATTCCTTTATGTCTCCGCCAATCACATTTACCTGTGCAACACCTCCTACTGACAGAAGCCTTGGGGAAACTACCCAATCAGCCATTGTCCTGAGTTCCATAGGAGTCAGGCTATCAGATTCGAGAGCTATTATCATCATCTCACCCAACAACGATGTCTGGGGAGCAATTACCGGTTTATCGATACCTGCAGGAAGGGTTTCTCCGACCTGAATAAGCCTCTCGGCAATTGTCTGCCTGGCTTTGTAAATATCAGTTCCCCAGTCGAATTCAACATTCACTATCGAGAATCCCATTGTTGATGTCGATCGTACCCGCCTTATCGACGTGGCTCCGTTGACTGCAGTTTCAATGGGGAATGTAACCAGCTTTTCCACCTCCTCAGGAGCCATTCCGCTTGCCTCAGTCATTATGACAACAGTCGGAGCTGTGAGTTCCGGAAATATATCTATCTCCATCCGTAATGTGACAAAAATTCCAGCTATTATCAGCAACAGGGACGCTGTAAGTACGCTGATCCTGTTCCTTAATGAAAAATCTATTATCCTGTCAAGCATGGTCCTGAATATTAATGATTGTGAGCAGGTGCAACTGTTGTCATTTGCGAAAGCTTAATCAAATAAGCTCCTTCGGAAACAATCTTTTCATTTTCGTAAAGTCCGTCCATTACAACTGTACTTTCACCATCACTATAACCTGTACTAATGAATCGTTTTACAAAATCCCCATCATCATGCGCGACAAATACGTAGAACTTTCCAAATTCTTCCATCAAGGCACTGTTAGGAACAACAATCATGTTTTCTTTAAGTTCTCCAATCAAAAATACCTCGGCAAAAGAACCCTCGATAAGCCCGGGATCATAATCAATGCTGAAGTAAACCGGTATATAAAATGAATTTCCTGCCGTACTTTTCCCAAAGGCGATCTTCCTGCCGTTCATTTCAGAGGTTTTATAAACCTTTTTGCTGTAGCCAACCCTGAAATTTGCGTTTTCAATCTGCGGAAGAATATCCAGATTATCAGGTGAAACATCGACTTTGAGGATAAGTTTCCGCTCAACGATTATCGATGCAAGAACTTCTCCCGACGAAACTTTCTGTCCTTCGCTTGCAAAGATCTCCCTGATGTAGCCATTTCCAGGCGAAGAAACTAAATTCCCTTCTGCACTGTATGTCGCGTTCATATTTTCGAATTCGTTGAGGGCTTTCTCATATTCATTGTTTACAGTAAGAAAATGTTCTTCCGTTATTATTTTATCTGAAATGAGATTTTTAGCTCTCTCATAGTTCTTAGTGGCTTTTGTCAAATCAGCTTTTAACTGCTTGTATCTCAGTTGTGAATTATCTTCTGTAAGCTGCTCGCCGCTTATTGTAAACAGATTCTGTCCACGGCTCACTTTCACTCCCGGAAACAAATATGCATCACAGAATTTTACCAGTCCGGGTGTTTTAGCCGTAATTAGCTGAACATCCTTATTATCGGCCATGATCATCCCGCCGGCCCTCAAAGCAAAGACAAACGGCCGGCGCTTCAGGGTGATGATACTGTAGCCCTGTGAATCGCCCGAATGTTCCCCTTCATGCACATGGGCAGTTGTTTCATGTTCTTCATGTACATGGGTACTCTTTGATAAACAGCCTGTAAATAAGACCGTTAACGGTATAATAACATAAAATATTAAATTTTTCATAGAAAGAAAAATATTAAATAGTTGATATTAAACAATATGAGAATAAAAAAAGAGGAGGATTTGCGGCTTAAGCTGCTGGTGGACCCCTGAAAAAGACTGATGCGTAGTAACAGGTGCGGTAAAAAGAATGCTTATTATTATCAGTTATCAATTCTTCCCGTAATTCAAGGAATGAATAATCATTTAAAGAAGACTCAATAAACAGGTTGTCCTGTGTAATCTGATGATATAGAATTGAGGATATCTGGCAAATTTCATGGTCCTCAGTGTGGCTGTGATATTCATCATTCAGGATTGGCGCTGCATGCGAATGCTTGCTCAACATGTAAAGATTGCTTTCCTGGTGATTATGGGGAATAATGGAGTGAGCCATAATCATCAGCCAGCTGAGAAAGATAAGGGTAGCTTTGATTTTAATCCTTTTTCTCAAATATTAATTTTTTTACCAATATAGTGGATTCTCATTATTACTCAAAACAATATGCTATTCTTTATTCCAAAATTTAAAAAATACTATCTCCAAAAAACCGTTGAAAAACATTCCAAGGCCATTTTAAGTGAAGTTCCCTGCATTATCTTTTATGACATATTCATTAATAAGTCTTATTGTACCTTGTCTCTTAAATATCTGAACTCCCAACATAAAAGAATTGGTCAGATAACCCAATGTTATTCATGCAAAGGGTTTTAAATCCATTTGATTCCATAAATTTCTTTGCCTCTGCAGGGTGACATCTGAATTGTGGTACGTCAAATCCCTGAAATCTTGTATAGGTGATAGATCCAAAATTTACTCCCTGACTGAGGAAGACGGTAAATAATAATCCTCTTCCTTTTAATATTCTTTTGCAGTTATTCAGTGCTAATATTCTGTGCTCCTCATTTATAAGATGATATAACGGTCCCATGAGCAGTATTACATCAGCCGAACCGCCTTCAATCCAGTCAAGCTGTGTCGCGCATGACACTTTATTGAAAATAATATTTTCAATAAAGTTTGCCTCTGACAACCTATCAGAAAATGCTTTTAGTGATCTTGCAGAGAGGTCAACAACACCAACCTTACAGTTTCGTCTGAGCAGATGTTCAGCATATCTGCCTGAACCCGTTCCTATGTCTATAACTGTCTTACCATCCGGAATGAACTTGTGGAATAAATCAATGAAAATCTGATATTCGGTCACTCCTGAAAGCGAATCTTCCAGTCTTCTGTATTCCTCATCAACTCCTGAATCATATGCTGCAGCTATTATTTCTCTGTACGGCATGACTGGCTTTTTAAAGTATCATTCCAATTCTGTTACAATTAGTGACCGCCCGTTATATGGAATGGCCACGAGAGGAACCTTATAAATAGTTTTCAGAAAATTTGTATCCCATGGCGGACATCCGGCATCTGAACGAATTACTTGTCCTTCTTTAACAAACAGGAAATCATCACCATGTATGAATGCAAGATTGGGGTCATGAAAAACACAAACAATTGACATACCTTCATTTCTCAGATCTTTTAATAATCTCAGGATTCTGCTCTGATAATATAAATCAAGATGCGAAGTTGGTTCATCAAGCAATAAAACCTTTGGATTCTGTGCCAAAACCCTGGCAATCATAACAAGTTGCTGTTCCCCTCCCGACAATTCATTATATTTCCTTCCACTTAAATGTTCAATTCCAACTTTTTCCATTGCCTCATGAGCCACTTTCCTGTCATATGCTTTTGGAGAATAATTGACATATCCGGCACGTCCGGTAAGGACAACCTCTTCTACCGGAAACGGGAAAATTGCCTTATGTTGCTGGTTCATAAAACCAACAAGTTTTGCTCGATCTGAAAAGGAGAGTCTCGAGATATCACTTCCAAGGATAGTGACAGTACCTTTGGAAAGAGGTAACAGCCCGGCAAGGATGCGCAGAAAGGTGGATTTACCACTTCCGTTTCTGCCAAGAATAATTGTCAGTTTCCCAATATCAACTTCAATATTAACATTATCCAGAATAGCTGAATTAATATATGAAAAAGACAATTCTTTAACGCATATAGCAGTCTTAATCATTCCCATCCAATATTGGTTTTCTTCATTAAATAAATAAAAAATGGCGCCCCGATCAGCATAGTGAATACTCCGATCGGTATTTCAAATCCTGAAAATGATCGTGAAAAATTATCAATCACAAGCAGGAACACACCTCCAAAAAGAAAATTCAATGGTATGGAAAGTCTGTTGTCCATTCCAATCATCATCCTTATCATATGAGGAACAATCAAGCCATAAAGACCGATGATCCCGGCAACAGCTACTGCTGAAGAAGTAGCAAGCGCTGTTGCTGTTAAAATTATAAGTTTATCTCTGTCAGGATTTAATCCTGCGGTTTTTGCCTCATCGTCTCCCATTGCAAGTACATTCATTCTCCAGCTATAAATAAATAATACAAAAACCCCCAGGGAGACTGGGATAATTGATGTTTTCAACTTGGCCCAGGTAGCATTATGCAAGTTCCCCATGGTCCAGTGGACAATTGACTGAAGTTTGAATGGGTCACTGAAAAACTGAACCAGTGTCAATAATGCAGTAAAAATACCGGTAACTATTATCCCGGCCAGAATAAGAGAAACAGTTGACACATTTTTTCTCTTACGTGCAAGAAAGTAACTTAATCCAACTGCAATCATACCAAATACAAAGGCAGATACCTGAACCGGCAGAAATGTATATGCAAGTGCTAATGAAGCGCCAAAAGCTGCTCCGGAAGACAATCCAAGTATGTATGGATCTGTCAAAGGATTCCGGAATATTGATTGTATGCTGCATCCTGAAACAGCAAGGGCTCCGCCGACCAGAAATGTGAGTAAAACCCTGGGTAAACGTACATTGATAACTATTGATCTGACAAGTTCAAATTTTTCATCCGCTATCGAATTATCAGAAAACAAACTGATAAATAAACTGTAAATATCATTTATTGAAACTGTCTTCGAGGCACCTATAAACAATGAAAAGATAATTACAGGAACCGGTAACGAATAAAACAGTATCTTAATGAATTTCTTTCTCATTCAAACAGCTTCCGGCCTCTATTACCATAAAGGCTGAGTATCATCTTTCTTTTTTCAACTTCCAGATCCATGTCAGCAAACTTGTCCGGATAACAATATTTTGTCAGTATTTTTACAGCAAATTGATACTTCAGCGTCCACAGATCACACCAAAAAACTGATGGCAATTCGTATATATCGCCGCTTTTTGCGGCCCGGATCGCGCTTAGTTCAGGCAATTTTAACAAATCTTCCGGACTCTGTCTGTTATTCTGCCACATAAGTATAATGTCAGGATTATATTCCAATAAAACTTCTTTGTTTATAATGACATGTTCCTTAGGAATCCTGCACGCATTTTTTGCACCTGCCAGTTCTATCAGATCATTAACTGTGCTTGTTGTTCCTGATGTTTCAAGCAATCCCTGCGACCACATAAAATATACAGACTTTTTTTCATTCATATCCGCTACCTTCCCGGATAATTCCATAACTTCAGTCTTTGTATAATTTATAATTGAGTCTGCCTTATTCTTTCTATCAGTTAATATGCCGAAGTCGGATATCTCCTTGTATACGTCTTCAAAACTTTCAATAAACACTGCATAAACAGGAATGCCCTTTTCTTCAATTGCATCAATTGATTCACTCTGTGAGGCCCATATAATAACCAAATCAGGTTTCAGTGAAACAATACTTTCAAGATTTATAAAGTCCCAGTTCCCAGCTGTTGGAAGAGTTTTAGCAGATATTCTTTCATCTAAAAGAGCATATTGGGGGAAGGTCCCTTCATTATATACTCCTGTTGATATTCCGACTACCTGCGGGTATGCATCAAGCATATATAATCCCGACAAAGCACTTTCAATAAGGCATACTATCCGAGACGCCGGCTGTTTCAGCACCACTTCTTTTCCCCTGAAGTCAGTTACTTTTAAATGCCCGTCTGACTCATCTTTATTTGTGGTCAGCTGACCACATCCTGCTATAATAAGAAATGACAGAAAAGGTATAACTCTTTTAAACACATTCTCATCTTTTTTAAAATGTTGACCTTAATCCAATCATCATCGAAAATCCCGTATTCATGAACTGCCATGGCATCTCATACTTATTGTTAGTAATATTATAGAACTGACCGAAACATTCAACTTTATATTTTTCTGTTTTTTTCAGTTCCTGGGACAGATTTGCATTCAACAATGCCCCTGTTTTGAAATAATTACGGCTTGTTTCATCACTGCTGTCATAAATGCCATCAACATAATTAAGATAAGTACTGAGATGAAGGCCGAATTCAGTGGAAACATTGATTCCGGCATTTACTACATGGTCGGGTGCGAAAGGAACTGATCCTCCATCGTTTACGCTGGATTTAATAAATGTATAATTAGCAAACCATTGAATATTCTTTGATGGATTCTGTGCAATTTCCAGTTCAGCACCCGTAGAAGTTGTTTCGCCTGCATTGACAGACCGGGTCTGGGATGGGTTCTGGCTTACAACGTTGTCAATTATTGCATCTGTAATGGCAATGTGAAACACTCTTGCTGTCAGCTTAAAATTATAAGGCAGGTAAGTATCTGCCCCTACATCAATCCCTAATCCCGATTCAGGTTTAAGATCAGGATTTGGTAACTGACCGTTTCTGCCCGGGACTCCCTGATCAGAAAGACTTATTGTACCACCAGTCTGTTTCAGGCTAGCAGGCATAAAACTGTTGCCTATATTTGCATATAAAGAAATATTGTCTGTGGCATTATACTTTATTCCTGCACTCCAAATAAAACTCTGCCAGTCTTTCGAATTACTCGCCGGAGCACCTCCATCGATAAGCTCAATATTGTTTCTGATGAAATTATATCTCAAACCTCCTCTTAAAATCAGCCTGTCAAAATGTAATTCTTCCTGTGCATAAAAGCCAATTTGTCGTGCAGAAGACTTATTGCCATATAATTCATATCCCTTGAGAGGATCAGTCCATGTAAAATAACCTGCACTTTGATAATCCGCTCCTATTATGAAAAGGCTCTCTTTGCCATGTTTAATGGTAAGAGTAATGTCTGCAGGCACAATATTCTGTGTTACCCCATCGTTCGATTT
>Ga0116183_1002617_pt1 | contig 19177 bp, 18 predicted proteins | sample AD_UKC078_MetaG_FD_89753 | JGI IMG/M metagenome (GOLD analysis project Ga0116183, IMG submission 89753) | Active sludge microbial communities of municipal wastewater-treating anaerobic digesters from USA - AD_UKC078_MetaG | ecosystem: Engineered > Bioreactor > Anaerobic > Digestate | place: USA... | reverse complement strand
ATCTGGGACATCTTCATTGGAAACATGAGTGTGATCGGACCGCGTCCTGGTCTCTGGAATCAAGATTTGCTGACAGCAGAACGAGATAAGTATAAGGCAAACGATATCAAGCCAGGTCTGACTGGTTGGGCGCAGATTAACGGGCGTGATGAGTTGGAAATCCCGGTCAAGGCAAAGCTGGATGGAGAATACACTTCTCATCTCTCGTTCTACTTCGACATCAAGTGCTTCTTAGGTTCGCTCGGTGTGTTTGTCGGGGATAAGAGTGTGGTTGAAGGCGGAACGCATGGAGTACACACAACCTCTCCAATCGCCCCAAACGATGGAAAAACTGTTCATCCTGAGGATGAATACCAAATGAGGAATTAGAAAATGAAAAAGGTGCTCATTACTGGAGCAAATTCATATATAGGCGTTTCTTTTGAAAAATATGTGGCTGAACACTATTCTTTAGACCTCGCCATAGACACAATCGACATGATTGATGGCAGTTGGAGAAAACGGGATTTTAGTGGTTATGACATCGTTTATCATGTTGCCGGTCTTGCCCATGCTGATGTGGGTAACGTATCAGACGAGGTCAAGAAGAAATACTATGCGATAAACACAGACCTTGCGATAGAGACGGCTAAGAAGGCCAAAGTGGAGGGAGTTAAGCAGTTTGTGTTCATGTCCTCAGCGATTGTGTATGGTGATTCTGCGCCATATGGTACGAAAAAAAGAATCACCAAAGAAACCGAACCGAAGCCGGCCAATTTCTATGGTGATTCCAAATGGCAGGCTGATAAGGGTGTCAGGGAGTTGGCTTCTGATAGTTTTGTTGTGTGTGTCCTTCGTCCTCCGATGATCTATGGAAAAGGGAGCAAGGGCAACTATCCAACGCTTGCAGCTATGGCGAAGAAACTGCCTATCTTCCCGGATGTTGAGAATGAACGATCCATGCTCTACATTGAAAACCTTTGCGAGTTCCTGGCTCAAGTGATGATCAGAGGAGAAGGCGGAGTGTATTGGCCGCAGAATGCGGAGTATACACGGACATCTGAGATGGTCAGGATGATTGCAGAAGTGAGTGGACACAAGATTGGTGTGAGCAAGGCATGGAATTGGGTCGTAGGACTGGCGAGAGCTATTCCGGGTAAACCGAGAGGTCTTGCTGATAAGGCATTTGGGAATATGAGCTACGACCAGGGAATGAGCCGTTATGATTTCCCCTATCAACTCGTTGACCTGAAAACCTCGATAGAAAGGACGGAAGGCAGATGAAGCGCATACTTTTTCTCGTCAATCACGATGTGGTCATCTACAACTTCCGCCTGGAGATTGTTGAGCGTTTTATCAGAGATGGGCACGAGGTACATATCTCCTCTCCCTATGGTGAGCGGATTGAAGATTTGAAGGCTCTAGGCGCTATATACCATGAAATCAAGATGGAGCGCCACGGGATGAACCCGAAGGATGAGCTGCGGATACTTGGCGAGTACAAAAAGCTCATGAAGGAAGTGAAGCCTGACATCTGCTTGGGATTTACCATCAAGCCGAACATCTATGGCGCTATAGCGGCGAGAGGGCAGCACATTCCCTTCGTGGCGAATATTACCGGCCTTGGAACAGCTGTAGAGAACCCTGGTCTAAGTCAAAAGATTTCCATTCTCCTCTATCGTTACGCCTTCAAAAAAGTGCAGCGTGTGTTCTTCCAGAATGAGGAGAATAAGAAGTTCTTCGATGATCACGGGCTGGTAAAAGGGAAAGGAATGATTATTCCTGGTTCTGGTGTCAACCTGGAGCGGTATCCGTATAGAGAGTATCCGGAAGACGGAACGATTAAGTTCGCCTTTATTAGCCGTATCATGAAAGAGAAGGGTATTGACCAGTATTTGGATGCAGCTGAGGCGATGAAGGGACGGAATGTGGAATTCCATGTGTGCGGATTCTGCGAACCTGAATATGATGGACGGCTGCAAGAGGAAGATAAGAAAGGCACTGTTCAATACCACGGAATGATCCGTGATGTAACGGGCTTTATGGGCGATATGCATTGCATCATTCATCCGACTTATTATCCCGAAGGGATAAGTAACGTGTTGTTGGAAGCCTGTGCAACCGGACGTCCGATCATAACCACAGACCGGAGCGGATGCAGGGAAGTCGTGGATGATGGCGTGAACGGCTATATGATTCCTTGCCAGAGTAGCGAAGGACTTATAGATGCGGTTGAGAAGTTCTTGAAGCTGAGTTGGGACGAGAAGAAGAAGATGGGCGAAGAGGCAAGGCATAAAGTTGAGCGTGAATTCGATAGGCAGATTGTCGTTGAGAAATATGTGGAAGAGGTAAATAAGGCATGAAAAAAGTCGGCTTGGCAGTAGTAACATATAAAGACAACTTTGGAAGCGCATTACAGACATATGCCACCCAATATGTTCTTAACAATCTTGGCTATGAAACAGGTATATTCGATATTAATGGCGTCCATAGCGATATAAATAAGAAGAAAATCAAATACTACCTTAGTCGTGTTTTCCAGAAGGATGAGAGAAAATATCTATTAGATAATCTGTTGAGCCGTGGAAGAAAAAAGACTAATGTTTCCAGTGATAAGTATGCAGAGAACATGCGTGTCCGTCACCAAATGTATCTGGATTTCAATAAGAAGTGGCTAAAGTTTCTCCCAAAGGTTAACGGATGGAATGCACTAAGCCAGCAGAGTGCTACCTGTGATCATGTGGTGGTAGGATCTGATCAGCTTTGGCGTCCATCTAATATTGCAGGATGCTATTTTACTCTGGAGTTCGTTCCAAACAACGTGGACAAGATTGCTCTATCTACATCTTTTGGGGTCTCTGAACTTCCAAAGTCCCTCCATAAACATGCAAAAAAATATCTTAATCGGATTAATAGCATTAGTGTTCGTGAAGATACGGGCAAGAAGATAGTCAAAGAACTGACAGGAAGGGATATTCCAGTAGTTTGCGATCCGACTATGCTTCTTGATGCAGAACAGTGGAAAACCATCCAGGATGAGAAACCGTTTGTAATAGGTGACTACATTTTAGTCTATTTCATGGGAGAAAATCCCCAGCATAGGGATTTTGTGAAGAAGCTGAAGGCTGAGACTGGGTACAAGATCGTCGGGCTGATGCATGGTGCTACTTATGTAGCTGCGGATGAGGGCTTGGCAGATGTGGAACCTTATAATGTTGGCCCATCCGAATTCATTAATCTTATTCGTAATGCCAAGTATATGTGCACTGATTCCTTCCATGGTACAGTTTTTTCTATCCTTAACGGTACGCCCTTCTTCTCCTTCCGCCGTTACGAAGATACTAGTGAGTTTTCCACAAATGACCGGCTTCATACTCTTTTGAAATGGACTGGTCTCAGTGAGCGTATGCTTTATGGAAATGAAGATGTCAAGAAGAGTATGGAGCTGAATGTTAACTGGGATAGTGTTTGGGGAAAGGTTGCCAATAGAAGAGCAGAGTCAATGGAATATCTGACAAAAGCTTTGAAGAATGGTGAAAAGAAATGATCGAACTTGTGGGTAAGGATAAATGCTCTGGTTGTTCTGCTTGCTTTAATGCTTGTAAATTTGGCGCACTTTCAATGGAAACTGATGAGACAGGGTTTTGGTTTCCAAAGATTGATAGGGAGAAATGTGTTGAATGCGGTGCATGCATGAGAGCCTGTCCGGCTTTGGAGAAGCCTGAATACAAAAGCGAAGATCCGAAAGCTTATATCGTTCAGAATAAAGATGATGAGATCAGAAGGCAGTCAACCAGTGGCGGAGCTTTTACGGCTATTGCAAAGCAGGTAATTAATCGAGGTGGGGTTGTATTTGGTGCTGCTATAGATGCTGAATTTAAGGTTTCTCATATATGGGTAGAGACTGAAGAAGAACTAGCGAAATTTCGCAGTTCTAAATACGTTCAAAGCTGGATTGGTACAGCTTATCAAGAGGCAGAGAAGTTTTTAAAGGGTGGTCGTGAAGTTTGCTTTAGTGGTACTCCATGTCAGATATATGGTCTAAAGAAGTATCTTGGGAAGGAGTATGGAAATCTCTTGACTATAGATGTAATGTGTCGAGCCGTTCCTTCGCCCAAAGTTCTGAAGAAATATTTGGAGTATCAAAGAGAGAAATATCCGAATTACGACCGCATCGTATTCCGCGACAAAGGACGCGGATATTCTTATTCAGGAGTTGCCTTATATGAGGGCAGTAAAGTCTTATACAGAGCTGGAATTGAATCAGATCCTTGGCTTAGATTATTTTTTAAGGGATACTGCAATCGTGAAACCTGCCATGAATGCATGTATCAGGATGGTGTACGGGCAAGCGATATAACACTCTGGGATTGCTGGGGGACACAGAATTATGCTCCTGAGTGGGATGATAATAAGGGCACTACTAATGTTATTGCATGGACCGCAAAAGGAAAAGAAACAGTAACAAAGTGTGGTGACCTTCGTATTAAAGAAATTGGCATTGATAATATAGATGCAAGCTTAAAGAGAAATAGCCTTAGAAAACCACAATACAACCGTCATCAGTTCTTTTCCGATGCTGAAGCATTGTCAGGGATAGAATTTATCAATAAATATGCCTCGATGACACTTAAAGTGAGAGCGAAGGGATTCGCTAGGAGCACAATGCACGCTCTTCATTTACATGATGTCGTAAGGAAGGCAGTTCATAAGCTGAGAAAAGCTAAGAAGGGTATGAAATAATGAAGATATTATTTCTGAGCGATCTCCTGGCATATGGAGGAGCATCGAAGCTTATATTTGATTTATTGCCCAGAATGGCACGACAGGGGAATGATTGCGAACTGCTAATTCTCACGGAAGAACATTCCAAATATGTTGATGAACTTAGGAATCAAGGAGTGCCGGTTAATGTACTTCCTAAGGATGTAAAAGGTCACTGGGCAAAGATTGGGTATATAAAACAGTGGGTTGAAAAAGGGAATTATGATGTAATCCATGCTAACTTGTTTCCCACCACATACTATTGTTCAATTATTAAGAGACTGCTCGGGAAGAAATGTCCGCCTATGGTAATGACAGAGCACAGTACTGATAACAAGAGGAGACACAAGGCTTATCTTCGACCACTGGAAAAGTTCATTTATAAAAATTATGACCATATAATCTCTATTAGTGATAAGACTCAGGAAAATCTCTGCAAATGGCTCGGTACAGAAGGAGATAAGAGGTTTTCGGTTGTTCAGAATGGAATTGATGTTGAGGCCTTCCGAACAGCAGATCCGCTGGAGAAGAAAGAAGTCTGTGGAAACTATGAAGAAGGCGACATCCTACTTCTAACAGTCGGGTCTTTTACACCTCAGAAGAATCATGTAAAGCTATTAGAAGCGGTAGCTAAGTTACCATCGAATTATAAACTTCTTCTCTGTGGCGAAGGACCGTTGGAAAGTGAGATTAGGGAGAAAGTACAAGCTTTAGGATTGAAGGATCGAGTAGTTTTCCTAGGATTTCGCAAGGATGTAGCAAGGATTATGCACACCGCAGATATCCTTGTGATTCCATCAATTTGGGAAGGGTTTGGTCTTATTGCGGCGGAAGGAATGGCCTGTGGAATCCCTATTGCCGCTTCAGATGTGCCTGGTCTTTCTGAAGTAGTTGGAGATGCTGGAGTTAAGTTTGATCCGAAAGATGTTAGTTCTATTGTAGAAAGCGTTAAGAGATTGAATCCTGCACAATCAAATAAGTATGTAATTCTGGGTAGTAAACGCGCTAATGATTATAGTGTCGAGAAGACTACTGCTCAGTACATAGGCCTATATGAGCAGTTGAATGAGGAAAAATAGATGCAAAAGCTTTTATTGAGATTGGATGATGCCTCAGAATATATGGATGCAAATAAGTGGCGAAGAATGGAAGAAATCTTGGATAGACATGATGTCAAGCCGCTGTTTGGAATTATTCCAGCAAATGAGGATCCTAACCTTCTAAAATATGGGAAAGTGGAGAATTTCTGGGATATTATTCACTCGTGGATAGCAAAAGGATGGACTCCGGCATTACATGGGTATACTCATGTGTTTGAAACGGAATCTGGTGGTATAAACCCTGTAAACAAAAAAAGTGAATACGCTGGAGTCACATATGAACGACAACTTCAAAAGATTAGGAATGGAGTTTTAGTCCTAAAAAAACATGGGATTGATCCTAAAGTGTTCTTTGCACCTGCACATACCTTTGATGAGAATACATTAAAAGCTCTGGTTAATGGAAGTAGCATTAGAATAGTATCTGACACTCCAGCGTCTGATGTTTATTGTAGGCATGGAATAACATTTGTTCCTCAACAGTCAGGAAGAGTTAGGAAGATTAAGCTTAAGACAATCACTTATTGTTATCACCCCAATACTACGACAGAGGATGGCTTTAAAGAATTAGATAGTTTTTTGTCCGAAAAATCTTTTTGTGGTTTTCCACTTGAGGAAACGACTCGCGAGTTGAGCATCTTTGATAGAATGATAATGAAAGTATATTACTGGAGGCATAAGTAATGCTTGAGATAAAAAATACAGTATATATTGTCGGTGGTGATCACCATAATGGTTTGGGTCTTGCTAGGATATTAGGCATTAATGGTGTCAGAGTAGTAAGCTTGGTTATTGGCGATATCAAAAAGAGTTTTCTTCGAAAGTCGAGATATATCGCAGCTTGTTTAGTGTTTGGCTCTGAAAAAGAAGCTTTTGATTATTTAGCTCAACAAAAGTGTGAACTTTCCAAAAGTATAATTATTCCCTATTCTGATACAGCTGCACTTGAATTAGATAAACGTTTAGATGAGTTTAAAGAAAAATACTATGTGCCTTCAATTAACAATACGCAGGGAGAAATTGTTTGGTTGATGGATAAACAAAATCAATATGATTTTGCGATTAGCTCCGGCATTAAAATGGCATATACAGTAACTACTATGATACAGGATCAATCTCATCCGGAACTGGAGAAAATGCCATTTCCATGTATTATTAAGCCAGTAATAAGCGCGGAGGGACATAAAAGAGATATAACAATTTGTAATAACAAAGCTGAATTGGATAGTGTTTTGATTAAGTATAAGGAGTTAGGGTATTATAGAGCGCTAGTTCAAGAATATTTAACGATTGACTATGAAATAGATGTTTTTGGATGTGTTTTAAAGCAAAAACCATACATATGCCAAATACCAACTAGAACAATTCGATCTTGGCTGCCTCAAGGCGGTACTAATAGTTATTCACAAATAATTATTGAAAAAAGCATATTAGAAGAGTGTAAAAAAATAATTGATGCAATAAAAAATAGAGGTTTCTATGGATTATATGATATTGAATTATTTGTAGTAAAAGGCAAAATAATACTGAACGAGATTAATTTACGTAATTCAGGTGATGTTTATATGGGAATTAATCAGCAATACTTCTATCCGTATGCATGGGTTTGTGATTTGTTGGGAGAGAATATTGAAATCAGTGAGAATCCTAGTAGACCTGATTATACGATGACTGAATGTGCGGATATACGAAATGTTTTGTCTCATAATGTTAGTTTTAGAAGATGGTATTCCGAATATAGGAAGTGTAAAGATTATGCATTGAAACTCAAGGGCGATATGAAGCCTGCGCGCTCTCGGTATTTTTATTACTTTAAACAATTCATTAAAGGAAAAAGATTATAAGATATGATTTTGCGAGGATTAGATGAAATACATATGTGAACATTCTATTCCTATAGATAATGATGAAGAAAGAGTATTCACGTTATCTTCAGAGGATAAGGCAAATTATATAGCAAGAAAACTGAATACTTGTAAGCAACCTGTTGAATTTATATCAAATTCTCGTACTAAGTTAAAAAAAGGGTATTTCAAATCAAGAGAAGACAAATTGGATTCAGGGATTACTATTGTATCTGGCTCGACATTTGGGTGTAATAATAGGTTGTTTGAAGGATTTCAAAAGTTTCATTCATTACGTTGGCTTACATTGTATTTGTTGAAAAATTGCAAGAAGGATGAAATTGTAGTTTTTTATCATAGTGTTTTTACATGTCTTCCGCTAGTTATAGTAAAAAGAATAAAGCGAATTAAAGTTATTATTGAGATAGAAGAAGTGTTTTCTGATTTGAATAATAAGAATAGATCTTGGTGGAGAGATAAAATTGAGAAAAAGGCGATTGAGTGTGCGGATGGTTATATTTTTGCATCGGATATTCTTCAAGACAAGTGCAATAGAAATAACAAACCTTATATTATTGCAAATGGTAAATATGAATTGCCGGAGTTAATTGGTAAACATAGGCATGTTGGCAAGAAGGTACTTGTATACGCGGGCTTAATTCGAGATCAGAAGGTTGCATTTAAAGCCGCTAGAATTGCTATTTATCTTCCAAGCGACTATGAGATAAGAATAATTGGCTATGGGAATGAAAGAGATATAGGTATTCTGAAAGAAGAAATTATATCAATAAATAGTAAATCCCAATGTCAGGTTTATTTTGACGGAACCAAAAGAGGCGCAGAATATGATGAGTATTTACAAAATTGTGATTTTGGGCTATGCCCGTTAACTACTGATACTATATACCAAAATGGATGTTTTCCATCAAAGATTACTTCTTATTTATCAAATGGATTACCAGTCTATACAACTGCGAATGATGTTTTAAAGAATAGTCCATATAAAAGATTTATTCGTTTTGTTGAAGATGATACTCCTCAGAAATTTGCACAGTGTATCATCAATACTAGAAGTGATACATTTGAAAACCCAAGAGCACAGATTGCTGAAATGGATAAGACATTTGGGCAAGGTCTTGAGTCTCTCATAGAAAAGATTAATGAGGTTTGAAATGTTGCAGATTAAAGTTGGTAATAAATCCATAAAGGCGTCATATCTAGGATTTATAACACTTTTGTTTATATATTGGTGTGATAGAACAATATTGAGTTATTTTAAGGGATTCATTGATTCATCTGAAGTATTACTGAGTGTTTATAGTTTTTTTGTTTTATCGATAACTGTTATATGCTGGCTGTTTATTATTAAAGATGTAATAAACAATATTTCAATATTAGATTTAGTTATAATCTGTTTTTTTGTTAGTTTTTATATCGTTTCCATATATGATGCTAATACGAAAATATATGCACTTGAAAATGCCAATATCTTCTTCTTTACTGCATTACCTTTATATTTTTTAGGGAAGATATTTCCAAGAGGCGAAGAAGAAAAAGAGAAGGTTTTTGATTTTTTGTATATTGCTTCGTTTTGGGGAGTGGTTCTGGCAATACTATACACATTTTACGTTTTGTTTACCGGTAGAAATTGGACTGGTGCAGATAATATGGCATATGCGTATTCGGTGCTGTTTTCGCTTTTATATATTATATGGTACAAGGGAAATAAGCTAAAGAAAAGTAACACTATTATCATTATTATAGGCTTTGCATATTTGGTTGCAATGGGTACACGAGGCGCTCTGTTGGCAGCTCTTGTTTGGTGGCTGGTTTGTTTTCTTATTCAGAAGGAAAATGGAAGAACGAAAAAAATACTTGTTATATCTGGAATTATTCTATTAGCCATTTTTGTTATTAGTGGATTAATGCAATCGATTATTGTTTCTTTGTTTGGAGTATTCTCTAAGCTGGGACTAAATATAAGAATATTTGAGTATTATTTGAGTCATGATATAGGCAATGCAAATGGAAGGGAGCTTATTTATAGTAATCTTTCGAGGTATATTTCTGAAGTTGATGGTATTTCAGGCTTCTTCTATGACAGGGTAGCAAATAACGGAGTATATGCTCATAATATTTTTATCGAACTACTAGTAGATTTTGGAAAGGTTTTTGGTGGATTACTTATAGCATTATTAGTATTTATGATTTATGGGGGAGTGAGAAGAGCGAATGATAATAATAGCAGAGAGTTTATCTTGCTGTTTGTCGTTGGAATACTAATCAAACTGATGTTATCAAGTTCTTTTCTAAATGAGCCATTTTTCTTCTTTATGTTAGGATTGTTGGCAAATAATATACGCATAAAGTATAAGAGAGTTTCATCATGAGGATTAAGAGATTTATATCTAGATTATATTATTCAATTAAGTTTCATAAGGCGAACATAAAACTTTGTCCAGGGGTTTTGATTGGGAAAAACACTTTTTTTGAGGGGTTTAATACTATTCATGAGGGTAGCGTATTTTCTGGTAAATTGGGATTTGCGTCAAACATTGGAAAGAATTGCAAGATAGTCGGCAATATTGGCAGATATTGTTCGATTGGTTCTAATGTGAATGTAGAGTCATATTCTCATCCTTCTAGTGTTTTTGTATCAACGCATCCTGCATTTTATTCTTTATTAAGACAATCCGGATTCACATATGTTCAACAACAAAAATATGACGAAGTTCTATTAAATGGAGATGGCGTTCCTTTGACAATTGGTAACGATGTGTGGGTTGGTGCAAATGTAACAATAATTGGAGGAATTAGAATTGGAGATGGGGCCATCATAGCAGCCGGTGCTGTTGTTAATAAAGATGTACCTCCTTATGCAGTTGTTGGTGGGGTTCCCGCTAAATTGATTAAATACAGATTTGAGAGCGATATTATTCAGAAACTTGAAGAGTATAAATGGTGGGAAAAGGATGAAAAATGGTTAATGGAAAATGCAGATGCATTTATTGATATAGTGAAATTTAGCAAATTCTTTGATGAGAGGAATAATATATGAAAATTTGTGATGTAGTATTAAACTCAATATGGTTTGATCCCAGAGTTATTAAGCAGTTGAGTGAGTATAGTAAGAATGGCTTTGATTTATATGCAGTAGGACTTCAAGATATTAAAGTGAATGAACAAGAAATATCAAGACTTCCGGGTACAGTAAACATAGTCCCTATTGAACGCAAGTATTACCGTGAGAACAGAACTATTTTTACAAAGATTGCAAGAGAGATAACTATTTTTAGAAGGGTGAAATCGGCAATTGTTCAGACCAGAGCGGATGTTATACATGCAAATGATTTAAATGCCCTAGTTCCTTCTTACTATGCAGCAAAGGCTCTAAAGTGCAAATTAGTGTTCGATACCCATGAGGTTTTTTTAGAGAATCACAATATTGCTCATTCTCGATTTAAACACGCTTTTTGGAGTTATTTTGAAAAAAAGATTATCAGGAAAATCGATTTGCTCGTCTGTGTCAGCAACGCAGCGGCTTCATATTTCAAAAAAAAATATGGTGTAAAAGATGTTATTGTCGTAACTAATTGTGCAAGAGAATCAGATCCAAACACTTTTTTATCTAAAGAATCAGAATATTTCGAGGTGTTGAATCATGGCCAGTACTATGCGGGCAGGGGTTACGATACCATGCTTGATGCTGCAAAACTAGAAAAGAATAAATCCATTCGTTTTGTGTTAAGAGGGTTTGGCGAAATGGAAGATGAATTAAGGAGCTTTGTAAAGGGAAATGAATTACAAAATGTTGTTTTTGATCCTCCCGTAAAAGTTTATGAATTGATACCTTATGCAGCGAGATCTCATGTTGGTGTGGCAATAACTGAACCTACGTGTTTGAATTTTGAATTGTCTGTATCAAATAAATTGTTTGAATATGCGGCAGCTGGATTGCCAGTAATAATGTCAAATATCCCTGAGCACAGGTTTTTAAATGATAAATACAAATTTGGTATTGTTATGAAAGAAAACACCGGAGAGTGTTTATTAGAAGCAGTCGAAAAGTTATACAGTGATACTGATTTTTATAATATGTGTGCCCAAAATGCAGTAATTATGTCTCAGGAGTTAACTTGGCATAATGAGTTTAATAAACTTATAGATAAAGAAATCAATATGACGAAGGAGTGTTCGAGTTAATGCTTAATATTGTTGTTTCATATGATTATGAGCTTTTTCTCGGCGACAATTTTAAAGAGTCGAGCATTATTTTGTTTGAACCAACTGATCGTTTGATTGAATTAATGGGCAAATATGGAGTGACATCAACTTTTTTTGTCGATGTGTGTAGTGTTTTTGCTCATAAAAAATATGGATTAAACGAATATGTTGAAGAGTTTACAAATCAGCTTCAAAAAATGATTTTAAACGGACACGATGTTCAACTTCATATTCATCCCAATTGGTATTTGTCAGAATACATAGATGGAAGATGGGTTTTTAATACTTCACATTATATGCTGCACAGGTTTGGCTATGATAGAAAAAATAGCCTAAATGTTTACTCGATAATTGATGAATGCATAGAATATCTGGAGAAAACAATTAAACCAATAAAACCTGATTATAAATGTATTGCTTACCGAGCGGGAGGCTATTCAGTACAACCCCACAGTAGTTTGTTTAGATACTTAAGAGAAAAAGGAATATTAATAGATTCATCTGTCTGTTCTAATCTGTATTGTTCATCCGCTACGCTTAATTATGATTTTAGGAAACTTCCCTCAAGCCCTAATTGGTGGATTATCCCTGAAAAAGCGTTTGATTATTGTGGTACTATGAATGAAGGTGGCTTATATGAAGTCCCTTTACTTTCAGAAAAGAATAGCCTTATAAAAAAAATAATAAATCAGGAGTACTCACAAGATTTTAGGGTTGAACCTTTAAACGGATCATTTATTAAATTAAATGACTCTAGTCAGGTTAAACTAAACTTGTTTAGCAAGGCAATGAAGTACATGAATTCTTATGCGTTAGTATCCTTTGATTCTATGCCCGCATATAGAATGATACGATATCTTTCCAGATATGAGAAAAAACATGATAATGCAATTGTTTCTGTTATCTGTCATCCCAAAATGGTTGATAGCGGTGAACTCAAGAATATGGAAAGAGTATTTCAAGAATTACTGGAAAATAGAAAGATGCTCTTGACCAATATGAGTAATATTGCAAAAGGGATGTAGAGGGAAAAATAATGATAAAAAAAGCTGATTCATTGAAGAGTATTAGTGAACAATTGTATGACTCATATCCCAATGTTTTTTTTGATCAGAATTATTTAAAATTCAAAACTCAGGGACATGATGCACATTATATGTACTTATACTCTGAAAGTTTGGTTATACCCATAATAATATACAAAAAATATATATTTAAATATGGAGTCTTTCAATCTGAACCTTATATGTATCGTGAGACACCAGATGATTACTAAACGTTTTTAGATGAAGTAATAGTATATTTAAAAGATACTCTTAGAATTGATTGGATAAATTCCACATTAGCATCATCGTTATTTCACCAACATCCCACTAATTCGCTTTGTATCCCTTTTGGCAGTAATGTTGTAGATTTATCAAATGATGAAGATGTTCTGTTTTCTAATCTCCACAGTAAGCATAGAAATGTTGTTAGAAAAGCCCAAAGAGATGAGGTATTTGTTAAATTTGGAAAAAAAGAATTACTATATATAACTAACAAAATAATGATGTCACCAACATAACCGCTTTTTTATAACATCTCGCTTCGTTCTGATACCTGCAATAAAGTCAAAAACAGCATTACGGATCTCATTAACACCTTTCAAAAAGCAATTATATATCGCACTGTGTTTAAGCCATTTCCATAAACCTTCTATTCTGTTAATAGTGGGAGCATACGGTGGCAGGAACATAAATGTCAGTTCCGGGTGCGCTTCTTTAAACGGAGCAAGCATTTTAGCATGATGTATCTTACCGTTATCAAGAATCATAATAATCTTTTTGCCTGCATATGTGGGAAGCACATTAGTTTCAAGAAAAGCCTGAAAAGCCTGCGTATTAAGCTGTTCTGCAACATCAACAATGATATTTCCGCGTTTGTAGTCAAGGACTCCGAACAAACCGACTCCCTTATGCTGGCCGTATGTCTTTATTTTGCGCTGTCTACCTTTGATACTCCATGTTGCGCAAAGTGCCTGATAATCTCGTATATAGCTTTCATCTTCAAAAAGGATTATGGTGTCTTCGCCGATTTCGCTTGCTAATTCACTAAAGTGCTCTTCGAATTCAGCGATTTTTTTTAGAGGCTCTCGCGAGCACATATGTCGGACGGGTAAACGAATAACCCATTCTATTCAACATCTTCAGTATTCCGACACTTGTCATATCTTTGTTGAACTCATTCTTAATGAATGTTTGCACCTCGGTTGTCGTCCAATTTACACTTTCTCCACAGCCCATTTCCTTGGGCGTTGATAACAATGCGTCACAAATCAAGTCTTTTTCTTGTTCTGACAAACGTGACTTTCTGCCGGGACTGGTTTTATATCCAAGAAGTTTTTCCAGCCCGCCTTCATTGAAGCTGCTTATATATCTTCTCGCTGTATCTCTCCCGACACATATCATTCTTGATATTTCATTTGAACCATGACCATCCATGCAGAGCATTATTACTGTGATTTTAGTCTCGGCTTTTTTTACACCACTATATTTGTTTATCGCTTTTTTCAAGCTCGTTTTTGTTTCGCCATGTGTGTTGGTTATTTCTACTTTCTTCATATTACTCACCACCAACACTATTATATCACATTTTATGGCAATAATCAATAGTTAGTTATATATAGATGATTACACAGTAATTGATAAAGAGACCTGGGAAAGAAGTGATCGTGTTGAACAGGGAAAAGACTATTATATGGGGGTATTAAATGCATTACCGGACAATTCATTTATTTCTATTGCATATCTAAATGGTGTTCCTCAATGTGGATCGATAATTTTTTATAGTAAAAACATGGCTTATTATATGTATGGGGCTTCTGCAAATGGTGCGCATAATGGAGCGGGCTGTTTGCTTCAATGGGAGAATATGTTATACCTGAAAAAGCTAGATGTTCAAAAGTATAGTTTTGTTGGGTACAGATTCAATGTTGATGATAATAGTAAACTTCAAAATATCCAAAGATTCAAAGAAAGGTTTGGTGGAGAAGTTGATAGAGGTTTTATGTTTAAATGCATAATGAGACCTCGAAAAAGAAGACTGTTTGAGATCCTATGTAAAATAAAAGGTATAAAAGAATTTGACGCGATTGATCAAGAGATTCATAAATGGGGTGATAAACCAAGCGTCAATAATTCGGAGGTATAACAGTGAAGATTGGGATACTTACGTATCATAGAAGCTATAATTATGGGGCATTTATTCAGTGCTATTCATTAACCCAAAGGTTAATGCAGGAGTATCCTGATGCTGAAATAGAAGTAATTGATTATATTACTGAAAGAATGTTTCAAAACTATCCAACGGGGGTGCTTGCTTATGTGTTAGGACCCAAAAAACAGAAAAGAAGTCTAAAAATGATTATTAAGAGCATTGGTCGTTTATGTCTAAATCCAATGTATCTAAAAAGAAAGAAAAAACTTTATAAGGAATTTAATTCAGATATTAAATACTTGCCACTTTCTGACTATCAAATCATTTCGAATGATGCTACCGAACTGTTTGAACGGATAAAAGATAAATATGATATTGTGATTGTTGGTAGTGATGCAATTTGGGAATTTAAAATCTACCCATTTCCAAATGCGTATTTTATGTATGGTGATATTGGAAAAACAAGGTTGTTGAGCTATGCTGCATCTTCTGATCGAATGCATATTTCTGAACTATCCAAGGAACAATGTGATTTGTTAAAAAATACATGGAAGAAGTTTTATTACTTAGGAATCAGAGATGTTGCAACTGAAAACCTTATGAATTCTATTAGTAGTGACTTAAAGCATTATCATAATTGTGATCCGACTGTTTTTATAGATCTTAGTAAAATGCCTAAAGGTCTGAATCGCATAATAAAAAAGCTTAAAGAGAATAAAATAGATTTTGATAAACCAATTATTGGTGTAATGGGGGGAGATGAAATATGTATTCCCTTAAGAAGAGAATTAGGAAAAGAATATCAAATTGTGTGTTTCTATGAGTATAGTAAGGCAGCTGACTACTATATAGATGATTTAAGTCCAATCGAATGGACTCAGGTTTTTTCCTTGTTTTCAGTTACTGTTACAAGGTTTTTTCATGGGTCACTGTTATCGCTTAAAAATGGAACGCCTACGGTTGCAACAGATTTTTGGTATAGAGTTAACAAGGATCATATAACTAAAATCGAAGATTTATATATTAGATTAGATTTAGAAAATCATTATATTAATATGCGTGATACTCAGAATGCATGGAAAATTGTGAGAGAAAAAATAGATTACTACATGAAAAATCCAGATACTGAGGCCATATATTCTGCACTTGAAAAAGAGTCTCATTACTTTGACTCATTTAAAGAGCAATTGAATACATGTATTCGTGATATAAGTGGTTTAATTGATAGTAATTATGAGGAATAATTTTGAATACGAAATATAAACGATTATTAGGCGATACAGCTTTATTTGCGCTAGGAAATTTTGGATCGAAAATACTCACTTTTTTGTTGGTTCCTTTATACACTAGTATACTTTCTACTTCTGATTATGGAACCGCAGATTTAGTGACGACTACTGTAAATCTATTATATCCTATACTGACTTTGTCTGTATGCGAGTCTACTTTAAGATTTGTATTGGACAAAAACGAGGATAAGCATAAAGTATTATCGAATTCCTTACTGGTCACATTTGTCGCTATAATTGCATTACTGTGTTTTACACCATTTGCTTTTTTGTTTAAGAACTTCATATCAGAGTATTGGTGGTTTCTCTTTTTTAAATTTGTTTGTATTACCTTGCATATGTGTGTATCTAATTATGTAAAAGGTATAGGCAAAACGAAAATATACGCTATTCAAGGAATAGTATATACACTGACATATGTATCAAGTAATATCATTTTGCTTTTAGGATTAAAGGTAGGAATAAGAGGCTATCTATCTAGCATAATAATAGCCTATGTAGTTGCTTTGCTTTTTATGATTATTTCTGCGAAGTGTATAAAAGAAATTGTCATTTTCAAAGTTGATAAACTACTATTAAAAAGAATGCTTACATATTGTGTTCCTTTAATTCCGACTTCTATTATGTGGTGGATTAATGCTTCTGCAGATAAATATATGCTTGCTTGGATAGTGGGAACTTCTGCTAATGGGTTATATTCAGTGGCGAATAAAATTCCGTCTATTTTCGCAACATTTTCAAGTATTTTTTCACAGGCTTGGAGACTTTCTGCTGTAACAAATTATGATGAAAAAAAGAATGATACAGGGTTTTACTCTAATGTATATAATGTTTACATTATTTTAGGAATATGTGTTTGCATGGGATTAACAGCTTTTTCAAAAGGATTTGCTTTGCTGCTGTTCAAAAAGGATTATTTTATTGCGTGGAACTTAGTTCCAATGTTGTTGTTAGCGGCATTGATGGAGGGATTAACTGGTTTCTTAGCTTCACTTTATGTAGCAGCAAAAAAGACAAAACTGTTAATGATATCAACATTTGTTGGAGCAATAGCTAATATTTTTCTGAATTATCTATTAATTAAACTTATAGGGATTCGTGGAGCGGCAATTGCAACGATGATTAGCTTTTTCATCGTTTGGATTATAAGGTCAAAAGTTCTCAATTCAATTATGATTCTTAGCACAAGCAACCTAAAAGTAATAGTTTCAATAGCAATAATGTTTTTAAGTGCTTTGTATTTTTCGTATGACTGGCCTTTTGCATTACCAGTTTATTTAGCATCAATACTAGTGATATTGCTTATTAACTATAATGAGTTTGTAAAGGTGATAAAGAAAGCTCTTTTTTTCAGATAGTGTCAAATAAAGTTCGCAAAAACCATAATACTCCGATAAAAGCTTATGCAGCTAAAAGTTTCTGTTGGATAGCATTAACTATCTCAGGGTTTATATATGAACGGCTGCTTGACCAGTCTTCGCTATATTCAATCATATAACTGGTTACCAGCCGGATATACGAATCCATACTGGGAAATATGCCTACTACTTTTGTTCTCCTACGAATTTCTCTGTTCAGCCTTTCAAGTATGTTTGTGGAAGAAATCTTGCGATGATCTATTTCTTTAAAATTGAAAAACTGCAGTGAATCTTCTAACCCTTCTTCCAAGGTTTCAACTGCGGTTGGATACCTTAACTCATACTCGTCCATAAGTGAACGGGCATATTTACGGGCACTTTCGTAATCGGGCTGCAGCCATATCTGCTTAAGTTTTTCAGCAAAATACTTTTTGTCCCGGCCAGAGATATAGGCCAGTATATTCCTCATAAAATGAACCTTGCATCTTTGCCACGAACATCCAACAAACGATTCCCTGACAGCCTTTATTAATCCTTTATGGGCATCGGATATTACAAGCCAAACTTTTTCCAAGCCTCTTGCCTTGAGATTCTCAAATAATTTGTTATAGGTAGCTGTGGATTCTTCATACATTGGTTCAAGTGCCAGTATGTCACGCCTGCCTTCTAAATTTACACCTGTCACTACTAGCACGGCCATGTTTTTAACACTGTGCCCGTCTCGTATTTTTTTATACAAAGCATCTACCCACAGTACTGGGTATGTTGCTTCGAGACTGCGACTACGGAAAGCAGCCACCTGTTCATTCAAGTCCTTGGCAATAGCTGATACCTGGCCGCGTGAGATTGATTCTATACCCAATGTTTTAGTAAGCTTCTCTATTTTTCTGGTAGATACTCCATTCACATAGGCTTCCTGAATAACATTCATCAAAGCCGCTTCTGAGCGTTTCTTTGCTTCTACAAAAAAGGGTATATAGCCACCGTTTCTTATTTTGGGTACCATCAAGTACATTGTTCCCATCCTTGTATCAAACCGCCTGACACGATATCCGGATCTATATCCTTGCCGATTTGCTACTCTTTCTGATTTTTCCGCTCCAAGCTTTGTTTGAACTTCGGTTTCCATAAGCTTTTCACACAACCACTTCAACATAGATAACATAGGATCGTCGTTTGATATAAAATTTAATAGCATTTTTTCAAAAGGTACGGTAGAATTTTGGTAAGCCATCGATAATACACTCCTTTTTGGTTTACTAGACATTTACCTTTTCGGAGTAATCGATGGTTTTTCCTTTTTTTACTTTTGCGAACTTAATTGTACTCTATCATACGGAACGACTTATAAAATTGGAGAATTAATATGATAAACCTACATGATCAAATGAATATGCTCATGAAGAAAAGGACGATTTTTCATT